>TARA_Y100000385_G_scaffold126753_1_pt1 | contig 11523 bp, 10 predicted proteins | sample TARA_Y100000385 | Tara Oceans TARA_Y100000385 (sample SAMEA2620980) | marine metagenome | biome: marine biome (ENVO:00000447); feature: surface water layer (ENVO:00002042); material: "saline water (ENVO:00002010), including plankton (ENVO:xxxxxxxx)" | depth 5 m
GTCGATAAGGAAGTCTCTAGTTTTGTGCTGCCTGTGGGGGCCACCATTAATATGGATGGCACCAGTTTATACCAAGCAGTTGCCACCGTTTTTATTGCTCAAGCATTAGATTTTGATCTGACCTTTTCCGATCAATTAATGATTGTACTCACTGCACTTTTAGCGTCTATAGGTAGTGCAGCGGTCCCAGGTGCTGGAATGGTCATGTTAGTGATTGTATTGGAATCTGTAGGCTTTCCTGCTGATAAACTCGCCATTGGCCTGGCCCTAATTTTTGCGGTGGACCGTCCTTTGGATATGTGTCGTACCATGGTTAATGTCACAGGCGATGCGACCGTTTCCATGATTATTGCCAAACTCGAAGGCAAGCTTCACTCCCCAAAGTCAAAGGAATGGGATGAGCATTTACAAGACGTTAAATAGAGGTGAAAACACCTCTTTTATTCTAAAAATCTCTCCATTAGTTCTGGGGTGGGAATGCTACACTGGTCCTTTTTTCCAAACCATTTATAGCGGTTATTGGCCACAAAATTGTACAAGGCATCGCGTATAAAAAGTGGAATAAGATGGCCTATCAAAAATAAATTATAAATACCTCCTAAGCCCCTACATATTTTTAAAACCGCACGACTTCTATCGTAAAATTTACCATCAGAGAAAAGGATAATACTATCTAAATTCTCAGAGTCTAAAAGAGCTGCCGGCACAAAAGATTTTGCTAAATTACTTTGCAGTGATGCAAATTTAAAAACCTTTTTTTTATCTTTTTTTATAAGGGTGTTTATACTGTGGTGACAGAGGTTGCAAATGCCGTCAAAAAAGATAATTGTATCCATTATTTTTTAGTTTTCACATATTCAAGCCGCTCAACATTAACCGTAGTTGTAAATAAACCATAATTGACAACGGCCTTATTTTTTTCAAGCTTGTCCAGGGTGCCTACTGCTCTCCCGTCTTCCAAACGTACAGAATCACCAATGACTAGCAGCCGTTTTGGTTTGGGAGGTACAAGGGCTGCTAGCTCTTTTTGCTTCTTTTTTTGTTTGCGAATCACTGCGACCTTTTGTTCCACCTCTTTCTTTAGTTGTGTTTCTTTAGCCTTGAGTGTTCTCTTTTGTTTTAAACTCACTTTTTGACGTTTCGAATTTTCAAGCTGTACCAATTTAAACAGCTCATTCATTAATTCGCGTTTGCGATTATTTTCTAAATAACGCTCCCCTAAATCTTTAATTTTTTGCCCTAAATAGACCAGGCGTTGATTGCTATCAAACAGCTCTTGATAGCTTTGAAGTTTTTTCTTTGCTTTCGCATTGGTAGTTTCTAATTTATCAGCTTCTGCACTTTTTTTTAGCTCATTTTGTTTGAGCGCACGTTCTGTTTTTTCAAGTTTAGAGCGCTCTTTTTGCAGTTTTGCTATGGTTTTGTCAAACCGTATCTTACCGCGTTCAATCTTCTTTTTTGAGCGATTAATGAGACTATAGGGAATGCCATTTTTTTGAGCTACTTCAAAAGTAAAGGAGCTTCCTGCTTGACCAATCACTAATTTATACAACGGAAGTAAGGTTTTTTCATCGAACAACATATTGGCATTCTCAATATATGGCAATTCGTTGGCTAGTAATTTTAAATTGCTGTAGTGGGTGGTAATAATTCCAAAAGCTTCCCGCTTATAAAATACTTCCAAAAAGGTTTCAGCCAGGGCACCTCCAAGTTCGGGGTCACTTCCAGTTCCAAATTCATCAATCAAAAAGAGCGTGTTTTTGTTGCACTTCTTTAAAAAATAATTCATTTGCTTGAGCCGGTAACTGTAAGTACTCAAATGATTTTCAATGGATTGATTGTCGCCAATATCACTTAATATAGAATCAAATAAACACATTTTAGAGCGTTCATGAACCGGAACTAACATCCCCGACTGCACCATGAGTTGTAACAGTCCGACCGTTTTAAGTGTAATACTTTTTCCACCTGCATTTGGGCCCGAAATGACAATGATTCGACTTTCTGTCGTCATAGTAATAGTTTGCGGATAGGTGGTAATACCCTCCTTTTTATTAGCGACCAATAATAAGGGGTGGTAGGCATTTACAAGATCGATTTGCTGATGTTCTGTGATTTCTGGGCACACAGCTTGTAGGGTACTACCATATTTTGCTTTGGCATAAATGACATCTAATTTTGTTAAAAACTGCTGGTAGTCTTCCAAAAGTTGTGCGAAGCCACTTATAAAACTTGTGAGCTCTAATAATATTCGTTTGATCTCCTCTGCTTCTTCAAATTCCAAATTATTGAGGTCCCGTTGGTGTTGCTGTGTGGTGTCAGGTTCTATATAAACAATGCTCCCTGTTTTACTGGCTCCTAAAATACTGCCTTTTACTTTACGTCTGTACATGGCTTTAACAGCTAAAACACGACGATTTTCCATAACCGTTTCACGAATATCATCTAGATAGTCTGCACTGTTGTACATGCTCAGTGCAGAATTGAAACTTGTATTTACTTTTGTTCTTACGGCTTGAATTGATTTTCTAAGGGTGTAAAGTGTATCTGAAGCATCATTTCTAATTTCTCCGTACTTATCAACCACTGAATTTATAGCATTTGCAATGGTATCATTAGCCTCAAGCTCTGATGCTACTCCCTGCAATAGCGGGTAGTATTCATGAAATTTCTTAAAGAACTTCAACAGCACATTGGTGGTACTACAAATACTTACAATTTTTCGAAACCCTTCGATTTCCAAATAATTATTTTCAATTTTAACCAATTTTAATTCCTTGCTTATGGAGTCAAACCCATGGTTTGGAATCCGGTTTTCATTCTCAAAAGAGGCTACAAATTCATTTGTGAGTTGAAGGGCCTTAATTACATCGGTTCTTTTAGAGAAGGGAATTGTTTCTAAAACCACTGTTTTTCCCAAGGAAGTAACCGTGTGTGCAGCCACTTGATTGATGACAGATTCAAACTCTAAATCTTGTAATGTTTTGTTGGAAATGTTAATCATTGCTTTGGTTCATAGGCCACTACAAATGTAGGTATTAATGTTTAAAATATATAGTTTAAATTTGAGGGCTTAGACTCAAGTATGAACGGATTTATATTTATATGCTACAACTCCAAGACAGCTGGCGCTTCCATTTAAAGGCTGAATTTAATAAGCCCTATTTTAAAAATCTAGCTGCGTTTATTCAGTCTGAATATGACACTGAGGTTTGTTATCCACCCTTTGATCAGCTTTTCAAGGCCTTCAATAGTTGTTCGTTTGAAGCGGTCAAGGTGGTCATAATAGGGCAAGACCCCTACCATGGTGAGGGACAAGCCAATGGCTTGTGTTTTTCGGTTAACGATGGTATAAGTCATCCCCCCTCACTGAGAAATATTTTTAAAGAATTAGAATTTGATATGCGGCTACCCTATCCCGAAAGTGGGGATTTAACCGCTTGGGCTGACCAAGGCGTATTTTTATTAAACGCTAGCTTGAGTGTGCGTGCTAAGCAAGCTGCTAGCCATCAAAAGCAAGGCTGGGAGGTTTTTACAGATGCCGTTATTAAAACGCTTTCTGAACATAAATCAGATTTAGTTTTTTTGTTGTGGGGCAGCTTTGCTAAAAATAAAAAGAAACTAATTGCAAGTGATAGGCACACTATTTTTGAGAGTGGACATCCCTCGCCTATGAGTGCCAATAGGGGATATTGGTTTGGAAACAAACACTTTAGTAAAACCAATGAGGCTTTGGAACAAAAAGGGAAGGTTGCGATAAAGTGGGGTTAATCTTCTAAGTTGGCAACCAATTGTTCGTAGGGTAGTTTTTCGGAAATGATGTCTAATTTCATCAATTGATTTTGAACCGCTTCTACTACAGTGGGGCGTATGTTTTCTTGGGACCATTCTGTGAGTTCCAACCAATTTTTTACATCTTCATTTTTTTGCTGATAACGTTTGGAAATAATTTCCTTGATTTGAGGAATATTTTTAAAACCTACAGTAATGGAGTTGATGACCTTTAAAATGGTTTTAAGCGTTTCCTTTTCATTGGTTATAAATTCATTACGGACTGCAATAACAAAGCATGGCCAAGGGGTAGGACAATCACCTAAACGTCTGAATATTTGTTGATCGACCAAAGGCTTCGTAGTGAATTTCTCCCACATAAAATAATCAGCCTTCTCATTTGTGAGTGCTTCCACAGCTCCGTCTAAATCTTTTACGACTTCAAATTTTAAATCGCTTGTGGTGTTCCAACCTAGTTCTAATGCGTTTACATAGGCCATCAAATGTGAACCTGATCCAAACCGACTGATTGCTGCTCGTTCGCCTTTGAGGTCACTAAGTTCTTTGTAAGTAGATTTTTCTGCTACATGGATGCCCCAAATTAAAGGAGATTCTACAAAAACCTGCACAATTTTACAGTTGCTTCCCTCAGTTATATCCTTAATAATTCCCTCTGTTAGTATCACTGCCATGTCAATTTCATTGTCACGAAGTGCTTTTGTCATCTGACCGGTTCCTCCAAAGTAATCTTTCCAGCGGACATTAATTTGCTGTTGTTTAAAATGCCCTTGTTTTAGTGCCAAGTACCAGCCGTAATTAAAATGCTCAGGAACTCCACCAATACGTACATTTTTCATTTAAGAAATAAGTTTATTCAAGGTGTATATTATTAATTTATTGATTGTTTCTTGAGGGTTTTTGCTAAAAGTACCCAATGCTCTATTGGCTAAAATAGCATTCATAGAACAGGCTTGATGCCCCAGCAGCTTCGACAGGCCATAGATAGCAGAGGTTTCCATTTCAAAGTTAGTCACTTTTAGGCCATTATAATAAAAGCTATCTAGTTTTTGGTTGAGACTGTCGTCCTGTAATTCTAGACGCAATACGCGGCCTTGAGGGCCGTAAAAGCCCCCACAAGTAGCCGTCATTCCTTTTATAGTTTGGTCACTTTCCAAAAGACTTTCTAATTTTTTAGAGCCCTCAACAACTACAGGATAGGGTTTTTTTGGACTCCAATTACTGTGCTTTACAAAAGCCTTTTCGATCGCCTCGTGTTTAATGTTATCCACCTTATACGATTGCAGCATTCCGTTGATATCCATAGCATAACGGCTCAAGACAAAACGGTCGATATCAATATCTGATTGCAGTGCTCCTGAAGTTCCGATGCGAATGATAGATAAGCTAGTTTTATTTTTTTTTATTTCTCTGCTTTGGAAATCAATGTTTACCAAGGCATCTAATTCATTAATTACAATATCGATGTTGTCAGACCCAATTCCGGTTGAAATAACGGAGAGTCGTTTTCCTTTATAGGTTCCTGTTTGTGTTTTAAATTCTCTACTTTGAGTTTCAAAATCAATTGAATCAAAGTGTTTTGTGACGGCACTTACGCGCTCCTGGTCGCCTACAAAAATAAGGGTGTCCGATATATCAGAAGGTTTGAGATGAAGATGGTAAATACTGCCATCAGAATTGAGTATGAGTTCGGATTTTTTTATAGACATTCTATTGTGTTTTAATCAGCCTCCTACGCGTTTGACATTGAAGCCCAGGTCTTTTAGAAACGCCATTATTTTATCGCGATAATCCCCTTGAATTATAATAGTATCATTTTTAAAACTACCCCCAACACTAAACTTTTTTTTGAGATCTTTGGCCAGGGCTTTAAAATCTTTATCGGCGCCAGTGTAGCCTTCAATAATAGTAATGGGTTTTCCTTTGCGTTTTACGTATTTACAACTAATTGGACTGTCTTGCATCCAAATGGAAGTTTGTTTTTTTTCTGAAGGCGTTGGAAGACTTTCACTATGCTCAGGAAATAGGTTTTTTAGCTGCTCCTTTAAATCCATTATTTCTTGATTAGACCAAGTTCTTTGATCCGCTGGTTCAAATAGTCGCCAGCGCTGATGTTTTCAAATTGTTTTGGGTGCTCTGCATCAATACAGTTCTCCAAGACGCTCAGATCCATAGCGCTAATCGGATGCATAAAAAACGGGATTGAATAGCGTGAGCTACCCCATTTTTCTTTGGGAGGGTTCACCACGCGATGAATGGTAGATTTTAATTTATTGTTTGTATGTCTGGACAGCATATCTCCCACATTAATCATGAGTTCATCTGGTTCTGCAATTGCATCAATCCATTGGCCATCATTATTTTGGACCTGTAATCCTTTTCCTTGAGCCCCCATTAGCAAAGTAATTAAGTTAATGTCGCCATGGGCTGCAGCGCGTTCGGCATTTTTGGGTGCCTCTGTAATTGGTGGGTAATGAATTGGTCTTAGAATACTGTTGCCATTATGAATGTAGTTGTCAAAGTAAAACTCATCTAATCCAAGATAAATAGCCAAAGCTCTTAATACATATTTGGCTGTTTTTTCAAGCATTTTATAGGCTTGTTTACCAACCTTATTAAATTCAGCTAATTCCTTAACCTCAATGTTTTTATGGTATTCTTTTTCTAATTCCGGATTGTTTTCTACAAACTGTCCAAAATGCCAGTACTCTTTTAAATCGCCTTCTTTTTTACCTTTGGCACTTTCCTTACCAAACGAGACATAGCCCCGTTGTCCTCCAATTCCGGGAATTTCATACATTTGTTTTTTGTCTAAAGGCATATCAAAAAACTTTTTTACTTCTGAATACAGAGAATCCACTAAGGCATCTTCTAAAAAGTGTCCTTTTAGCGCCACAAAGCCAATAGTTTCATAGGCCTGTCCAATGTGATCAACAAATTTTTGTTTGTTTTCAGGATTGTTAGACAAAAAATCTAAAAGATTAATACTTGGAATTTTATTCATAACGTTTGTTTAATCGTGTACTAAACAAAGATAACAAATCAAAAGTTTTAAAAAAGCAATTTTTGAAAGTTAAACTTTACTAACTAATAAATTCCTATTTTTGAAACACAAACAAATACAATTTGAACCCAATCTTTCAATACGATTTTAAAGCTATTGTGCTAGATACTAAAAAAGCTTTATACTTCAACATGCTTAAATCTAGGCTTATTGAACAAAAAATGTTGATTTTACTGCGCCAAGGAAAAATTTCTAAATGGTTTTCTGGTATAGGTCAGGAAGCTATTTCTGTAGGAGTGACAATCGCTTTAGAGGCCGATGAATACATCTTGCCGATGCACCGTAATTTAGGGGTTTTTACCACACGTCAAATCCCTTTACACCGTTTGTTTTCTCAATGGCAGGGGAAGGCCAATGGCTTTACTAAGGGAAGAGATCGCTCCTTTCATTTTGGAACACAAGCGTTTAAAATAATAGGAATGATTTCTCATTTAGGGCCTCAACTAGGGGTTGCTGATGGGATTGCACTTTCCCATGTTTTGAGAAAAGAAGCCAAGCTCACTGCTGTTTTTTCTGGTGATGGAGGTACCAGTGAAGGTGATTTTCACGAAGCGCTTAACGTGGCCTCCGTTTGGAATTTACCGGTTTTGTTTTGTATTGAAAATAATGGTTATGGGCTTTCAACGCCTACTAATGAGCAATATAATTGCGTCTCTATAGCCGACCGTGGCCATGGTTATGGAATGGAATCTCATATCATTGAAGGAAATAATATTTTGGAGGTATTCTCTAAAGTTAATGCCATTGCAGAAAGTGTTCGAAAAAAACCTCGGCCTGTTTTAATTGAATTTAAAACATTTAGAATGCGTGGACATGAAGAGGCAAGTGGTACAAAATACGTCTCTCAGGATCTCTTAGACGCCTGGGCTAAAAAAGATCCTATTTCTAATTTTGAAGCTTATCTTTTAAAAAACAATGAAATCACAGTTCAAGAAATTGAGAATTTTAAAGCGGACTATACCAAAGAAATTAAAAACAGCTTAGAAATTGCTTTTGAGGAAGCTGAAATTATTCCCGATCTTAAAACTGAACTTTCAGAGGTCTATCATCCGTATGATTATAAAGCGATTAAGCCTGGTTCCAAATCAGAAAAAATTAGGCTTATTGATGCTATCTCTGAAGGCTTAAAACAGTCTATGGAACAGCATCCAGACTTGGTGATTATGGGACAGGATATTGCAGAATACGGAGGTGTTTTTAAAATTACAGAAAACTTTATAGCTTTATTTGGGAAAGAACGGGTTCGAAATACACCCATTTGCGAATCCGCAATAGTGGAGGCTGCTATGGGGCTCTCTATATCCGGAATCAAATCAGTGGTAGAAATGCAATTTGCTGATTTCGTGTCTTCAGGTTTTAACCCAGTTGTAAATTATCTAGCCAAATCGCATTACCGCTGGGGGCAAGCTGCAGATGTTGTGATTCGAATGCCTTGCGGTGCAGGCGTTGCTGCGGGTCCTTTTCATTCCCAAACAAACGAAGCCTGGTTTACAAAAACACCGGGTTTAAAAGTAGTTTACCCCGCCTTTCCTTATGATGCGAAAGGTTTGTTAGCTACTGCAATAAATGATCCCAATCCAGTTTTGTTTTTCGAACATAAAGCCTTGTATAGAAGTATAAGACAGCAAGTGCCAGTCGACTATTTTACACTTCCTCTGGGCGTTGCTTCGCTGCTTAAAGAAGGTAGAGATGTCACGATTATAAGCTATGGAGCGGCCGTACACTGGGCTCTCGAAACACTAGAAAAAAATCCAGATATTTCAGCGGATTTAATAGATTTAAGGTGTCTACAGCCTCTTGATTTTGAAACTATTTTAGCCTCTGTTAAAAAAACAAATAAAGCGATTGTTTTACAAGAAGACTCACTCTTTGGCAGTATTTCTTCTGATATTTCATCGCATCTAATGGAAGAGGTATTTGAATTTTTAGACGCTCCAGTAAAGAGAGTGGCCAGTATAGAAACCCCTATACCATTTGCAAGTGCCCTCGAACAACAGTATCTTGCAAAACGGACTTTTGAATACGAACTAAAGGCACTCTTAGAGTACTAGATGGAATATATAGATTTGTTTTTTCGCACATTTTTAGGGACCATAAATTGGACCTGGAGATCCATATGTTTTGAGGTTCCTTGGTCTCGGAATTACTTTTGGGGTCTTATTATTATTTCGCTAATTGTATGGAGTTTAGAGTTGTTATTTCCCTGGCGTAAACAACAATCAAGCTTTAGAAAAGATTTTTTTCTTGACGGCTTTTATATGTTTTTTAATTTTTTCATCTTTAGCATATTTATTAGTGGTTTTTATAAGATCATAACCAAACTTGCTTTAGAAGAATTTCATATTTCTATGAGCTCAATAGCCCTTATAGATTTATCAAGTTTACCGCTTTTATTTCAACTGTTACTATTTTTTGTAGTTCTAGATTTTGTACAATGGTCAACGCACATTTTATTGCATCGCTTCTCTTTTCTTTGGACGTTTCATAAAGTTCACCATTCTGTAAAAGAAATGGGATTTGCAGCACACCTTCGCTACCACTGGATGGAAAATATTCTCTATAAACCTTTTAAAGTGATTACTTTAATGTTATTGGGGGGCTTTGAACCTGAACAAGCATTTGTTATTCACTTTATAGCCATCTCTATTGGACATCTTAACCATGCAAATATTAAACTTGATTATGGGCCTTTTAAATATATTTTCAACAATCCTGTTATGCATTTGTATCACCACGCCAAGGAGCGTCCTGAACAGTTCAAAGCTGGTGTTAACTTTGCGATTAGTTTAAGCTTGTGGGATTATATTTTTAAGACTTATTACGTTCCAAGCCCTGACAAAAATATTATTTTGGGCTATGATAATGATCATTTAATGCCCTCTAGCTTTTTAGCTCAGTTATTTTACGGATTTAAAAAAGAAAATTAACTTAAGCACTTTTTTTAGCCTTTATAAAATCAGTTATTAAGTATGCTATAAGTTTTGCTGTTTGTTCATTTAATTCAAATTTGTTAGGTCTTATTACGGCCTCACAAATATGAAGGTAGATAGCTCTTTTTTGGCCTCCAAAATAATGTACAAATTGCCGGGTTTGATTGGCAGTAAACCCAGATGGTGTTTGTGCGCTACTCGGCATATTTTCAATGGCATCACAGTCAATTTCAATGCCATAGTTTGATTTTGAGATAAATTTCATAGCCTTTTTTAATGCTTTTTTAAAACTCATTTTTTTACCGACTATGAGTGCTTCAAAGGATAAAAATTTAATCTTTGATTTAGAAGAACCAATGTATTTTAAAATTTTTCTAGAGCTATAATTTTCATGCAAACCAAAAATAAAATAGCGGTCCAGGAAACCTTCCTCAATAGCGTATCTAAATCCATTGCCACTATGCCGCCCTTCTAGTGCTCTTAAATCGCTATGTGCATCAAAATTAATGGTATTTATTTTCGTTTTTAACGCCAATGCACAGCCTTTAATAAGGCCATAGGCATTGTTGTGTCCCCCTCCAATGACTATTGGTGTTTTACCGGCTTTTACAATTTCGTAAACCAATTGATTAACATATTGGTCAATTATTTCCACAGATTTTCGATAGGTTTTTAGAGAGTTTTCTGATGCAGCATTTAGTGTATTGTATACATCTGAAAAATCTAAGTGCCCTAAAATTAGCACATTTCTAGCGTGTGTATAAGGGTTACTTTGGATGTTTAGTAAGGATTTTAATACAAAATCCCAGCTTTCTTTTGCACCTGGTCGTCCTTGGTTAGCCAAAACACCAATATCTTCTTTAATTCCAAATATAACAAACTCTACTTTTGGGTTGGAGATCTGTTCCTTAAACATTTCTTTATCAGTTAGATACCAAACCTCTTCATGGAATTTTTTCTCCCCGGTTCTTGTATTTGTTAGCTTTTCTAAAGTTTCAGAGCTAATAATTTGGAGCTTGTTCATTTAGTGATACATTTGTTGGAGCTTAAATCTACAAATATTTTTTTAAGCATACTTTTTAAACTATTATAATAAACAACTATGAGCAGCTCTTTACAGAAATCATCAAAAACAACGATTATAATTTTAGCTATTTTCTTGTAGGGAGTTTGTTTTTTTGTTTTTAAACTTCATAAAGATAGTCTTGCGTCTCAAGTTTAGCTTGAAAGTGAAAAAACTGAAGTATTGAATAATTTAGACTCTATCACGGCTTTTATTGAGAAGCCATCTTCGATAACAAAGTTACTAACACCAAACTAGAAGGCGCATTGGATCGTTTAGAAGCGCTTAAAAAGGAACTAAAGCAATCAAAAGCCAGCATTACATCATTGATGAGTTACAAAAAAAAGTATTTTGAACTGGAGTCAGAAATGGAAGTATTGTTAAATGAAAATGCAGTTTTAAAAATTGAAAACTCACAATAGGGAACCCGCTTAATAGCACTCAACTGTAATTGACCTCACAACTGGCAAACAATGCTAATTTATCACAAACGAATTTAAGTCTATCAGCAGCTGTTAAGAAGGCTAAAAAATTAAATATTGAACGTTTTGAAGCCTTTGGTGTGATACAAAGGAGATCGGCTAAGCTTGTGCTTACGACTCGTGCCTCAAGAGTTGATAACTTATGAATATGCTACACAGTTCCATTAAACCCATTAACTGAGCCAGGGGAGAAGC
>TARA_Y100000385_G_scaffold253638_1_pt1 | contig 11518 bp, 4 predicted proteins | sample TARA_Y100000385 | Tara Oceans TARA_Y100000385 (sample SAMEA2620980) | marine metagenome | biome: marine biome (ENVO:00000447); feature: surface water layer (ENVO:00002042); material: "saline water (ENVO:00002010), including plankton (ENVO:xxxxxxxx)" | depth 5 m
ATCTGAAGCACATCCTGAAAGATTATCCCCAATGAATGAAACAACAGGCAATGGCTCCACAGTTACGGTGATATCATCTGTTGCAACACAACCATTTGCATCTGTTCCTGTCACGGTATAAGTATCTGTTCCTGTCGGAGTGAAAGCTTGACCATCTATAATTCCGCCTGTCCATGCATAAACTAATGCTCCAGAACCGGTTAAGATAGCTTGCGCTCCATCACAAATTGTGAAATCTGTACCGGCATCAACAATCGGCAAGGGATTGATCGTTACAATCGCATTTCCTGCTTGAGCCTGGTAGCATCCCGACGAAGAAGCATCTTGAACACCGATTAGCTCATAGGAGAATGTTCCAGCAGCTGCTGCACTTACTGTGATAGTCACGGTAGATCCTACAGAAACTATAGTCTGAGGAGCTCCTCCATTAATCGTGTAACCATATGTGTATGGTGCAGTTCCATTCGCACCTGTAAATGTGATTGTTTGATCGAGACCTCCCTCGCATACACTTGCAGTTCCTGCAATTGTTGCGGTTGGCAGTGGATTAATTGTAACTGTCGCCTGACCAACTTGAGCTTGAGAACATCCTGTCGCACTTGCATCAGAAACACTTATCAAATTGTAATCAAAAATTCCATCAACACCTGTAGGTACTGTTACCGTTGCAATTGTACCAACTGAAGTAACTGTTGTATTAGCACCTCCATTGATGTTGTAAGTAAATGTATAAGGCGCTATTCCATTTGCTCCAGTGAATGTTATCGTTGGAGACGGATCATTCACACAAAGAATTACCGTACCTGCGATTGTTGCAATTGGTAATGGCGTCACGATGACAGTTGCGGTTCCGGCTTGAGCTTGACTACATCCGGTAGCACTTGCATCTTGAACACTTACTAGCGTGTAAACGAATGTTCCTGCTACCCCTGCTGGAGATGCAACAGTTGCTGTCGTACCAACCGAAGTGATTGTCACATTTGGTCCGCCATCCACATTATATGTAAATGTATATGGTGCTGTACCGTTCGCTCCTGTAAATGTGATTGTTGGATCTGGTTCTCCTAAACATAGGCTAATATCCCCAACAATTGTTGCAGTAGGAAGTGGATTCACAATAATTGTAGCTGATCCAACCTGAGCTTGAGAACATCCTGTCGCACTTGCATCTTGAACACTTACTAAATCATACATAAACGTTCCTGCAGTACCTGTAGGTGCAGTTACTGTTGCAGTTACACCAATGGAAGTCACTGTTGAACTAGCTCCTCCATTTATAGTATATGTAAATGTGTAAGGAGCCGACCCGTTCGCACCCGTGAAGGTAATCGTTGGAGCAACATCGTTCACACATAAAGTAATGTCACCAGCTATTGTAGCCGTTGGAAGTGGATTCACAACCACAGTTCCATTCCCCACTTGTACTTGACTACAGGCCGTTGCACTTGCATCTTGTACACTGACCAAATCATAACTAAATGTTCCTGCAGTTCCGGTTGGTACCGTTATTGTCGCAGTAGCTCCCACGGAAGTAACTGTTGTATTTGCACCACCATTAATTGTATAAGTAAAGGTATAAGGAGCCGTTCCATTTGCTCCGGTGAAAGTAATTGTTGGTAAAGGATCACCTAAACAAACCGTTGCATCACCAGCGATAATCGCAGTCGGTAATGGATTAATAATAACTGTCGCTAAATCAACTTGTGCCTGACTACATGCAGTTGAACTTGCATCTTGAACACTAATTAAATTGTAATTGAATGTTCCAACCGTTCCTGTCGGAGCAGTTACTGTAGCTGTTGCGCCTATAGATGTCACAGTCTGATTTGCACCTCCATTAACGTTATATGTAAATGTATATGGTGCTGTACCGTTCGCCCCAGTAAAGGTTATCGTTGGGTCAGCGTCATTTTGACACAAAGTAACGGTACCTGCGATAGTCGCCGTCGGAAGTGGATTAACTGTTACGTCAACTTGCCCTGTGTTAACACAACCATTCGCATCCGTCCCAGTTGCCGTATACGTAACGGTACCTACTGGTTGCGAGAATGGCGCACCATTGGTTACACCAGGTACATCCCAAACAATTGCAGGAGCACCGAGAGCATTCAAGGTAATCGGATCACCAAAACATAAAGTCTGATTCACACCAGCATCTATAACAGGCAACGGGTTTACCACTAGAGTTACATTTGAAGTACTATCACACCCTGTTCCCAAAATGAAAGTTTGTGAGTACACTCCAGCTATTGTTTCTAGGTTACCATGAATCGTAGCTGATTGACCTTGACAAATTGTAACATTGGTGTTATAGGTAATAACATTGTTCTCAACAACTGTAAATATCACAGAAGTTCCGGAACATCCGAAGCCATTTGTTACTGTCACCGTTATTGGATTATCAGCAATTGTAACATTAGTCGTTGGAGTTGCATCCCCAGTGGACCATAAATATGTTGCAAAAGGAGCACTCGTAGACAATGTCGAGAAGTTACCAGTACAATATGTAGCCGCCCCATTAATAACTGGCACCGGATTAGGGTTAACAGTTACGGTAGCAGTTCCGACTTGCACTTGAGAACAGCCTGTTGCACTTGCATCTTGAATACTCTCTAAGTTATAGTTATATGTCCCAACAGGTGTTGAAGGTACAGTTATGGTAGCCGTTGTACCAACCGAAGTAATTGTTTGTGTTGTACCACCATTCAAATTGTAACTGAATGTGTATGGTGCAGTTCCATTTGCTCCAGTGAATGTAATAGTTGCAGCAGGGTCTCCCTCACAAAGTGCCACTGTACCAGCGATTGTTGCTGTCGGCAATGGATTAACAACTACCGTTGCATTTCCAATTTGCGCCTGACTACAAGTTGTTGAACTTGCATCTTGAACACTTACCAAGTCATAACTAAACGTTCCTGCGGCACCAGTAGCCACTGTCACAGTAGCCGTTGTTCCAAGCGATATCAAGGTTTGATTAGCGCCTCCATTAAGAGTGTATGTAAATGTATACGGTGCAGTTCCATTTGCTCCGGTAAATGTAATCGTTGCAGCTGGGTCACCAATACAAAGTGTAGCATCTCCAGCAATGGTTGCAGTTGGCAATGGATTAACAACTACCGTTGCATTTCCTACTTGCACTTGAGAACAACCCGTTGTACTCGCATCCTGAACGCTCACCAAATCGTAACTAAATGTTCCAGCCGCACCAGTTGGAACTGATATCGTCGCGGTAGCACCTACCGATGTTATCGTCGAGGCAGGTCCACCATTCAAAGTATAGGTAAATGTATACGGAGCGGTTCCATTCGCACCTGTAAATGTAATCGTTCCCGCAGGATCACCGATACATAAGTCAACTGTACCTGCAATCGTTGCTGTTGGTAGAGGGTTGACTATTACCGTAGCGTTCCCGATTTGAGCCTGAGAACAAGCTGTTGCACTTGCATCCTGAACAGAAACTAAATCATAACTAAATGTACCAGCAGTTCCAGAAGCAATAGTAAACGTTGCCGTAGTACCAACAGAAGTAACAGTTTGATTTGCTCCACCATTTATGGTATATGTAAATGTATAAGGTGCAGTTCCGTTAGCACCAGTAAATGTTATTGTTGAAGCAGGATCGCCTAGACAAATCGTTGCGTCACCAGCAATTGTTGCAGTTGGCAATGGATTAACTACTACGGTAGCATTTCCAATTTGCACCTGAGAACATGCCGTCGCACTACCATCTGATACTGAGACTAAATCATAGCTATACGTTCCAGCCGCTCCTGTTGTTTGAGTAACAGTCGCAGTCGCTCCAACCGAAGTCACCGTTTGTGCAGCACCTCCATTTAATGTATAAGTAAATGTATAAGGAGCCGTTCCGTTTGCACCGGTGAATGTTATCGTAGCTGCTGGATCACCAATACAAAGAGTTACATCACCAGCAAGGGTTGCAGTTGGTAATGGAGCGATTGTTACTGTTACCTGATCGGTCCCCGTACAACCTGCGGCATCAACACCATCTACAGTGTAAGTCGCAGTTGATGCCGGCGAAACCACTTGTGAAGCACCTACCGCACCAATTGGAGCTTGCCATGTGTATGTCACACCACCAGATGCAGTTAATGTTGTATTATCTCCTAGACATATTGTAACATCAGGACCTGCGTTAATTGGCGCACTTGCCATTACAGTTACGGTAATAACATCCGTATTGACACATCCATTACCATCAGTACCAGTAACAGTGTAATTAGTCGTCACTGCTGGAGAAACATTCTGAGTCTGACCAGCTCCAAGTCCATTATCCCAAGAATATGTAGTTGCGCCAGAAGCAGTAATGTTAACACTTCCACCAATACACACAGACACGTCATTCGCTAAGACATTTGGTAATGGGTTTACTGTTACCGTTTGAGTCGAAAATTGAGGACATGCACCATTCGTGGTATATTCTACTGTATAAGTAGCTCCTGAAAGACCCCCTGATATCACACCTGTAGCAGGGTTGATTGACAACGGAGCACCAGGGTTTGGATTTAATGCAAATGATCCGCCTGCCAGGCCACTAACAACTGGAATACTTCCAGCAGCACCAAAACAAAAATCGGTAGTTGTAAACGAAGCATCATCCAACGGAGTTACTGTTACAGTTGCCGTTCCAGAATTGACACAACCTGTTGTTGTATTCGTACCAGTAACAGTATAAGTAGTAGTTGTTGCAGGAGTAAATGCAACACCATCCAGAACACCTAAGTCCCAAGTGTATGTATTCGCACCTGTACCATTTAATGTTACCGAACCTCCCGCACAGATAGTTTCGTCGTTTCCATCTACAATAGGCAGTGGATTAATAGTAACATCAAATGTTGCACTTGCAAAACATACAAGATCTGGTGTTGTGTATGTGACAGTATACGTTGCAGGGGTTGAAGCCGCAAGGTTTATTTGTCCAGTAACAGAGTTCAAAGAAATTCCTGGTGTTGAACTAAAACTTCCACCTGGATCACCTGTAATTACTGGAGTTGGATTCGCAGCATCAATACAATAATCTGATGCAGGGTATGTAAACGCAGGATCTTCTAATCCCACAAATGTTCCTGAAATAGTAATTAGACAACCATTTGCATCAACAATATCATAAGAGTAAACATCGCCATCAACTAATCCGGCAACAACAATATCGCCACCACTTACTGCGGTACCTGTTGCAAAACTTGCAGTCGCTGGCACTAAGTTTTGTCCTGTGAACAATGAACCATCTAATGCCGGTTGACCACCTGTTACAGTTGTTGTCACTGTACCCGCAGCACAATCCTCTATACTAGTTTCTGTAATATCATCAAGGTATTGAACAGAATAAATCGGTCCTAGATCGTAACATGGGATAGTAGTATTTACATAACTATATATCAGTGGACTCACTGTTGTAGAGTACAATGTCACCGGAACAAAGTAAAGTGTTTGATTCGTTGGCAGAGATCCGCCGTTTAATATTGTTTGATTCAAATACCACTGATCATTCCACTCATTGAGGTTTGGTCCAGGTAATATAAATTCAAGACAAGGATCATCCGTCAAATCTGTAATTGCATTAGGAATCAATGCAATTGTCGGAGGACAAGAATACACAAGGTATCCTATACCAGGAGTATAGGGAGGCCCAGGAGGCGCATTCGCTTCACTCGGTGGAGTCCAATCTCCATTAGCGGTAATATCAATTGTTTGTCCCCAACAAAGAACAAAATCGTTTCCGACTTGAGTTCCAGTTGTTGCGGTAGTAAACGTACCGATGTCTGCATCACATGCACAATCTGGAGGAGAAGTACTATTGATAAGTGCAGTACAAGCAGCGTCATCAGAAAAGACAACAGTAACAGTTAATGGTGTCCCATCCGCTGGTATACTAGCAATGCTATAATTAAATGTTGTATTATTTGCAAAAGGAGGATTGAAGGTCTGAGTGTAAGAACCAGAACCATTTGTAACAGTTACTGTAACAACTCCAGTTCCTGGATTATTATCGTACTGAAAATCTCCTGTTACAATAAAAGTATTATCTCCTAAACAAGCACCAACACTAGCAGAGGCACTAGTAATAAGACACGGTAGACATGGCGGACCATCCACAACCGTTATATCAACAACTTGGACACAGCCCAAAGCATCTGTAACAGTAACAGTATATGTTCCGGCAGCCAGACCATTTAAAGAACTTATACCAGCGTTTCCAAGATCAGTAAGCAAAACTGTGCCACCAGAATCTTCCCATGCGTAATCATACGGGCCAGGCGCACCGCCTTGTCCAATAGCTGTTAGCGCACCATCACTATCACCAGCACACGTTGTCGGTGTAGTAGTAGTTAGTGGAGGATCACAACATATCATGTAGGCTGAAGATAGCGTCGGATCGTCATCGACACAACCAAGACTACTCCATGAACCGGTTTCTCCATCTGCTGTGGTATTAATTGTAACACCTAAATCGGCTCCTGGTGAGCATGCAGCAACCGTTAAGTCGAAACAAAAAGTCCAACCCAAGCCTGTTCCCTGACAGTTATCTCCATAATTTGTTGTGGGATCACCATTTGGCGCATTAAATAAATCACCATCAAAATAAAATCCAGGACCTGGCATACCAGCTATTCCTGCAGGGTAATAACCCCACTGGCCTAAGCCACCATCACAGGTTGCTGCAGGCACAGTATTCGTTATAGCTCCGGTCCATCCGGCACCAAATGCTATTTGAACACCATGGAACCAATTCGTATTTTCTTGCGACCATTCCGTCACAGTGTAGCAAAATGTGACAACTTGTCCAGGAGTATACGCTCCATTCACAGGATTCGGAGTAGACGTGAGCGTACTTGCCCTAAGACAGTCATCACAATCAATATCATTATCCACAGTAAGGGAAAAGTTGTTATCAACCGCTGTTGATGTCCCTCCGCTGACTTGAATATAATAGGTGGTACCGATGGTTGCTTGAGTTACAGTAAAGGTGCCGTTTCCACTTCCATTTACGTTCATACATCCGCGTCCCGTCAAGTTAGCACAAGGCCCTTCCCACAGACCAACGGAGGCATTCGGGAATCCTGCAATACTAACGTTGATTGTCGTACCAGTAGCTACAAATGAATACCAAGTATCCAAGGCGGGCGATGTCATATCACCACCACCGGAACAAGCCGTCAGGTATGTGTATGGATTCAGTCCAGTAGCGCCGACCGTGGATTGACCAGCTAAGGTTGTAGTCGTACCATTTTGTAATCCGGCAACACAGGCTCCAGGTGTATTTAAACTTCCAAAAGGCGTAGCTCCTGCACAGTCATCATTCGCCGGCTGCGCATAAACACCAAAAGCCACAACGAAACTCGCTGCAGTAGCTAATATATTTCTAATCAGTTTAGAATTTCTCATTGCTTAGTAGCTTTAAGTTCTTGTCGTTGTTCCTTTGTAAGCGTTGGTTCATATGAATGTCCGATCATCAGAGTAGTTCCGTTAATCGACCACTTCACAGGTGCAAATGCGTGGTCGTCTAATTGACCGCAAGAACCGTTCGGTAACAATATGATTTTTGTGCCATCATCGAGCACAATTTCTCGTGACTTAGTTTGATAAACCCAATTGCACAAATTCGCAGTGCTAAGCGTAGTTTCGATTTGTATTGAGTTATAGTTCGTACCTATATCGGTAATCTCATAACTCTGTGAGAAACCAAATGTCGTGATAAGAGTTCCAAGACATATTAATGCTTTTTTTTTCATTTCGGGAGAGATTAAGTTTGGTGGTGGATCGGTTTATTGGTTATCTTTCTTTTCTTCGATAACTTCTTCCTTGCGAACTTTTTCAGGTCGAACAAGTTGTTGCACATTCAATCGACTTTCTTTTTCAACCTTTTCTACAGTAACGTTTCCTATCGTTATTTTCGTAGTGACAACGCTCATTACAGCGTTTTCCTGAACAGTTGTGGTGGTCTGAGAATAGGACATAGAACTGCCTATCATCATAAATGAAAAGAGTAAGTTTTGCATAGCTAGAAGTTTAGTTCTAACTCAATGACGGTTTAGACACCAAAGAGTTGCCCAGAAATTAAGAAAAAATTAACAGAATTACTACGACTTGGCAAACCGAATATTGCTTAACCCACATTATGATCTTGGTTAAATCGATTTCCTAAAGAAAATTAGGTTGAAAAAACGTAAGAAATAAATTGGAAAGCGGGTTTAGCAAACTGAAATCCACTCGATACCTTTCTTCAAGTAATCGAGTGTTTCTTGCTCACGCGAATCTGACTCGAGTTGGATATTATATACCCAACCTGCATTCTTTGGAAGACTCATCAAAATTGACTCTGTTCTCCCCCCAGAAACGAGACCGAATTTTGTGCCTCTATCGTTCACAAGGTTGAACTCAACATATCTCCCTCGACGATAATTCATCCAATCATTTTCCTGCTCAGAAACCGTCTTATCTCTACCTAATTTTACTTGTTCGGAATAGATTGTTGGGAACGTATCTCCTAACTCGAGACAGAACTCGAGGATTTGACTTTTCGTCAATGCCTCTGACTCTGAAATATGATCAAAAAAGATCCCACCCACTCCTCGTGTCTCATCACGATGCGGGAGATAAAAATAGTCATCCGCCCATTCTTTAAATCGTGGATAAAATTCCGGAGAATAGCTATCACAAATAGTCTTCAAGGACCTATGAAAACTTGCAGCTTGCATGGGAACAATATAATGTGGCGTAAGATCAATACCCCCTCCAAACCAATAAACACCATTATCCATTTCAAAATAACGAACATTCATATGAATAATTGGGACATGTGGATTTCTTGGATGCAGGACGATCGATACACCGGTTGCAAAAAAAGAATCACCTGTGATCTCGGTATTATTACGCATCATCTTTGTGACCTCACCATGAACTTCTGAGAAATTTACACCTCCTTTTTCGATAAGTTTTCCGTCCTGAAGAATTCGAGTTCTTCCTCCCCCTCCATCAGCACGTGACCAGAGGTCCTGAACGAATACCGAGCCACCATCCAACTCTTCTAATTGCTTACAAATTCTATTTTGCAAACCTTTCATCGCAACAGCGACTTCTTCCTTAGTCATTACGTTCAACTTGGCTATTAAACAATTCGTACTCATCTTGCTCTACGATGAAGAACTCCAGGTTCTCATAACCGCCAGTAGGTGAAGATTGATTCATTTCAAACGCACTCATCAACATAGTTGGCTTCTTTGATGACTCCAAGAAGAACTCACCGCAGAAATGCGAAACAATATCATATCCGTGAACTGCCATTCTGGACAAATCCGTCTTATACCAATTTCGGTGCAACTTATTCATCGCGATCATTTTATCCGTATAATAATCCAAGAAATTAGGGCTAGGGAAATGGAAGTTGTATTTATTCTTGTACATATTATTTATGTCGCTGTAGGTATCCCATTCTTTTGTACCATAGACAAACAGATTTTGAGCACGCGATCTGAAGGCAGACTTATTGAGGTTATTCATAAACATCATTGCCGTTACACGGTCAGTCGCAGGTATGACAAATAACGTGTTGATACCTCGACGGATTTGACCGGTAAATCCTCCAACTGTACTCTCAATAAGAGTTGGGCGAACTCCGTCATAAAGCGCAGAATTAAATTCTTCTTTGAACGCTTCATACATAAGAATGTCAGACTCTTTAACTGGCTTCACAAGAACAATTCTGTCATTGGCATTATTCTTAAGCATATCTGCTGCTAACCTTTTCATCAAAACACTTCCAGAAGGAACAGCTTGATATACCAAGCGGTTATGATCTAGCATTTCTTCATTTGCAGCAACCGGACAAACCATACGAATTCGATTCGCTTTACAATACTCGGATACAATTTCCATGTTTTCTGGAAAGAATGGTCCGATTACAAGGTCAACTGATTGAAAACTAGTATCTGCGAGTAATTCAAGAATTCTAAGTGAATCATTTGCGGTATCAAAAATTTCAAGATTAGCATTCAACCCCAATTTCTCCAAACTATCAACAGCCATCGTCGCTCCCATATAGAACTGAGTGGCTAATTCCGAAACCAATTTCGAGTATTTCGCCCCTCCTTCTAAGTAGAACGGAAGCATCACAGCAATTCGGTATCTATCTTTCTTCTCAAATTCAAGAGGTCCTTCGCCATTCGGATCGTAGTCTAATGGTACGGGTCTAATTTCAACTCGATCAATTCTCTCAGTTTTTACTGGAATGATCAGTACTTGTCCTTCTTTAATTGAAGTGGATGTAAGTGCATTCAATTCCATGATCTTATCTACTGAAACCATGAATCTTTTAGAGACGCTATAGAGCGTTTCATGAGTCATTACAATGTGCCGTACAGTAGAATCACTAAACGAGAAAGTTACATGATCAGCTGATCCATCTTCATTTTCAATTGTATCTGCAACAAATGGGTTTGGTGTTGTCGTCACAGGTGGCAATGTTGTAACAGAAGTGCCATTTTCCGCACTGCATGGGACCTGAATAATTTGGCCTTTCTTTAAACCATCCTTAAGTTCTGGGTTCAATGCAACTAAATCATCGACAGTTGTTTCAAATTTCTTTGCCAAACCATAAAGCGTCTCCGATTTACGCACCTTATAATCCGTTGTTGGTATTTTCTCAATTGATTCTTGAGTGACCGGAATAAATATTGTTTGACCTTCCTTAAGTCCGCTCTTTAATTCTGGATTTGCGTCCACAATCTCATCAACTGGAACACCAAAAAGTTGTTGGATTCCCCATAATGTATTTCCCGATTCAACAACGTGAGAGTAATACTTTCCTCCTTCTCGTTCAACTACCGACGAAACTCCTGGTTGCGCACTTGCAAACATTGGTAGCGCTAGTAAAACGATTATTAGTAGTTTATTCATACTTCAATCTTATTCAAATAGATTTACAATACTTGTGCCATATTCAAATTACTCCCACTCAATAGTCGCAGGTGGCTTTGAACTGATATCGTATGTAACTCGATTTATCCCTTTAACTTGATTAATAATACGGTTAGACACCTTCGCCAAAAACTCATATGGTAAATGACACCAATCAGCGGTCATTCCATCTGTAGAAGTAACCGCTCGAAGTGCTACCGCATTTTCATACGTTCGCTCATCACCCATCACACCTACAGATTGGATTGGTAAGAATATCGCTCCAGCCTGCCAAACATCATCATATAACCCATCCTCTTTTAATGAAGATATAAAAATATGATCGACCTCTTGTAATATATTCACTTTCTCAGCAGTGACATCACCCAAAATTCGAATTCCAAGGCCTGGACCTGGAAACGGATGACGTCCTAAAATATTTTCATCCATATTCATAGAACGTCCAATTCGTCTCACTTCATCCTTAAACAGGAGCTTGAGAGGCTCAATTACTTTTAGCTTCATGTAATCTGGTAAGCCACCAACATTATGGTGAGACTTGATCGTCTGACTAGGTCCACCAGAAACTGAGACAGATTCAATT
>TARA_Y100000385_G_scaffold285570_1_pt1 | contig 11509 bp, 12 predicted proteins | sample TARA_Y100000385 | Tara Oceans TARA_Y100000385 (sample SAMEA2620980) | marine metagenome | biome: marine biome (ENVO:00000447); feature: surface water layer (ENVO:00002042); material: "saline water (ENVO:00002010), including plankton (ENVO:xxxxxxxx)" | depth 5 m
GGCGATTGTATTGATGATGATGACACTGTAGAAGGCGCTGTTCCTGCTGTAGGCCCTAATGGTGAACTATATGTTACCTGGACAGGACCAAATGGTCTGGTAATGCAAAAGTCATTAGATGCTGGAGAAACGTGGTTGCCTGAGGAGAAAGCACTCGAAAAGCATTGGGGTGGATGGACACTCGATATTCCAGGTATGTCACGTGCAAATGGGCTTCCAATCTTAAAGTGTGATCTGAGTAATGGTCCAAATCGTGGAACACTTTACTTAAATTGGTGTGATCAGCGTAATGGATCTGATGATACGGATGTTTGGTTGATGAAATCTGCAGATGGCGGAGAAACATGGTCTGAACCAATTATGGTGAACCAGGATGACTCAAATAAACATCAGTTTTTCACTTGGATGGATATTGATCAATCAACAGGATACTTGTATTTCGTTTATTATGATAGACGGAACTACACGGATATCCAAACAGATGTTTACGTGGCAGGATCTATTGATGGTGGAAAGAACTTTGTAGAATCGAGAGTTTCTGCAAAACCGATTACACCTAATCCAAATTTCTTCTTTGGTGATTACTTGAACATTGCAGCTGTTGATGGGGTAGTTCGGCCAATTTGGCCAAGGTATGATGATGGAAAGGCGTCTCTTTGGGTGTCCTTAATTCATGACGAGGAGCTTTTTAATTTTCTGACTCCAGTTAAGTCAAACGACGAATAATCTCCTCCTCATCCGGATACGCTTCAAGAAGTTCATTGGTCTTGAATAATTCGAAGTCCCTGAAGTCAAATCCAGGCGCAACAGCGCAAGAGACAAGAGAATAACTGTCTGGATCTGAAACAGTGGATCCAAAGATAGTTTCTGCTTTCACTAGAACTTGAGGTGCCTGCCCTTTTTCCATGTCCATGCCCAAAAGATGCTCCTTGTGCCCTTCAGAGTCAAGCGTATGAACGATTAGTGGGCTTCCTGAATGAAAAAACCACAATTCATCACTTTTAATACGATGAAAGTGCGAGACATCTTGAGATCTTAGCAAGAAATAAATGGATGTCATGAGCTGGCGATCTCTACCTGGTATGTCAATAGGAGATCGATAGACTTCATTATAATATCCACCTTCAGGGTGTTCAAGAAGGTTGAAATGCTTGATTAGTTTTTCAATGTGATCATTCATAGATCAAAGAAAACGAAAAATCTGAAAGGAATGAGAATATCTAATTTTAATCGAAGCAGTCTTGTTTTTCCAAGGTACAAGTGCACTCGGGTCTGAAGTGCCCCATTGAGCTAGAAAGGCATGTGAATATGAGTCAAGAAGGTACAGTTGATTATTCTCTCCAATTTTAACTCCTAGTCCTGTTTTAACAAGAGCTGTAACATCATATGAGAACCATTGTTTGTTGTGCTATTCGGTGGAGGATAGGTGACCCCGTCAATTACGATCGCATCTGATTTGACATGAGTAGCCATGTACCTTGATCCGCTAACGCCGAGACTGGAGAATCCAAAAAAAACATTACCTCCGTAATAAATACCGGCTTGTTGACTTACGGTTATGTAATCATGATAATACTTCGTGGTGTGATCCCCAGTAATAATCCCATAATCATCTGAGAACTGAACGGTGGACCTACAACTCTTTTGCTCGAAACCTGCACCAGTTTTCAGGAAAAGTGATCCAAATTTGTTTTCATAGAGGCCATTAATTACGAAGCCAAGGTTTGGATCAAGAAAGTTGTAATTCTTTTCAGGTTTAAAAGAAGCTGTTATTCCAGATTCAAGTCCGAATGAAGAGGTTTGAGCTATTAGTGCGAATGGTCCTGCGAATATTAGTATACATATTGATCTTAAATGTTCTTAACGCAGAAGTTCCTATACTAGTATAATTCTGATAGATGAGTTATCTCTTATTTACTGAAAAGGAATAGAGATGATTCTAGTCAACCCGAGTCATTGTGTATTTGTACTTACCACTATCCTTTTCTTCAATTGCAGTAAGTTTTTTATTCGAAACAACGAGTTCATCCCAGTAAACATCATTGATGATTCCTAAGCTCGTATTGTCCATGGTTCCAATGAGCACATAAACCGTAGATTCAGTAACATCATCTTCATCATAGTTCGTGTACCAGTCAATATACCATGAGCCATAGGCTGTAATGTCCGATTTCGCATCATATGCAGTGAGCGTCCAGTCATCATTAAATGTCACGGTACAATTAACATAAGCGTCTGTGAAGTCTGTGTAGGAAATATTTCCTTTTGGTTTGAATTTAACTTTCTCAAAAAGCCATGTCCCAACAATTTTTTGTTCAGGAGTTGTTCCAAATGAATTCTTATGGCAACTACTTAATATGGGAAATACTAGAAGAAGTAGAATGAACGCAGTCTTTAGGCTTTTCATAAGGTCGTATTTTCATTAAAAATAGCAAATACTGTTCCAATAATTTACATTTGATCACTGTAAAGGTCCCAACTCAGGCTGTGGTCCTTTGTTTCTTACTATAGGGAAGAAATACTTCAAGTCGATTGATAGAAATGACCCATCCACAGGGCCGTCTACACGGATGAAATTACCTTGATATTCCCAGTCAGCTACCAAGTCAAAGAGTGGGGCGAAAGGCACTCTTGCTGAACCTCCTAGATAGAAGAAGCCTTGCTTTTTAGTTCGGTATTCGAACCCAAGATCAGCATTCAAAGAGGCACCAACTTTTTCACGTGTTAAGCCAGTATGTCGATAAGTGTGAAGACCTCCGGGTTGATTCACGACACCAATATCCGTAGGTTGATAAGTAATAGCAACTCCAATGGAGGCATTCATAAAAAGCTCCTTAGATAGCTGAATGTAGAACAATCCATTGATTGGGACCGCATATTCAATGAAGCCTAGCTGGTCTTCAGCATATGAGTTTGAATCTGCCAATTCCATGGTTAAATCGAAGTTTCTTCGTGTGAAATTAATCCCCGATTCGAATGCGATTAATTTAGTGATTCCAGCCCGCACGATTCCACCAAATCCATACCCCGGCTTCTGGGTTAGCGTAGTAACGAAACCCTGAGATTCTAACTCAAGATAAGTCTCTCCAAGAAATTTTGAGGGGAAAACTGGCCTTACTTCAACACCGAAATATGCAGGAAGCGCACCTTTACGCTTTAATGACTTGGGCTTTGATTGGGCAAAAGCACCCATGAGCAAAGCACAAAACAGTATGGATATCAAGTATTTCATATTCCGTTGCAGCTAAGAACGTGATAATATTTCAATTATTTTGACTCATTGATTGAATCAAGTACTTCATTGTGTGATCTGAGCTCTCCACGCGAATTACAATATCCAAGAATCGCAATTAGCAGTAGACTAAATGAGATGATCATTAAAAAATACCGAAAGCCTCTATAGGGGATAAATGGTTTCTTATGCTCTGCTTCAACAGCATAATTAATTTTCTCCGTCTTTTTGTAGTCATTCTTATGAATACCGAAAAGTGTGAATTCACCCTTTTTTCGCTCTTGAGATCCTTTTTCAAACCAAATATCTTGTTCCACTAGTTTCTTTTCAAAAGAACTTGCTCTGCCTTCGTCTGCAAAGCGATATATGATGTACCTAGGGTTATCAGGATGCTTAGTGTAATTTACTAGGCCTAAGTCAACTACGTTATCTATTGGATTGTCCATTCTAAATTTGACTTATTTCCATTCAGTTGTATACTCAATTGGTTTTCGGTGAGCTTTTGGCCATTTGATGGCAGGATACCCAATATAGAATATACCTAAGCACTTATCCTTCTCGCTCAATCCAAGAAACTCATTCATTTCTTCTGTGTAGATTAGCTTAGGTGTAGACCAAAAACCTCCAAGACCATAAGCCGTGCAAGTCAAGTGCATGTTTTGAATCGCACAGGCAACTGCTTCTATTTCTTCTATTTCTAAAATTCTCTCTTCTTTTTGGCGTTCCATACATACAGCAATAGCTACAGATGATTTCAATGGACGCTGAAGTAATTTGGCCAGTTTTGTATCAACCTGGTCCTCTTTCGGTACTTTCTCTAAGTATGTCTTGCCTAAAAAATCGCTAAGCAACTCACGACTCTCTTCCATAAATACTTTAAACCTCCAAGGTTGAGTATTACCGTGCGTGGGTGCCCATTGCGCATTATTTAATATTACCTCAACTTGTTCGCGATGTACCTGTCTTTCACTGAATTGTTCCGGATAGATTGTTCTTCGTTCACGAATGAGTTCGTTGATTTCAGAAAGATTAAATCTCATAGTTAAAAATAAAGCTCTAAAATTACGAAATAAAGCTAGAGTGCTTATCTTGCACAATGAAATTACTACGCATGAGGATATCTTTTAACGCTCCGTTTACTATTGCCTTTTCCACAGTTGCGGTGGCTGTTTATTTTTTATTTCAGATGGATGGAACTATTCCTCGAATCTTTAAGTTGGAGGGTGATTTTCAACTCACGAATTGGAAATGGTATGTGAGTACGGTCGGATATACCATGGGGCATGTGAGTATGACTCATCTTATCGGAAATGTGTCAATAATTCTCTTACTAGGGCCTTTTGTGGAGAGAAGATACGGTGTAAAACGATTGTTGGGTATGTTCATCATTACGGGAATCTTAACTGCTCTCGTTCATATAATATTTTGGGAGCACACATTAATTGGAGCAAGCGGAATTGTATTTATGTTCTTCGTGCTCAGCTCACTTATAGATATGCGAGGAAATAAAATTCCGTTGACATTTATCCTGATTGCTGTTCTATTTATAGGACAAGAAATTGTCCAGAGCTTTCAGAGTGATAGCATTTCTCAATTCGCTCATATTTCAGGAGGAGTAATGGGCGCTGTCTTTGGGTTTGCATACCGCAACAAGACTTCTTTGAACTAAGTCATTAGTTGTCACCTCTAATGCCGTCGTATTCACCACGACCTGGATCATTCATTGCGTCTACTTCTTTCTTGATATAGAAAAATGACTTATCGATTGTTCGATATTGTCCATCAGGGGTAGGACCTAAAGCAGGGCTGGAAACAATTGTAGCAGTACCATCTATTAGTACGTATTGAGGATATGCTTCAACTCTATATTTCTCCCAAATGGAGTTACCTTTAGAAATGGCATAAACGTCCCAGTTAAGTGCTTCAACTTGTTTTAAGAAGTTCGTATCTATTGAATCTCTCGCCTCGTAAATTGTAATAAAGTCGACGTAATCTTTGTACTCTTCTTGTATTTTTTCAAGCAAAGGAAGCTCTTTAATATTTTCAATACGATTAGGGTGTAGGAAATGTAGATAGACATATCTGCCTTCATAGCCCAAAAGTGTTTTAGTCTCCTTACCATCTTCCATTAGAACAAAGGTTGGTGCAGGTCCGCCAGGAACAAGTTGCGTAAGCCTGTCTTTAAGGTTTTTTGCGATGATTGAATTAGCCTTAAATAAGCTTCTATTCGCTACGCTATCAAGGATTGAGAGGATGTTCGTCTGCGGAAAACGATCTGAAAAATACATTTCACTGAGTCCATTCAACATCATCATCTCACGAATTCTCAGGTTGATCATTGTATACTCAGTTGACAATGCCTTCATTACCTCAGTTGGACTACTTTGTAAGACACCTGTATATACAGCTTCATTTGTCTCCGCAGATAGACGAGGGATCATTTCTTGGTAGAACTTGATCACATATTCCATGTATGCGTCATTATGATATTGAACAGGAGTATGCTTAATATAAAAATCATGCTTCTCATAACGATTCCGTTCTGCAGAGTGATTCACATTGTCTAAACCAGCTATCGTGAACTTCACATAAGTTTTGAAGAACAATGATGTGTCTAGCTTATACGCTTTTTCAACGTTTTCTTTAAATCGATCTAAATTTTCCACATATGTTGCCGCATCTTTGTTTCTTAGGTAATAGTTATTGCCTATGAAGTTATCGATCCATCTCTGGAAACTCAATATCTTATAATTGATGTCAATGCTATCAAGAGAAAGGAAGCCAATTTCAATTTGGTTACCACTTTGGCGAACTGGGTCATATTTGTTCTTTCCAGGGATGAAAAGCTTGTATTCCGCATCTGGCTGGATATATAAAAAACCACTATTATTATTTGCCTTGATTATTACCTTCTGAAAATATGGGGAGTTTAGACTGATTGAAAATGTGCTGTCAGAATCAACAGTTGTTGAAGTCACTAAGCGTTGCTTCATGCTGAAATAGTCTTCTATTTCATATACTTCAATGTTTTGCCCAACATAACTTGGAGCCAACCCTGAGACAGTCACAGATTGCCCAATAGAAGCGAAGGAGATAAACGATATAAGAAAAGCGATTCTATTCATAGGAGATACTTTTGAATCAATACGGTGTTAGTAATACATTTATTGTACCAATTATTAAACGAGGAGATGAGGCTTCGTTACAAATTGTTCAATTGCACCATCATTCTTGTATATCTCACGTACAATTGATGAGCTAATTGCACTTTGATCTTTGTTGGTTAAAAAGAACACTGTTTCAATCCCTTCTAGATCAAAATTCATATGTGCAATTGATTTCTCATATTCGAAATCCTGTGAATTCCTTAGTCCTCGAATTATATGCTTTGCACCGTTTTCTTTGCATAGGTTGACAGTGAGCGTATTGAATTCTTGAATGGAAATTCGTATTTCTCCCTCAAAGATCGATTGAATATGAGCTACGCGCTTGTCAAGGTTGAATAGATACTTCTTTTGTTGATTTACACCAATGGCAATGATCACATGATCAAATAGGTCGAGACTTTTTCGAACTACAGATTCATGTCCCTTAGTGAATGGGTCGAACGATCCAGGAAATACTCCAATTTTACTCGGCATCTTCATTTATTTTGAAAAAACTAAAGTTTACGTTTCCATATGTACGTAAAATATCGAAATGAGTTATACTCTCGAGCTTAGTTTCTTTTCCGTGTTCGATTATCAGGATTCCATCTTCTTTAAGGAGGTTTCTTTCAAAAACGATAGCTGCAATCTCCGCATGATGTTCGTACACATATGGCGGGTCAGCAATGATTAGGTCAAATGTATCAGTAGTCTTTCTTAAGTATTTCAGGAGGTCTGATTTAACCACGTTTAGATCATCCATGCAGTCGTACTGCTTTCCCATCTTAACTATGTGTCGTACGCAGTTGTAGTTTCTATCAACAGCAACAACTTTTCCGGCTTCACGTGAAAGGAATTCTAGCGTGATACTTCCCGTTCCAGCACATAAATCAAGAATATTTAAATCTTCAAGATAGAGTTGATGTTCCAAAACATTAAAAAGACCTTCTTTCGCAAAATCAGTCGTGGGTCTCGACGGAAATCCTTTTGGAAGCCCAAGTTTTCTGGTCTTAAACTTTCCGCGGATTATACGCACAGTTGTTGAGCTTTAGCAACGAAATCTTCTTCGATGGTGATTTTAAAACCTGATAGACCCTTAATCTTTTCCAGTCCTGAAGAAATTTCCTTAAGATCGAGATTCGACCCGCCAGTCCCAGGAGAAAGCTCTATAGTTCCTTTATCGTCAACCATTTCTTTTTGTTGCAATGTGAACATTAAATGGTAAATCACATCTTCAGCTGATTGAGCATCAAAGAATGAATAGAACTCAAGGTTATTATGTTTCACCAGGGTTAACTGAAAGAAACTGTCATGAACAACAGCTGTTGCTTTCAATTTAAATGAATTAGAGCCAATAGCCTTGCGCAAAGCGTGTGTTCCAGTATGTTGGATAATTACCCTTGGGAACTTAATCACAAAATAGCTCTTTAGCCAGATTGGGATTTCAAAGACGTTCACAACGCTAAGTTCTGCAATCCTATTATAATCGATATCTCCTTCACTCACCGAATCACCAAAGCAGAGATTGTAGATCGCCTTAGAAGATGATTCCGCAAATACATTATTAGGAACGAGTGTTGATTTCTGGGTTGACCAAGCAACTGTCACTTCACTGAAATCTGATTTTAGAAGAGCTTCAGTCTCGAAGGCATGATTGAGGGCCTTTTTGATTTCGTCAGCTTGGACACTCTCAAATACAAGAGTGTGCTGCTGAATTGATCCAGCTGCACTTATTGTAACAAAAGATGCTCCGTATGAGGAAACATTAATCGCGAGATGACGACTCATGCTATTCGTTCTCCCAAGTTCCTGTGAGATCAGCTGAGTTTTTCGAACCGAATCCTATCATGTCATCTTTATTCTTAAAGAATGGACGCATTCCAGAAACTTTAAGTGTTTGAATTTTGAACTCAGCACCAATTTCTACAGAATCCATAACTTCTAAAAGCCACTCGTCTTTTCCTGCCGAATAAGGAATGTATCGTAATGAATCGGAGTAGAATTTTCCGAGTCCAAGACGTTCTCTACTTGTTTTGTATGCCTTAGTACCAAATTTGGATTTAAACAAATCCATTTGTACAGTGTCTCTTCTAAACCCAACGAAATCAGCAGATTTAGGGTTTTCAGCCCATCTTGATAAAAGAACAGCTTCTTCTTCTGTCATCTTGTTATCAATCGCACGTGTATCGCCATAGATGAAATCTCTTTCATCCGTTGTGATTCTTCTTCCTGGCACTGTACCTTCAGATTCAACAAATGGAATTGTACCATTATTTAAAAAATCTGTGAATTCATCCCAAGTCTTCAGGTAAGTTCCGTTCTTCTTGAAATGCTCTTTTTGAATATATCGAATGTCCATTAAGTTCTGCATCGACCATGTGTAGGCATTTGCATTTCTATCTTGCGTGTCAATAGTTTCTTTTACAGAGGAAGTGGACATATAAAGTGCAGCAATTGCAGCAATTCCTGCCATACCGCCAAGTACTAATAGCATACCTGGTTTCAATTTCCCTGAACTATATAATGCACTCAATGCTCCAGCAACAAACATCAAAACTGCAGACATCATGAATGTCCAGTCCTGACCTGTTTTGATTCCAACCACCAAGAGAAGAATCCCAACAATTAAAAATAGCGCGGGTACTGAGTATTTCTTTAATAGGACTGAAAGATTGTTTGTCATGATTATCTATTTACTTTTATGCGTAACAAAACTACAATTTTTTCGATTGTAGGATGTGTCATAGACTACTTTTTTTTAACCCTTCAATCAATGAGAAGTCATGCTCAGGTTTTGAGTTTTTTAGCTTGAAAGTTTTATGGAGAATTCATCATTTTATAGCGTTCTTCTAGAGAATTTCGGAATGGAGCCGACAGAAGAGCAGTCGGTATTGTTTTCTGATTTAGAGTCGTTTGCGAGAGATCGGAAAGGGAAGCAATTATTCCTTTTAAAGGGGTATGCCGGAACGGGTAAGACATCTGTCCTTGGTGCCTTTGTGAAAACTTTGGGGCACTATAAAGTGAAAACAATGTTGATGGCACCAACTGGAAGGGCTGCAAAAGTGTTCAGTTCTAAGTCAGAAAAAGGGACTTTAACTATTCATAAATTGATCTATCGCAGAAAATCGAAAACGGATTTTGGTTCCCCGATAAGTTTAATGCCCAATCTGCAGAGAAAAACGTTATTCATAGTAGACGAAGCTTCAATGATTGGGGATTACTCCATGCAAAACGATGGAAACATCAACTCTAGAAATTTACTTCAGGATCTTTTCGAGTATGTATACTCTTCCGAGGGATGTAAACTGATATTGATGGGAGATGATGGTCAGTTACCACCCGTTGGGAGCGATCATTCGCCAGCATTGAATCAAGATTACCTTAATAATTACTATCCAGAGTTAAATATTCGCTCCTTCAAACTCAATGAGGTCGTACGGCAAGCTCAAGATTCGGAAATATTAAGAAATGCTACACTCCTTCGGAATACGAATTGGGTTGACTATCCTCGGTTTGACATACAGCAGCAAACTGATTTAATTCGGCTAAGCGGGATGGACTTGCAGGATGAGCTTGAAAGTAGTATCTCAAAATATGGAACAGAGGATGCTATTGTGATTACGCGATCGAACAAGAATGCTAATAAGTACAATCAACAGATTCGAGGTCGAATTATGTGGTTTGAAGAAAAACTGTGTGGAGGTGATGCGCTGATGGTTGTGAAGAATAATTATTTCTGGCTTGGTGATGAATCGAAAGTAGGGTTCATTGCGAATGGCGAAATAATTAAAGTCCGCAGAGTGTTGAAGGTTGAAGAGCTTTTTGGGTTCGAGTTCGCACATCTACTGGTGACATTTCCTGATTATGAGGATCTAGGAGATGTTGAATTAATTATTCATACCGAATCACTTTTGGTGGAGGCCCCTAATTTGCCCAGAGACAGGATTAAGGCTCTATTCTATGAGATTGAGCGGGATTACATCCAAATAACTAATAAGAAAAAACGATATGAAGCGATTTTAAATGATCCCTATTTTAACGCTTTACAAGTTAAATATGCGTACGCAGTCACATGTCATAAATCTCAAGGAGGTCAGTGGAAACACGTCTATATTGACCAAGGATATATCTCAGAGGAAATGATGGGGCCTGACTACTATCGTTGGTTATATACTGCGCTCACACGTGGAACTGAAAAAGTTTTTCTAGTCAATTTTTCCGATGAATTCTTTATCGGTGAACCTCAAGATTAATACAACAAAGTTAATCTTCGAACGCGCTTAGCTTAAACGAGGTTTTCCCGACTGAGATCTTCACTTTTTCCAATGCTCTATTGAATCGATCGATCACGTGATGAGCGTCTTCTCTAGACATATATTTACCTGCAAGTAGATTTATTTCTCGCTTGAACGACTTTAGAATTGTATACGTGCGATAGGCTGATAATAGATCATTCTTGGATAATCCATATTTTGCAGCTCCAGACTTAAGGGCTTCGCTCGTTATTTTGAGGCTAGAAGCAACAGGATCAGTGTAAGAGTTTATTTGAACATTGATGCTTCGTCCCATTTGGACCATCAACTCAGACCTACGAAGTCTAACAAATGAACTGTCCATTTTTCCAACAGCAGGATATCTATTTAATTCTTCGTGTGAGTAGTCTTTTACTGTTTGAGATCCATTCCATTCTCCAATACCTTGGCCGCGGGCAATAATGCTGAAATCAACTTTTTTGTCTAGTAATCCTTCACAGAACACAGTTAATGCTACACTGTCTTTCTCTGTGAATAAAGAACTTGGTAGATCATACTTGTCCGAGGCGAAAACATCATTCATCTCTAAGTTAATTCGTGCATTGTAATTTGGTAATGCGTCCATGACGTTTACGTGCATCATAACCTCATCAGCAGATGTTGATAGGCATGAGTTAGGGATTGCAATGAGTCTTACTTCAAAAGCTTCTTTTTCAGCTGTAGGTTTGAATTGAAACTCTTGCGTCATTATATCGAACGTACTTGAATCATCAAATATGTACATTCCATTTTCCTCAACGAAGTTCACCCAGTTGTGACCGAATACAGCTTTGTAATCATCCAGTTTTCGCTGATAGATGGCCATAAGATCAACTGCT
>TARA_Y100000385_G_scaffold144538_1_pt1 | contig 11492 bp, 8 predicted proteins | sample TARA_Y100000385 | Tara Oceans TARA_Y100000385 (sample SAMEA2620980) | marine metagenome | biome: marine biome (ENVO:00000447); feature: surface water layer (ENVO:00002042); material: "saline water (ENVO:00002010), including plankton (ENVO:xxxxxxxx)" | depth 5 m
TCAAATCTCCTTTAACATCCATCAATAAAACAGGGACGCCTTTTTCGCTCAAATTCTCAGCTAATATCTGTAAGGTTTTTGTTTTTCCAGTTCCTGTTGCTCCTGCAATTAAACCATGTCTATTCATGGTTTTTAGTGGAACTTTCACAAAGCAATTGGTTAGTGTTTTAGTGTTTAGCGTTGCAGCCCCTAAAGTGATATACTCACCCTTAAAAGTGTATCCATCAATAATGTGTTTGAAAAAATCGTTTTCTGAAGTCATAACATAGTAGGTTTTAGTAAAATAAATGAAGTTTTCTTACATTAACAAAAATCTGTAAACTATTTTTGCATTGTATGTTAAAATCTGAAATTCAAAAGCGAGTTGATGACGGTGAAATGCTTCCTCTTATGGAGGCTTTTTATACCATTCAAGGCGAGGGCTACCACAAAGGAACGGCGTCCTATTTTATTCGTGTAGGCGGATGCGATGTGGGTTGCCATTGGTGTGATGTAAAAGAAAGTTGGAATGCTGAAACTCATCCGCCAACTTCAATTGAATCTATTGCAATTCAAGCTACAGAATTTAGCAATACAATTGTGGTAACTGGCGGTGAGCCTTTGATGTGGAATATGAACCCACTAACTGATTTATTGAAGCAAAAAAACCTCAAAACACATATTGAAACATCTGGTGCTTATCCGTTATCGGGGCATTGGGATTGGATATGTCTTTCACCCAAAAAACGTATGCTTCCTAAGGATGAAGTATATTCTAAGGCCAATGAGCTAAAAGTCATTGTTTATAACAAAGACGATTTTAAATTTGCAGAACAACAAGCTGAAAATGTATCGCACAAGTGTATATTATATCTACAGCCCGAATGGAGTGTACGAGAAAAAATAACTCCTTTTATTGTAAAATACGTTATGAATCACCCAAAATGGAAAATTTCACTTCAAACGCATAAGTATTTAAACATTCCTTAAGTCTTTTCTTGTATATTCTTACATATTAAAACATAAATTCTAATTTTAAGTTGATTTAGTTGTTTTTATTGTTTTTTTTAATCAAAAAGATTACAATTTATAGTTAATTTATCGTTTTGTGTTTACAATATTAAACATTAAAATCATATTTGCATATAATTTTTAAACAAAATATCATGTGTGGCATTGTATGTGCATTCGATTTGAAACAAAAAAGTGAGGATTTAAGGCCTCAAATACTAGAAATGTCAAAAAAAATCAGACATCGTGGTCCAGATTGGAGTGGCATTTTTGATAATGAAAAAGCGATAATTGCACACGAACGCCTTGCTATTGTTGATCCTACTTCAGGTAAACAACCATTATTTAGCCCTGATAAACAATTAGTTTTAGCGGCTAATGGTGAAATTTATAATCATAGAGCACTAAGAAAACAATTTGAATCATCTTACGATTTTCAAACGCAGAGTGATTGTGAAATTATTCTTGCACTTTACAAAGAAAAAGGAGTTGATTTTGTAGATGACCTCAATGGTATTTTTGGATTTGCTATTTATGATGTTGAAGAAGATACCTATTTTATCGCACGTGACCACATGGGAATTATTCCTTTGTACATTGGATGGGATCAAAATGGAACATTTTATGTCGCTTCTGAGCTAAAAGCCTTAGAGTCTGTATGCACAAAGATTGAGTTATTTCCCCCAGGTCATTATTTTTACAGCAAAGATGGTGAATTTGTACAGTGGTATAAAAGAGATTGGAAAGAATATGATGCTGTAAAAGACAACGAAACGAGTAATCAAGAAATCAAGGAAGCATTGGAAGCTGCTGTTCATAGACAGCTCATGAGTGATGTGCCATACGGTGTATTACTATCAGGTGGTTTGGATTCTTCAGTCACCTCTGCTATTGCAAAAAAATATGCCCAAAAAAGAGTCGAATCTGGAGATACTACAGATGCTTGGTGGCCACAATTGCATTCATTTTCGGTTGGATTAGAAGGCTCTCCAGATTTGGCTGCAGCACAAAAAGTAGCCGATCATATTGGAACGGTACACCACGAAATTAAATTTACAATTCAAGAAGGATTAGACGCCATCAAAGATGTGATATACAACCTTGAAACTTATGATACGACCACTATTCGTGCAAGTACACCAATGTACCTAATGGCAAGAGTGATCAAATCTATGGGTATAAAAATGGTGCTTTCTGGAGAAGGTGCTGATGAGCTTTTTGGAGGCTATTTATACTTTCATAAAGCACCAAATGCAAAAGAATTTCATCAAGAAACAGTCCGAAAGTTAGATAAACTTCACATGTATGATTGCTTGCGTGCCAACAAAAGTTTGGCAGCATGGGGAATTGAGGGGCGAGTTCCATTTTTGGACAAAGAATTTATGGATGTTGCTATGCGAATTAACCCACAAGACAAAATGATAAATGGAGAACGTATGGAGAAATGGGTGGTAAGAAAAGCTTTTGAAGACATGTTGCCAGAAAGTGTTGCTTGGAGACAAAAAGAGCAGTTCAGTGATGGTGTTGGCTACAGTTGGATTGATACCTTAAAAGAAGTTGTTGCAAAAGAAGTTTCTGATGAACAAATGAAAAATGCACATTTTAGATTTCCAGTTCAAACTCCACTCAACAAAGAAGAGTTTTATTATAGAACAATTTTTGAATCACATTTTCCAAGTGAAGCAGCGGCACTGTGTGTGCCACAAGAGCCAAGTGTTGCATGCAGTACTAAAATAGCACTGGAGTGGGATGAGGCGTTTAAAAATCTGAATGATCCAAGCGGAAGAGCAGTTGCCAAGGTTCATGATAAAGCATATACATAAAAAAATAGACTCAAAATAAAAGAGTATAAGCCTTTGTTTTTATTTTTTGATTTTAAGTATTTTGTTTAAAAATCAAAAATTGAATTTAAGGGCTTTTTCATGACTTTTAAGCCACTTTTTCAAAACACACGAATTGTTAATAATTTAAGCTAAATTCCCTTAAATACACTTTAAAATCGTTGCTCAAATATTTATATTTGATAGGCACACAATAATTGTATGCGACTAACAGACAAAAAACCATAAAAATGAATGAAGATATAAATAAAAATCAATATTCTGCAGACAGTATTCAAGCCTTGGAAGGAATGGAACACGTTCGTATGCGCCCATCAATGTATATTGGAGATGTTGGTGTCCGAGGTTTACATCATCTTGTATATGAAGTCATTGATAACTCCATTGATGAAGCCCTTGCAGGTCATTGTGATAAAATCACAGTAACTATTAATGAGGATAATTCTATTACCACAGAAGATAATGGTCGTGGAATCCCTGTTGGATTACATAAAAAAGAGGGCGTTTCTGCGTTAGAAGTGGTTATGACAAAAATTGGTGCTGGTGGAAAATTTGATAAAGACTCCTACAAAGTTTCTGGTGGTTTGCATGGTGTTGGTGTGAGTTGTGTGAATGCATTGTCTTCAAACTTGAAAGCAACGGTACACAGAGAAGGTAAAGTTTGGGAGCAAGAATATGAGCGTGGAAAAGCAATGTACCCTGTAAAATCTACTGGATCAACAGATAAACGTGGAACTATTGTAACTTTTAAGCCTGATCCTCAAATTTTCACTCAAACGCTGGAATACAACTATGAAACATTATCTAGCCGTATGCGAGAGTTGTCCTTTTTAAATAAAGGAATCACAGTCGTCATTACAGACAAAAGAGAAAAGGACGACAAAGGAGAATTTGTTTCTGAAACGTTTTACTCTGAAGTAGGATTACCAGAATTTATTAAATATTTAGACGAAACTAGAGAGCCGATAATGAAATCTGTTATCGCTTTTGAAGGCGAAAAAAATGGTATTCCAGTAGAAGTCGCCATGATTTATAATACTTCCTATGCAGAGAATTTACATTCATATGTTAATAATATCAATACACATGAAGGAGGAACTCATTTAACAGGATTTAGACGTGGTTTAACGCATACTCTCAAAAAATATGCAGACGAGTCGGGCATGTTGGATAAATTGAAGTTTGATATTGCTGGAGATGATTTTAGAGAAGGTCTAACAGCAATAATTTCTGTAAAAGTAGCCGAACCACAATTTGAAGGACAAACAAAAACAAAGCTAGGAAATAGAGAAGTGTCTTCTTCTGTAAGTCAAGCTGTCTCTGAAATGCTGACCGATTATTTGGAAGAACACCCAGAAGACGCTAAAATCATTGTTCAGAAAGTTATTCTTGCTGCTCAAGCGCGTCATGCTGCACAAAAAGCTCGTGAAATGGTTCAACGCAAAACCGTAATGAGTATTGGTGGCCTTCCTGGTAAACTTAGTGACTGCTCGGAGCAAGACCCTGCAAAATGCGAAGTTTTTCTTGTTGAGGGAGACTCCGCAGGTGGAACAGCAAAGCAAGGAAGAGATCGTGCTTTTCAGGCCATTTTGCCACTTCGTGGAAAAATTTTAAACGTAGAAAAAGCCATGCAACACAAGGTTTTTGAAAACGAAGAGATCAAAAATATTTTTACAGCACTTGGTGTTACCATTGGTACAGAAGATGATAGTAAAGCTTTAAATCTTTCAAAATTGCGATATCACAAAATTGTCATTATGTGTGATGCCGATATTGATGGTAGTCACATTGCAACTCTAATTCTAACATTCTTCTTTCGATATATGAAAGAATTGATTGAAAGTGGTCACGTATATATTGCTACACCACCTCTTTACTTAGTGAAAAAAGGACAGAAAAAACAATACGCTTGGAATGATCAAGAACGTGATACAATTGCTGAGCAATTTGGCGGAAGTGTAAACGTACAGCGCTACAAAGGTTTGGGAGAAATGAATGCAAGTCAATTGTGGGATACCACTATGAATCCTGACTTTAGAACCCTACGTCAAGTGCAAATAGACAATGGAACAGAAGCCGATAGAATTTTTTCTATGTTAATGGGAGACGATGTACCGCCTCGTCGTGAGTTCATTGAAAAAAATGCAATCTACGCCAATATTGATGCATAATAAACGTTTTAGTACTAAACCAAATAGTATGAAAATTTACAAGCTTACAATAATTGCTTTATGTGTTTTAAGCACAAAAGCTACGGCACAACAAAGTATAAATGAATTGCTAGCAGCAGGAGTTGCTGATACTCAGCGCTTTGCAGAGAGTTACATTGCACCCGCTTCAGAGGGTTTGGTTTATGCCATTTCAAATGGATGGTTTAATAATGCCAAATCTCCCCGAAGATTTGGCTTTGAAATTTCCATTGTTGGAAATGCAAACTTTGTTGACGATAATAAAACATCCTTTAAAATGGTTGCTTCTGATTATGAAAACATTAGGTTTGACGATAATAGTCCAAGCAAAAATGTGTCTACAGTTTTTGGAAATTCAGAGAGTCAGACTGTGGTTTTAACCTATGATGATCCAGTTTTTGGAAATCAAGAAATAGAAGTTTCACTTCCAGGAGGTATTGGATCTTCGCAAGCAAATCTTGTTCCTACAGCTTTTTTTCAAGCAAGTTTTTCACCTCTAAAAGGAACCCAAATAAAGGCCCGATTTGTACCAAAGCTAAATTTTAGTGATGCAAGTCTAAATGCTTTTGGTGTTGGAATTCAACAAGATCTTTTGTCGTGGCTTCCTGGCAAAAAAGTATTACCAATTGCAGTGTCTGGAGTTATTGCTTATACCAATTTAAAAAGTGAATATGACTTTACTGCTACAAATGTTGTAGAGGGCGATAATCAACAAATGACACTTGATGTAAATTCAATGCTTTATCAAATGGTTGTAGGTACAAAACTGAAAATCATCAATTTTTATGGGGCTTTAGGTTATGTAAGTGGATCCACAAAAACTAAATTATTAGGAACATACAAAATTGTAGATGGTACTATAAGCTCTGATGAGATTGTAAATCCAATCTCAATAAAAAATAAAATATCGGGGATGCGAACTACTTTTGGTGCAAATTTAAAACTAGGTTTTTTTGGCATCAATGCAGACTATGCCTTTGCAGAGTACAATAGTGCATCACTTGGGATTAATATTGGGTTCTAAGAAATTATTAAAACATTTTTAAATTTAAACACATAAACAATGAAAATAACTGTTGTAGGTGCAGGTGCCGTGGGGGCAAGTTGCGCCGAATATATTGCCATTAAAAATTTTGCTTCCGAAGTTGTGTTGCTAGACATTAAGGAAGGATACGCAGAAGGAAAAGCAATGGATTTGATGCAATGTGCATCTCTGAATGGATTTGATACAAAAATAACAGGTTCTACAAACGATTACTCCAAAACTGCTGGAAGCCATATTTGTGTTATCACATCTGGAATACCAAGAAAACCAGGAATGACTAGAGAGGAATTGATTGGAATAAATGCAGGAATTGTAAAAACAGTTTCTCAAAATCTAGTAAAACACTCTCCAGAAACGGTACTTATTGTTGTTAGTAACCCAATGGATACAATGACCTATTTGGCACATCAAGTTACAGGACTACCAAAGCACAAAATTATTGGAATGGGAGGGGCTCTAGATTCTGCTCGGTTCAAATATAGATTAGCAGAAGCCCTAGAAGCACCCATAAGCGATATCGATGGAATGGTCATTGGAGGACATAGCGATGTTGGTATGGTGCCTCTAATTTCGCATGCCACAAGAAACAGTATAAAAGTTTCTGAATTTATTTCACAAGAACGATTAGAACAAGTAAAAGAAGACACAAAGGTAGGAGGGGCTACGCTTACCAAACTTTTGGGGACTTCGGCATGGTATGCACCAGGTGCTGCAGTAAGTGGATTAGTACAGGCCATTGCTTGCGATCAGAAGAAAATATTTCCATGCTCAACTTTACTCAATGGAGAATATGGCTTGAGTGATTTATGTATTGGGGTTCCAGTTGTTCTTGGTGCTAACGGTATTGAAAAAATTGTAGAAATAGAACTGAGTTCAGCCGAAAAAAAGCATCTTCAACAAAGCGCTGAGGGGGTGAAAAAGACTAATGGCCTTCTTAATTTGTAAGTCTCTTATGAATTTGAAATAGTAAAAAATAGAAAGCATCACAATTTTGTGGTGCTTTTTTTATTAAAATAAAAAATCTATTGGCAAATCACTTCGTAAATCATATATTTGCTCGTTTACAAAATTAAAGCAGAACAAAACAATTCAAAATGCAAAATAAAGGATTAGTAAAGTTATTTGCCCTGTTGTTTGGATTGGTAAGTATTTATCAATTATCATTCACATTTAAGGCAAACCAAATTGAAGATGAAGCAAAACAATATGCCATCAATAAAATTGCAGAAACAGAAACGGATTATGATTCAAAACGTTCAATAGAACGATTGAATTATTTAGATTCACTCAAAACTCAAGAAGTTTTCAATATAGGAGTAGCAGCTTATAACTACGATGAAGTTAAAGAAAAAGCGATGAATCTTGGTCTTGACCTAAAAGGTGGAATCAATGTGATACTTCAAATTTCTGTGAAAGATATTCTTGTAGGATTAGCCAATGAAAGTAAAGATCCTAACTTTAGAAAAGCGCTAAGCGATGCTGAAGAACTTCAAAAGGACAGTCAAAATACCTATTTGGAAGACTTTTTTGTTGCGTTTGAGACTATTGATGCAGAGGCCAAATTAGCCTCACCAGATATTTTTGCCAACAGAACCCTTAGTGATGAAATAACTTTCAACATGACTAATGATGAGGTAAAACCAATTTTATCTGCAAAAATTGATGAATCAATTATTTCTGCGTTTGAAGTCCTTAGAAAACGTATTGATAAATTTGGTGTAACTCAACCCAATATTCAACGTATTGGAACTTCAGGGCGAATCCTAGTAGAATTGCCAGGAGCCAAAGAAGTTGAGCGTGTAAAAGGGCTGCTTCAAAGTACAGCACAATTGGAGTTTTGGGATGCTTACAAAGGCGATGAATTTGGAAATTTCTTATTTCAAGCCAATGAAGTCTTAAAAGAGGTTGTGAAGACGTCAACAGAGGAGGAGACAACAACAGAAACAGATGAGGATGCTATTTCTGATATTATTGGTGATACTGATGCAGAAACCGGAGAAGATGGAACGATCAATCCTTTAATTGATTTGATTCGTGCTCCAGGGTACTCAGGAGGACCAGTTTTGGCTTCTTTTGAGGCTAAAGATCAGCAAAAAGTTTCAGACTATTTAAATAACCCAAAGGTTAGAGCGCTACTTTCTCCAGAGCAACGCTACGTTAAGTTTGTTTGGGGTATTCCTCAAATACAACAAACTAATGAAGAAGATACTCAAAGTATAGAACTCGTAGAACTCTATGCGCTTAAGGGCAACAGAGAAAATAAACCGCAGCTGAGTGGTGCAGTAATTACTGATGCACGTCAGTCTTATCAACAAAATGGAAATCCAAGTGTTTCTATGCAGATGAACCTTAAAGGTGCAAAAATTTGGGAGGAAATGACCGGAAATGCTTTTAATACGGGTGGCCAAATTGCTATTGTATTGGATGATATTGTGTATTCTGCTCCTGGCGTAACATCTGGCCCTATCGCTGGTGGAAATTCGGAAATTTCTGGATCTTTCACACTTAATGAAGCAGTAGATTTGGCAAACGTTTTGCGCGCTGGTAAATTACCTGCCTCCGCTGATATTGTTCAAGCCGAAGAGGTAGGACCATCGCTTGGGCAAGAAGCCATTGATAGTGGAATGAAATCTTTCTTAATTGCTTTGGCATTTGTATTGCTTTGGATGATTTTTTACTATGGAAAATCAGGGTTATTTTCTAATGTAGCCTTATTGCTTAACATCCTTTTAATCTTTGGGGTTTTATCTGGATTAGGAGCAGTTTTGACACTTCCTGGTATTGCAGGTATTGTACTTACTATTGGTATTGCAGTTGATGCCAATGTACTGATTTATGAGCGTATTCGAGAAGAATTATACAAAGGAAAAGGTCAAAAAGAATCTGTTCAAGATGGTTTTTCAAATGCATTGTCATCAATCTTAGATGCAAACATTACAACCGGACTTACCGCCTTGATTTTATACACTTTTGGAACAGGTCCAATTAAAGGATTTGCAACGACCCTTTTGATTGGTATTTTAACCTCGTTGTTCACCGCTATTTTTATTTCTAGATTATTGATAGATTGGTATTTGAACCGAGGAGGAAAACTTGATTTTTCTACTGGAATGACAAAAGGATTATTCCGTTCCATTAACTTAGAATTTCTTAAAAAACGTAAAATAGCTTACATCATTTCAGGAACTATTATAATTGCTGGATTGGCGTCACTTTTCACCACTGGACTTGATCAAGGGATTGATTTTGTTGGTGGGAGAACCTATACCGTTCGTTTTGCACAAGACATGAATACCGAGGAAGTAAAGTCCGCAGTAAACGATGTATTCAACAGTGCTGAAGTCAAAACTATTGGTAGTGCTAATCAATTGAAAATTTCCACAAAATATAAAGTCAATGAAAACTCTGCAGAAGTTGATGCTGAGGTACAAGAAAAACTATATGGTGCGTTAGTACCATTTTTGCCAGACGGCACAACATACAAACAGTTTATTGATGCAGAAAATAATATTGGAAAAATGTATTCTGGAAAAGTGAGTCCAACAATTGCCGATGACATTAAGCGTTCATCTGTTTGGGCTATTTTAGGATCACTTATTGTGGTTTTCCTGTATATCTTATTACGATTCAAAAAATGGCAATTTTCACTGGGTGCAGTAGCAGCTGTATTCCATGATGTTTTGATTGTATTGGGGATTTTCTCTATTGCTTGGAAGTTTTTACCTTTCAGTATGGAAATCGATCAAGCATTTATTGCAGCTATTCTTACGGTAATTGGATATTCCTTAAACGATACTGTGGTAGTTTTCGATAGAATTCGAGAATACATTAATGAGCATTCGAGCTGGGATTTCGGAAAAATTGTGAATAGCGCCTTGAACAGTACTTTGAGCAGAACTTTGAACACCTCATTGACAACGTTAGTTGTGCTTTTGGCCATGTTCGTTTTTGGTGCAGATTCACTAAGAGGATTGCTCTTTGCATTGATTGTAGGTGTTCTTGTAGGAACATATTCTTCGGTATTTATTGCAACTCCAATTATGCACGATACACTTAAACGTTTAGATAAAAAATCTAAGTAAAGACTTTATAAATCAAAAAAAAGCCGCTCGATAGAGTGGCTTTTTTTTGTTAAAACATATTATTAATTATGAAGCTTTAGTTTTATGAAAAAACATAAAATAAAGCCCTATTAGTATAAAAGGAATACTAAGGGTCTGTCCTGTATTTAATCCTAAAATCCAATCTTCTCGGCCGTCAACTTGTGCAATTTTAAATTGTTCAACAAAAACTCTAACCGCCATAAGCAAGAGCAAAAACAATCCAAAAAGGAAACCTTCTTGTTGTCTTTTATTGGTTTTCCAATACAAAAGAAATAAAATTAAAAACACAAAAATGTATCCAAAAGCTTCGTACAATTGGCCAGGGTGACGAGGAATGGAGTCCATATCTTTAAAAATGATAGCCCATGGCAAGCCCTCACTCGCAGGTTTTCCAATCATTTCAGAATTAAAAAAATTACCAATTCTAATAAATATTGCGCCTAGTGCACAAGGAATTACAACACGGTCCAAAATCCACAAAACAGACTTTTCAAGTATTTTTTTATTGTAGATATACATGGAAATAATCATCCCAATGGCTGCGCCATGACTAGCCAAACCTCTAAAGCCTGTAAATTCAAAACCTCCGCTAAATTTGAAGGGTAAAAATACACTCAAAAAGTCCTCTCGAAATAATTCTGATTGATAAAAAATAACATGACCCAATCTTGCCCCAATCATAATTCCCAACACAGAATACATAAACAAACTATCCATTTTGCTTTCTGATTCTCCTTCATTTTTGTAGATTTTTTTCATAATTTGAAGTCCAAAAATGAAAGCAATCATCCACATTAGACTATAGTAATGAATTTTGAAATCCCCAAATAGTCTAATTCCGTCCGATGCAGGTTCCCATACAATTTGTAAAAAATTCATAATGTTGTTTATTTTGGTTGTAAATATAAAGAAATGAAAGGGATTGGAGTTGGTGTCTGACTTTTACTAATTTTTATTTTTTGGAACAGGATCATATCCAGATCCTCCCCATGGGTGACATCTAAAAATTCGTTTTATCCCAAGAAAAACACCTTTTAAAAAATGATGTTCTTGCAGCGACTCTATACAATATTGAGAGCATGTTGGTTGAAACCTACAGCGTGTTGGGAGTAGTGGAGAAATCCATTTTTGATATCCCTTAATTAGTGTAATTAATAAATTTTTCAATAAAGTCATAAACTTATTCTACCGAAAAAGTTGTTCCATCTTTACCGTCTTTTAATTGAATTCCGATTTCGGCCAATTGATCCCGTATCTGGTCAGAAAGAGCAAAGTTTTTTTGTGATCGCGCTTCATTTCTCATCGAAATCAGAAGTTGTACAGT
>TARA_Y100000385_G_scaffold290225_1_pt1 | contig 11490 bp, 11 predicted proteins | sample TARA_Y100000385 | Tara Oceans TARA_Y100000385 (sample SAMEA2620980) | marine metagenome | biome: marine biome (ENVO:00000447); feature: surface water layer (ENVO:00002042); material: "saline water (ENVO:00002010), including plankton (ENVO:xxxxxxxx)" | depth 5 m
ATTATCCACATCTTGCATCCCACCGTTGCACCCCCGCGCACCAAAAGGTGAAACCTGGTGCGCGCTATCACCCGCAAAAAACACAGGCCCGTAACGATACTGATCCATTGACATACATTGGAAAGTATAGACGCTTACCCACTCGGGCTCGAACTCCACGCCTTCTCCCAACATCGCCTGCACCTTAGGTAAGTAGTATTCGGGTTGTACTACCGCCTCACGGTCGATATCCCAACCAAGTTGAAAATCAATACGCCAAATGTCGTCAGGCTGTTTGTGCAATAAAACAGATTGGCCAGGATTAAATGGTGGATCAAACCAAAACCATCGTTCTGTTGGAAATTCGGCCTTCATTTTAACGTCACAAATCAGAAAGTTGTCTTCAAACACGCGCCCAGTAAAATCATGTCCCAGCATACCCCGCACGGGCGAGCGCGCACCGTCGCAGGCAATAAGATAATCAGCTTCAATAGTGTAAGCACCTTCCGGAGAGTCCACACCTAATACGACATGATCCGCCTGACTCTCGATATTCAAGATCGCGTTCCGACCACGTATATCTATGGGCGCTCCCTCTGCCTGCGCCACACGAATACGTTCCACCAAGAACTTCTCAAAATAGGGCTGCTGTAAATTGATAAATGCAGGTCGTTTATGGCCCTCTTCTGGCAAAAGATTAAAGTCGTAAATCTGCCGCTGTTCACGGAAGACTTTACCCACATTCCAAACTACACCTAGATCAACCATTGGATCACCTGCCCCCAGCCGATCACAAATCTCCAATGTGCGCTTTGCAAAGCATATCGCACGCGACCCAACACCTACGCCGTCATGATCATCGAGTACCACACAAGGCACACCCTTCTGACCCAGATCAAGCGCCATTCCCATGCCAACAGGCCCACCACCAACAATCACAACAGGATGCCGTACGGGCACATCCACATCCTGATCCATAGACCGCTTATATGGGTAGAGCGTAAAAGCCGTTTCATATCTCACATCAACCATGTCTCACTCCCCCGTAAACGCATTTTACACGTCTTAAATCGATTTATCTTTTCTTTCCTAGGAAGCAATGGTTCACTAACCAGGCCAACAGATACCCAAGGAACACCAGTCCAAAATTTAACCCAAAAGCACTGCTCTTTTCGATTTGGGCCACAGAAATGTTTAGGCGTTTCCATCACCAGTTTAACCTTGTAACGCTTCCCACATATCAAGGTCGCGCTGCGCCGTCCAAATGCGTGGATGCGCAATGCCACGCGCCTCATCATATGCTCGCGCCACGTTAAATGGGAGGCAGTGTTCGTAAATCGCATACTCCTTGAATTTCGGATCACACACGTCGCGACAAGCATCCCATGCATCCTTAAGCGTGCCATTGCGCGCTGCCACTTGAGCGATTGGACGAAAAGTACTGTCCACAAAATCCCGCGTAAGCTCGATCGCTTCATTCACTGCTTCGCGCCCAACTAACGCATCACCCCGCCCAGGTGCCACAGATTGTGGATCGTATTCTTTTACATTGTTGAGCGTTGGACCCCATTCGCTAAAATATCCATCACCACAATAACAGGCAGAATGCTTCTCCACTATGTCACCCGTAAACATGACCTGTTCATCAGGAACCCACACCACGGAATCTCCAGCAGTGTGAGCACGACCAATTTGCTTGATCTCAACCTTACGATTACCCAAATACACAGTCATAGAGTCGCTGAATGTTGTCGTTGGGTAGGTCAGGCCCGGAATGCTTTCATGTCCCTCGAATAGACGAGGAAAACGCTGGAACTCACTATCCCAGTCTTCTTGCCCCCGTTCCACTACCATACCACGTGCTGCATCAGACATGATGATTTGGTCCACGTTAAACGCTGACGCACCAAGCACGCGAACGGCATGATAGTGTGTCAAAACTAAATGTGTAATGGGCTTATCCGTGATCGAACGCACCTTCTCAATCACCATATTCGCCAAGCGTGGTGTGGCTTGCGCTTCAACAATCATTACACTTTCATCACCGATGATCACACCCGAATTGGGGTCACCCTCAGCTGTAAACGCCCACAAATCCTTACCCACTTCAGTAAAACTAATCTTTTTTTCTTTCATATCCCCCTGGGATGCAAACACCTTAGCCATATTTCTATTCCTCATTTTCTTTTATCATAACTACTCGAAGGGTGCGCTATTTATGGAAACTTAACTGGAGGCAGAATCGTCCCTGTACAATCGCCAAATCCGATAGTGTAACCATCACCCTTCGCCGCGCCTCGCATCGTGATAGTATCATTATCCTCAAGAAACGTGCGCGTCTCACCAGTATCAAGTTCAATCGGCTCCGCACCTGCCCAAGTAATCTCCAACAGCGCACCACACTGATCTTTCTCTGGTCCAGAAATTGTGCCAGAGCCGAGCAGGTCACCCGTACTCATTTCACAACCACCTGATGCATGGTGAGCCAGCTGCTGAGCAGATGAATAATACATCTGGTTATAGTTCGTTCGGCTTATAACCGTTTCGCTTTTCCCCTGTGGGGCAAGAGCGACCTCAAGGTCTATATTATACAACATTGGTCCTGGCTCCTCCAGATACGGCAGTAACGGAAACTCCCGCTTTGGGGTATTGGCACGAAACGGCTCTAATGCCGCTTTTGTGACAATCCAAGGTGAAATGGTTGATGCAAAAACTTTTGCCTGAAACGGTCCCAACGGTTGATATTCCCACGCCTGAATGTCGCGGGCCGACCAGTCATTTAAAATGACATAACCAAAAATCATGCTATCAGCCTCAGCCACAGATACAGGCCTACCCATCTCGTTTCCCGTGCCAACGATCGCACCCATTTCCAGCTCGATATCCAAGCGTTTAGAGGGTCCAAAGCTTGGCAGCGCATCATTTGGCCCCTTCAACTGCCCGTTTGGGCGCGGAAATTCTGTGCCAGACACAACAACCGTACTAGCCCGTCCATTATATCCAATCGGAATGTGCAGCCAGTTTGGTGGAAGTGCGTTTTCTTTTCCACGGAACATGGTTCCAACGTTCGTAGCATGATTACGTCCTGCATAGAAATCTGTGAACTCGCCGACCACAAAGGGCATCGCCATCTTTACATCAGCCTGCATAACCATTGCAGCCTCTCGCAAATTATCATTGCCAGACAGCACATCATCGCCACCCTCTTTAAGCATATCCATCAAACGCGAACGAACATCAGCCCACGCGTCGGACCCAAGGTCCATAAACTCGTTCAGAAATGGTACATCGAATACTGGCTCATTTGAGCCCGTTTCCAAAACACCTTCATCCTCCAATACGCCCAAATCAACAATCATATCGCCAATGGCAATACAGGGGCTGCCTGCACCATCAGCATCCAAAAAAACACCATACGGCAGGTTATTTAGTGGAAACTGTGCGTTGGCAGAGTTCGCAGTTTCCACCCAACTTTTGATCAAACCCATATCATCATTCCCCGTTTCATCTACTTTTAAATTTTAGTCTTTTAGCCCAGGCGTGCCATCGAACTTCTTTTCAATGCTATCCCAGCAATCCATGTAATCGTCCTGCAAGGGCGCATCCTTTGCCGCAAACTTCGTCAACTGTTGTGGAAACCGCGTTTCAAACATAAACGCCATCGTATTCCTCAGCTTCACTGGATCCCAGCTTTCTTTCGTTGCGTTATCAAATGCATTCCCGTCTGGCCCATGGGGTAACATACAATTGTGCAAACTAATGCCACCTGGCACAAAACCCTTCGGTTTAGCGTCGTAAACCCCATAAATGTTACCCATCAGCTCGGACATAATGTTCTTATGATACCAAGGCGGGCGAAAGGTGTTTTCATTCGCCAGCCAGCGCTCAGGAAAGATCACAAAATCGATGTTCGCCGTCCCTTCTTCAGCAGTTGGCGCCGTCAACACCGTAAAAATAGATGGATCGGGATGGTCGAAGCTAATCGATCCAATTGTCGCATAGGTCCTTAGATCGTATTTATATGGTGCATAGTTTCCGTGCCACGCCACAACATCTAATGGACTGTGCCCAATCTTACATGTATGGAACTGTCCACACCATTTTATGGTCACACTGCACTGAGTTTCTTTCTCTTCAAATGCGGCCACAGGCGTTTTGAAATCTCGTGGGTTCGCCAAACAGTTTGCGCCAATTGGGCCGCGGCCAGGCAAGGTAAACCTCGCTCCATAATTCTCACATACAAAACCCCTAGCCTGGCCATCAGGTAAAGATACTTTGAACACCATTCCACGCGGCAGCACACAAATTTCCAATGGTTCCAGATTGATTATCCCAAATTCTGTAAAAATCTTTAGCCTTCCATTCTGTGGCACGATTAACAATTCGCTGTCAGCTGAGTAGAAATACTCGTCCTGCATATCCGTATTAGCCAAATACACATGGCTCGCCATACCCACCTGCGTGCCCACATCCCCAGCCGTCGTAAAGGTACGCATCCCAGTAACAAAGGTCAGCGGTTCGTCTGTGAACGGAACGGGGTCCCAACGGTATTGGCCAAGAGAAATTACATCCTCTAACACGTGAGGCGCCGTTTTCCAGAAAGGCATGACCTCTTTCTCAAATTTGTTCGTGTGCTTCACGCTTGGACGAATGCGATACATCCAAGACCGCTCAAGAGTCGTTTTGGGCGCGGTAAACGGCGACCCTGACAACTGTTCAGCATATAGCCCATATTCAATTCTCTGCGGGCTGTTACGCCCGACAGGAAGCGCACCAGGCAACGCCTCAGTTTCAAAATCATTCCCAAACCCCGGCATATAACCTTCAGTCACGCCTATGTTACTTGCAGCTTGTACAACGCCCTCAGGCAAAGCTTGTTCATTCATGTCAACACTCCTGCAGAAGAGATCTATCTGAAATGGTTATATTGTTGCATTTGCAACGATGTCAAACCAAAGGTTGCAAATTTACAAACCACAAGGCAATTTCATTTCAAATGCAACGAAATAAAGTTAAGCCGTGACCAATTTTTTTCTCGACGATTTCTTACCCTACCAACTTGCCGTGCTGTCTGCACAAATTAGCAGCCAGTTTTCAGAAATCTATGCCGAAAACTTTGGGCTTACTGTGCCAGAATGGCGTGTAATCGCACACCTATACAATACGGGGCCCGTATCCGTGCGCGAAATACAAGCCCGCGTAAACATGGATAAATCAAAAGTATCCCGCGCGGCAACACGGCTCGAAAAGTCGGGTTACATTACCAAGGAAACAAATACCAACGACCGCCGTTTGTTGAAACTTGCGCTTACCTCAACAGGTCATGACCTTATGAAACGGATCATCCCACTGGCCAATGATTTTGAAGTCAAGCTCACACAACGCCTCGGCAAAGACAACGAACCCTTCCGCTCAATGTTAGCAAGATTTGTGAAAGCAAACCTATGATTACACTCTACGATTACTGGCGATCCTCCGCCGCCTATCGCCTGCGCATTGCTTTTGGCATCACAGGCCTCGACTACAATTCCATCTCAGTGGACCTTTTAGCAGGCGAGCATCGCAGCAATGATAATCTAATACGTAATCCACAAGGCCTCATCCCAAGCGTTAAGATTGGCAACGAAGTTTTAACACAATCACTCGCAATCATCGAATACCTCTCAGACGCAGGCTATCACCACTTCCTGCCCAACGCCCCTTTAGACAAAGCACACGTCCGCGCCCTCTCGTATGCCATCGCAATGGAAATCCACCCGGTTTGTAACTTATCTGTCGCTAAATACGCATCAGAAAAATCAGACAAAATCACTATGCAAAGCTGGATGCAGCACTTCATACCAAAGGGCCTGATAGGATTCGAAGGAATGTTAAAATCAAACGGCCTATATTGTTTCGGCGATCAAATCACCATGGCCGACCTCTGCCTAATACCCCAACTCTACAATGCTGACCGCTGGGGCGTGGATCTAGCACCTTTCTCAAAAATTTGCGTGATCGCAGAAAACCTTAACAAGGTAGACGCAGTTATCGCCGCCCACCCAGATCAACATCAAGTTTAAAGCTCCTATCGAAAGCCGCTTTCGCTACAAAATATCTATATCTCAAAATAGTGGCAGCGGCAGATATTAAACATGCTGCGCACCATTCACTTCAATCTCTGTGCCCGAAACATAAGAACTACCGGGCGAGCAAAGAAAATAAATCACATCTGCAACCTCCTCGGGTTGCCCTAATCGCTGCATGGGAAGCCTTTCAACAATCTTATCCGTACCAGGCGACAAAATACTAGTCTCAACCTCCCCAGGTGCGATTGCATTGACCCGCACACCCATAGGCCCGAAATCATGTGCCATTTCACGCGTCAGCGCTGCTAAAGCCGCTTTTGACGTAGCATAAGCCGCGCCCGCAAACGGATGCACCCGTGCGCCTGCAATGGAAGTAACATTCACCACAGACCCCTTCGCCATAGTCAATTCCACCTGCAATCCACGCGCCAAAACCACTGGTGCAAAAAAATTTATATGAAATACCTGCCCCCAAATGCGCAAATCAGTGTCAATCGTATTTAACCGTTCCCCATCAGTGCCTTTTGGCGAAATCCCAGCGTTGTTTACCAACGCATCAAGCCTCCCATCCTCAAGCTTTGATTTTATCTCTTCAACCGCTTTCACGGTTCCGTCAGGACTACCAAGATCCACTTGAATATGATTCTTCTCGCCACCCGGCCATGGGCAATGTTTCGAAAACGCCTGACGCGAACAAGTCAGCACGCGCCAACCTTCCGCACTAAATTTCTTTACGGTCGCATGGCCTATACCGCGACTAGCTCCAGTCAATAACAATGTTTTGCGATCCATAGAGTTAATCCTTAAAGACTTATTATTGAACATAACCCCTTGGCGCATTAACGGCAAACGGCTAATCAAGTACAAAGCAAAAGGAAACCCAGCGATGGAGAAATCAAAAGCCAAGAAAGGCGACAGCCTCACTACCGCCAAAGTACTCTCCGATGCGTTACCTTATATGCAGCGCCATGATGGCTCAATCATCGTAATAAAACTTGGCGGACACGCTATGTCATCAGACGCAGCCATGACTAGCTTTGCACGTGATGTTGTCTTAATGCGCCAGTGCAACGTCAACCCCGTGATCGTGCACGGCGGCGGGCCCATGATCAACGAAATGCTCAAAAAGCTGCACATAAAATCGAAATTCATTGACGGCAAACGCATAACCGATGCTGCCACAATTGAGGTTGTCGAAATGGTCCTCTCTGGCAAAGTAAACAAAGCCATCGTTCAAGCCATTAACGGTCAAGGCGGCCGCGCCGTTGGCATTTCTGGAAAAGATGCAAAATTGCTTCAATGCAAACAAGCTGATCCTGCACTTGGCCTCGTCGGTGATCCGCAGGTCGTAGATGCTACCGTGGTTCATTCCCTAATTGCAGATGGTATGATTCCTGTCATCGCCCCGTTGGGGTCAGGCGAAAACGGAGAAACATTTAATGTAAATGGGGATACCGCAGCTGGTGCGATTGCAGCTGGTTTGAAGGCCGATCGTCTCCTGCTGCTCACCGATGTCCAAGGCGTAAAAGACGCAGACGGCGATGTCATTACATCCCTCACCTCAGATCAGGTTACTGACTTGATAGAAAACGGTATCATCGCAGGCGGTATGATCCCCAAAACTGAAACTGCACTCAAGGCCGTCGTCAGTGGTGTCAAAGCAGTGGTCATTATGAACGGCCAGCAAGAAAATGCCTGTCTATTGGAACTATTCACAACTTATGGAGCAGGGTCGATGATCCGCGCCTAACGTGCTATCTCTAGAATATGGAAAACGAAGTAACATATCGTCTTGGGATCTTTATCTCTCTATTTCTGATACTGGCCCTTGCAGAGCGCCTGCTGCCACGCCGCAGATTGAGCGCGACGAAACTTAACCGCTGGTTCACTAACTGCGCTATCAACATCTTTGATTTTCTCACTCTACGGTTGCTCGCCATCGTACTGCCCGCGCTGGCAGTAGGGGCAGCATGGGATGCCGGCGCACGAGATTATGGACTATTCAATCATACAGATTGGCCATTCTGGATCGAATTTCTTTCGGCCATGTTGATCCTCGATTTTCTCATCTGGACACAACACCTGATTACACACAAGATCCCGCTTCTGTGGCGTTTACACCGTGTCCATCACGCAGACACGGACATCGATGTCAGCACTGCAATCCGGTTTCACCCTATAGAAATTTGCCTCTCTATGTTGTTGAAAATTGGTGCGGTCTACGCGCTTGGTCCAGCCGCCATCACAGTTATTATGTTTGAAATCATACTTAGCGGCTGCGCTCTGTTCAACCATGCAAACCTGCGTTTATCCAAAACTGTGGATACAGTACTTCGCTTTTTTCTTGTCACACCTGACATGCACCGCGTTCATCATTCAAACAAACGGTCGGAACGTAATAGCAATTATGGCTTTTCAATCTCACTATGGGATCGGCTGTTCAAAACATACATCGCGCAACCCGCCGACAGTCATGAAGATATGACAATTGGCCTGGAGTGGCAAGACGAACGCCCCATCAAACTCGGCTGGTCTCTCGCGTCGCCGTTCTTTCGCAAATGACTTATGCTAGCGTTGCAGCTGCAGTTGAACAAAACGGCCTAAGCATCTACGGTGGATTTCATGGCGATACATCTGACGGCCTACCCAAATACTATAAAACTCTGCTGTTACTCGGCCCAAGTCCCGCGTTCTGGCCCTATTTCAAAACTACACCAGAATACCAAGACAGCGCACCAGACCCAATTGACCGCTGGTCCACGCGCATCCTAACCACCCTTGCCACTAAGCTAAACGCGATGCTCTTCCTGCCATATGGCGGACCTCCTTACGCCCCTTTCCTCACATGGGCCACAAAAACATGCCGTACTTGGTCCTCCCCCGTTGGGATGCTCGTACACGACACCACAGGCCTGATGGTCAGCTTTCGCGGCGCACTTGCCTTTCGCGACCACATCGCCTTGCCTACCACGCAAGACAAACCTTGCGATACTTGCAGAAAACCGTGCCTAACAGCGTGTCCCGTCGACGCCCTGTCTATAAAGCTAGGCTACAACACTGATGCATGCCAAACACACCTTTCCACACCAGAAGGCCAAACTTGCATTTCTGAGGGCTGTCTCGCCCGCCGCAAATGCCCCGTTTCTGCAGGCGCTAATCGCACGCCAGAACAATCAGCCCATCACATGTCCTATTTCCATAAGGCAATGCATTCATGAAAACTCTTATTCTTACACGCCATGCAAAATCGGATTGGGGCAACCTAACTATGAGAGACCACGAACGCACTTTAAACGTGCAAGGACATGCCTCAGCCATAGCCATCGGTAAATGGCTGAATACAAATGGTTACCACCCACAACAAGCGATTTCCTCTGATGCAACGCGCTGCATCGAAACGTGGAATCTACTCAACGAGGAACTGCCAGAAATTAAAAAATTTTCATTCCACCAGCGTCTGTATTTAGCGTCAAGTGTCACGTTGTACGAGGCGATCAAACAAGCCAGAGAAGACATAGTGCTCATGGTGGGCCACAATCCAGGTATCAGTGAACTCGCCTCTGAATTGCCATCACAAATACCAGATCATCCAAAATTTCTGCAATACCCAACAACAGCCACGACTATATTGACCTTTGACATCCCAGATTGGTCAACCCCATTTATGGGCCAGGGCACAATCACCGATTTTATTGTTCCAAGTGATTTAACGGATTAAGTCGATGCTAAACGAAAACTCTATCTGGCAACTTATCGACAATCACGCGAGCCGTTTTATCAAACTTTCTGATGATGTCTTCGACACACCCGAAACCCTGTTTGCCGAATTCCGCTCCTGCGCTGCTCACCGCGCAGCTCTGATTGAACAAGGTTTTCGCATCAATGACAACGCTGCGGGCCTGCCCACAGCCGTTGTTGGAGAAGCAGGTAGTGGCGGACCCGTTATTGCTATTCTTGGTGAATACGACGCACTTCCAGGATTGTCACAGTACTCTGGTAAAACAAAACAAAAGGCAATCAAAGGTAGTGCACAAGGTCATGGTTGTGGCCATAACATGTTTGGCGCAGCTGCAATGCTCGCAGCAACAGCACTTAAAGAATGGGTCGAAGCCAACAACGTGCAAGCCACCGTCCGTTACTATGGGTGCCCTGCCGAAGAAGGCGGTGGCGCTAAAACTTATATGGTGCGCGAAGGCTTATTTGATGATGTAGACGTCGCAATCAGTTGGCATCCGGCACCCTTCACTGCCATAAACCAAGAACCAAGCCTTGCAAATGCTCGGATCGATTATACTTTCCACGGCATCGCCTCCCACGCTGCATTTGAGCCAGAAATGGGTCGCAGTGGCCTCGATGCCGTTGAGCTGATGAACATCGGTGTCAACTACCTGCGCGAACACATGCCCGATGCAGCTCGCGTGCACTACGCATATATGAATGCGGGAGGCGCAGCCCCAAACGTTGTGCAGGCCAGAGCGACTGTGCGGCAACTGATCCGACATCCTGACCTACCAGGGTGCCAAGAACTGATCGCTCGTGTGGACAAGATTGCCCAAGGCGCAGCTTTGATGACAGAAACCAAGTTGGAGCGCAAAGTCTTTTCTGGTGTTTCAAACCTCCTGCCTAACCGCCCACTAGAAGAGGCAATGCAGGCCGAACTAGAGGCGCTTGGCCCCGTTCAGTTTGATACAGAAGACCGTGCCTTTGCAGCGAAAATCCAAGCGACCCTTCCCAAAGGTGCAGTAGAAAGCAACCTCAAGGCCCTAAATTACACGCCCCACCCAGACCAAGACATAACCCTTTGCGATTGGATCAACCCACTGGATCGAGGCGGGGATGTACGGGCTGGCTCAACTGATGTAGGCGATGTGAGTTGGGCCGTTCCGACTGTGCAGCTTTGGGATACAACATGGACCTTCGGTACGCCATTTCACACGTGGCAAGTAGTGGCCCACGGTAAAACCCCTGTGGCTCACAAGGGACTCATTCATGCTGCAAAAGTAATCGCGGCCACCGGCCGCACTTTGATCCAAAACCCTGACGTTATTTCTGCTGCAAAATTGGTGCATCAAGCGCAACTCATCAAAACACCTTATGAAAGTCCTATTCCAAACGATATTAAACCACCCATAAAAAAGCACCCTGACTTATTTTAAGCAGCTATTTTTTGGCGGCGTTAGGGCACTCAACGTTCAGACACCCGGCAAATACCCCACTCACTGGAGAGGTTTTCAATTAGGTAAAATATGAGTCTTTAGTGACCCATAATCTGGCTCAGGAACAATTTTGTGCGATCTGACTGTGGATTATTAAAGAACTCTTCTGGTTCGTTCTGTTCAATAATCTGACCTTGATCCATAAAGATTACACGGTTTGCGACCTGTTTGGCAAAACCCATCTCGTGCGTGACACACAACATTGTCATGCCTTCTTCGGCCAGTTC
>TARA_Y100000385_G_scaffold284262_1_pt1 | contig 11476 bp, 11 predicted proteins | sample TARA_Y100000385 | Tara Oceans TARA_Y100000385 (sample SAMEA2620980) | marine metagenome | biome: marine biome (ENVO:00000447); feature: surface water layer (ENVO:00002042); material: "saline water (ENVO:00002010), including plankton (ENVO:xxxxxxxx)" | depth 5 m
ATCTCCACCTCCAGCTGCGTCATGGGTCAACTTTAGACCAACCATTCTATGGTTGTTAGTATAAGTTGGATTTCCTGCACCTTTTAAGAAAAATTGCATGATTGAAGCAGTTCCATCTGCAGCAGCAGTTAAATCGATATTATTGAACGTCATTGAAACGTGCAGCTTTCCATTTACTAAATCAGTGTAGGCAATATCTAAGCCTTGAAGGAATGCTCCAGAAAAATTATTTTTTCCAGCGCATACAACTGAATTAGGGTCTGAAACACCTGATTGATCTCCATTTTTAAGCCATCCCAAACTGTTTCCTCCGGTAGTTGCAAAACCATCTCCGTTGACTCCAACGGTTGATCCATCAACAAAATCCCAAACAGCGATAACGGTTTCTTGTGCCGAAACGCTAAGAGTCATGGCACAAAACAACACCGTAAGTAATGTGTAAAATTTTTTCATAATTTGATTGTTTATTAGTTTTAGTTATATAATAGCTCATCAAAATATGATAAATTAAATGTTATAAATAATCAAACCCTATAAAATCGATTAAATGTTTAATTATTCCGATTAAATATTAAACATTTAATAAATTAGGTTGTTAAAGAATTATGGTATCGTAATTTCCCTGAAATTTAAAAATGAAAAAAATGAAAGAAAAAAAACCCACAATAATTTGTGGGTTTTAAAATTGTATTTAGTTTTGAATTTAGTCTTCGCTCACCATATCCATGACGGCATCGCTAACCCCCATATTACTGAAGCCGCCATCATTAAACAGATTTTGAAGGGTAACTCGTTTAGTGAGATCACTAAATAGACTCACTGTATAGTTGGCGCAGTCCAAGGCAGTTGCATTTCCAAGAGGTGACATTTTTTCGGCATAGGCTATAAACCCATCAAAGCCTTTGACCCCTTTACCGGCAGTGGTGGGGGTTGGCGATTGTGAAATTGTATTGACACGCACGTTTTTATCACGTCCAAAAAAATAGCCAAAGCTACGGGCGATACTTTCTAGATAGGCTTTATTATCCGCCATATCATTATAGTCTGGAAACACACGCTGAGCTGCCATATAAGTCAGGGCAACAATACTCCCCCACTCATTCATAGCATTGTTTTTGTAAAGCGTCTGCATTACTTTGTGAAAAGATAGTGCAGAGACATCCATACCTTTTTGGGTCCAATCGTATTTTTGATCCGTATAGGCACGGCCTTTTCTAACATTGATAGACATGCCAATTGAGTGCAGAACAAAATCTAATTTTCCGCCCAATATCTCTACAGATTGTTTAACTAAATTCTCTAAGTCTTCTTCAGAAGTAGCGTCAGCTGCAATCACTTGTGAGCCTGTCTTTTCAGCCAAGTCATTGATCTGACCCATACGCATTGCTATGGGGGCATTAGAAAGCACAAAGGTTCCGCCTTCTTCATGTACGCGCTCTGCTGTAATCCATGCAATTGAATTGGGATCTAATGCTCCAAAAATAATTCCGCGTTTTCCTTTTAGTAAATTATAAGACATAATTATATATTTTAAGTATCTGTATTTAGTTAGCTGTTGGCAAAGATAACATTAATTCAACAACTGCTGTGCATGCGCCACTGCAGAATCTGAAACGGTATTGCCGCTGAGCATTTGTGCAATTTCAATCAAGCGTTCCTTAGGGGCTAGTTTTTTAAGTGCGGTTACTGTGTTCTGGTTAATATCTTTTTTGTAAACCTTGAAATGAGACTGGCCTTTAGCAGCAATTTGAGGTAAATGTGTAATTGAAAACACTTGCATAGACGCACTCATTTGCTGCATAATAGCACCCATTTTATGAGCAACTTCTCCTGAAACCCCGCTGTCAATTTCATCAAACATAATAGAAGGCAACTGTTGATATTTAGAAAGTACTGATTTAATGGCCAGCATAATCCTTGAGAGCTCCCCTCCGGAAGCTGCTTTTTTAAGTGGTAAAAATGAGGTGCCTTTATTGGCCGTAAATAAAAACGCTAACTGATCCTTACCGTTGTATAAATAGGAATCTACTGAACTTAGCTCAATTTTAAAACGTGCATTGGGCATTCCTAAATCTGTAAGAATCGTTTCTAACTGCCTTATAAGCTCGGAAACTACCCTTTCTCTTTGGAGGTGAATTAGAGAGGCCAAGGCATCCATTTTTTTTATTTGAGAGGCCAGTGTTTTTTCTGTATTTTCAATCGCAGTATCTAAGGAAGCCAGAGAGGTGACTTTTAATTCCAACTCATTTTGAACTGCAATAAGTGCGGCAACTGAATTTACTTTATGCTTAGAAAATAAGTTTTGTGTGTTTTGAAGGATGCCATCAATGGTGCTCAATCTAGAGGGATCGGCATCAACTTTAGATTGTTCCGATTCAATTTCATTCATCACATCATCAAGTTCGATAGCAACGCTTTGAATCCGGTCTGACAAGGGCTGATATCTGGATGAGATGGCAGCTAATTTTTGAAATGCTTGTTTTAAACTAACAAGATTGGACGCAACCCCTATATCTTCAGTACTTATAATTTGATTGGCCAAAGCAAGCTCAGCCTGAATAGATTCTACGTTATTTAAGCTGTTATACTCCAACTCTAAGGATTCCAAATCAATGGAAGGGAGCTTCACATCTAACAATTCATTTAAAAGAAAGGTATGGTAATCATTATCTTTTTCAGACTGCGCCTTAGAAGCCTCTAAGACAATCAATTGTTTTTGAGTTGTCTTATACGCCTTTAAGAGTTGCTGATAGTTTTCAATAGAAGTGCCATTGTCCGCAAGGGCATCCAGAATTTGAAATTGAAAAGCGTCACTGATAAGGGCTTGGGTCTGTTGTTGAGAATGAATATCGATTAACCGCTCCCCCAAAAGAGCCAACACCGATATGTTTACAGGGGAATCATTTATAAAGGCTCGCGACTTCCCTGAAGGTAAAATTTCTCTTCGTAAAATGGTATGAGATTCAAACTCTAAGTCATTAGCTTCAAAAAATGACTTTAGATTAAAGGTCTCAATATCAAAGTTAGCCTCAATAATACATTTTTTTGTCGGGTCATTAATATTTGAAAAATCGACTCGTTTTCCAAGGACCAGTGCTAAGCCGCCCAACAAAATTGATTTACCAGCCCCTGTTTCACCAGTTATGCACGTAAGGCCAGACTCAAACCGCACCTGAAGGCTGTCAATTAAAGCATAATTTTTTATGGATAGTTCTGAAAGCAACGGCTAATAAATTTTAGGAACTAAGATAATCTTTCTACTAAAACAATTGGAAATGAAATGATAAATATTTAATATTTAATAGACTTCCACTTCGTTGAATGCGTAGGGGCTAGCTTAGAAAGCATAGAAACCATATCTGCAATATTCACAGAGGGACCACCGGAAAAGATATCGGCTATTTCATTGGCCTTTGCGTCAAAAAAGACACGTAATAAAAATGAATTTGGACGTCTTTTATTTAGACTCTCCAATTCCATGACTGCACTTACAACGGCTGTTTTTGCATCCTTAACGTTTTTAGCCATTAGATCTAAGCCCTTAAAATGGTAATTGAATAAGACCGAATGAAACTCTTTAAAAGTGGGCGATAACACATTGCTAATTAAGGCGCTGCGTGTTTGATCGCCTCCAGAGGGTGGCTCCCAGCCCTTAACAGTACCCTGTTGTGAATAGCTCATAATATCACGGGCTTGTTTGTAATACTTACTTCCGCCATTGAGCTCAAAAGTGTCGGCATCCATTCCCAGAATCATATACACATGAAATGCTATAACTGACACTAAATTAGACTCAAATTGAGTGGCATTAAAATTTAGATTTTGGTATTCTTGGTAAGTAAAATCAAAGTCTTTGTCATTGAAATTATAGACTGAACTTGCATAAAATGAATTGTGTATTGGCCTGGCAGATTGAACCTGAATAGACCCCTGGAATGCGTTGGACTGGTAGTTTTGAATGTTGATAACCATGCTGCATTCAATGCGCTCTTCTAGCTTGAACTCTTTTGAAGTCCAACGGGTGTTATTCACAAATTCATTGAGCTGCTTTTCAAGTGTTTTAAAAACTTGAACATTTTCATTACCTGTTTGTTGTGCGTTTACGACAACTGTACAATTAAGCGCTTGTGAACCGGCGCTAAATGAGCTTATAAAAGCAACTAAAAAGAGTAGATTACGCATTGATTTGTTTTATAATTTCTGTCATAATATCGGCTGCTACATCAATCTTTGATTTTAAAGGATAGGCCGTTTGGACTAATTGTCTGTCAATTAAAGTCACTTTGTTGGTATGACCCCCAAAACCAGCGCCTTTGTCGCTCAACGAATTTAATACAATTAAGTCTAAATTTTTAGAATTTAACTTTTTAATCGCGTTTTCAACTTCGTTATTGGTTTCTAAAGCAAAGCCTACAAGAAGCTGATGCGACTTGATACTCCCTAAAGAGGCGAGTATGTCTTTTGTTTGCTCTAACTCAAGAGACAGGCTAGACGAAGACTTTTTTATTTTAGAAGTCGCTGTTTTTTTAGGCTTGTAATCCGCTACCGCCGCCGAAAGTATAGCGATATCAACCGAGTTAAAAACCTTATGGACTTGGGTGTACATCTCTTCTGCACTTACAACTGGAATTGTCTTTATTCGTGAATCTTGTGTTTTATAATGGGTAGGACCAGTGACATATACCACTTCTGCACCCAGTTGAGCCGCCTTATTAGCAATTTCAAAACCCATTAAGCCAGTCGAATGATTGCCCACAAAACGAACGGGGTCAATGGCTTCATAGGTAGGGCCTGCAGTTACTAGAACTGTTTTGCCGTACAGAGGCAGCTCACTTAGACTGTGAGACTTTATAAGGCTTACAATCGCTTCCGGTTCTGCCATCCTGCCCTCGCCTAGCAAACCACTGGCTAAGGCACCAAAAGTAGCAGGGATCATTATATTTCCAAATGACTGCAGTTTTTCTAAGGACGCCTTTGTGCTGGGGTGTTTATACATATCCAAATCCATGGCTGGCGCAAAATAAACCGGACACTTTGCGGAAAGATAAGTGGCCACTAAAAAATTATCACTGCGTCCTGAAGCCATCTTTGAAAGCGTGTTTGCAGTTGCAGGAGCCACTAAAAACAAGTCGGCCCACAAGCCCAGATCTACATGGTTATTCCAAACGGAACCAGGATCGTCCGCTTCAGTAAAGGACGAAATAACCGGGTTTTTGGAAAGCGTTGAGAGTGTTAGCGGTGTAATAAATTCTTTTGCCGCAGGAGTCATAACAACCTTTACATTGGCATCAGACTTGATAAACAATCGAACAAGGGATGCTGTTTTGTAAGCAGCAATTCCAGCAGTAATTCCTAAAAGAATATTTTTACCGCGTAAGATAGACATTTCTTATTTTTCTTGAGAATCCTCTTCTACATTTCGGTAGTAAATCTTCTCATTTAACCACTCTTGAACCGCTAAAGCATGTGGCTTTGGAAGCCGTTCATAAAACTTAGACACTTCGATTTGTTCTTTGTTTTCAAAGACTTCTTCTAAGCTATCATTATAAGTTGCAAACTCTTCAAGCTTGTCAATCAATTCCTTTCTGATATCGGTATTAATTTGTTCAGCTCTGCGAGAAATCACAGAAATTGCTTCATAAATATTTTGCGTTGGAGCATCTAATTTATTCCGGTCGTAAGTTTCTGTATTAACTGGTGCGTTTACTTTTTTTAAGTCCATAATGAATATTAACTTTTAGTCGTTGTTGTTTGATTTTTAATTTCTTGTAAGTCTTGATACATCTCTTTGAGTTGTTCTGAATATTTAGATTCAGGAAAAACAAAGAGTAATGAGTTGTAATAAGTGAGAGCTGTTTCAACCCGTTCCGATTCTTTCCAAGCAACACTATTGGTGGCTAGCTTGTAGGCAGAATCAAATTTATAAAACATAGCATCCTCTTTAAATACTGAGCCAGGAAACTCCACTAAAAAATTATCAAAGGCCGAAATAGCCGAATTATAATCTCTGTGAAATGGACCTGTTACATTATATTGCAGCGCTATGTTATAAGCCTTTTTTTCTAATTTATGATCCAACTCTCTTACCAATGTATTGGCTGTGTTCATATACTCAGAGTTTGGATATTTATTTATGAAGTTCTGAAGTTTTTCTATGCCTATTAGAGTTTCCGCTTGGTCTTTGGAATAGGCTGGAGAAAGTTTATAATAACTTTTAGCTGCTAAAAAAGCGATTTCTTCAAGCTTTTCACTTTTAGGGTAGGCCTCAACAAAACGCTCCATTTGGTTGTTAGAAGTGAAATAGTCTTTGGTCTCATAATACGTTTTGCAATACATATACATCAGTTTTTGAGCTTGAGGTTTTCCTCTGTACTTAGGGACGATTTGGACAAAAATTCGGTTTGCTTTAGCAAATTTGCCAGCGTCAAAAAGGGCCGTTCCTAATTTGAACTTAGCAGCAATGTCTTCATTTTTTAGTACGCGTTGATATTCACTACAGGCGTTTAATGAAAAGGCTGCGATTAAGATGTATATAAAATTCTTCATAAATATTTTAAGAATGTGGGCAAAATTACGGATTTATAACGGATTTAAAAAACTATTAATTTAGCTAAGTTAATTAGTATGGAACCCTTTGGACTCGGTCTTAATATAAATTTAACTAAAACTCGGCTATAAATGCATTGATTTTTGACTGTAAAGTCGCAGTAGCCGGCACCAAAGGTAGGCGCACTAAGTCGGTACAATAGCCCTTCGCTTTGAGGACCGCCTTTATTCCAGCAGGGTTGTTTTCTTCAAATATCATATTAATTATTGGCATAAGGCCTGCTTCTAGTTTACGTGAGGCTGCTTCCTTCCCTTCTAAACCCAATTGAATCATTTGAGAAAACTGCTTTGGAAAACCTTGTCCAATCACTGAAATAACTCCATCGCCTCCGGCTAAGGTTACTCCTAAAACCAAGTCATCATCTCCAGAAATAACTAAGAAACCATCTGGCTTATGCTTTATGAGTTCTAAATACTGTCCCCTATTGTTACCAGCTTCCTTGACCGCTACAATAGTTTTAAAATCAGTCGCCAGTCTTAAAATAGTGGAAGGCTCAACGTTTTTGGCAGTCCTACCTGGAACATTATACAAAATTATAGGTGTATCCGTTGCAGCAACAATGGCTTTAAAATGCTGATAAAATCCCTCTTGAGTGGGCTTGTTGTAATATGGTGCAACGGAAAGGATCGCTGCAAATTCAGAAAGATCTGTAGATTGGAGTTCAGCAACTACAGCCGCCGTATTGTTACCCCCAATACCAATGACCAAAGGCAGTCGTCCCTTGTTGGTGGCAATAACGGTTTCACAAATAGCTTTTTTTTCTTCAGCACTTATGGTGACACTTTCTCCAGTCGTCCCACAAATTACCAAATAGTTAACTCCATTGGAAATATTAAATTCTACAATAGAAGCTAAGGCCTGGTGGTCTATACTTAAATCTGACTTGTAAGGGGTGACAAGGGCAACTCCTGTTCCGATTAGTTCTTTCATGTTACAACCTATTTAATTGGGTTAAATATTTAAATAATTCTAATTTAAAAACCTGAGTTTTTGACGGTAATACGTCAATTATTAGGTCGTTTAATCTAGGATCTTCATTGTTAATTCCAATTTTAAAGTTGGCCTTAGAAAAGGCAGTAACTAAATTAAGCTCAGGTTTATTGGAATTATAATAGCTAATTAAAAGGTCCAATGGCTGATCTATAAACTCATCAATTTCAATATTATTAGGCCTGCCAAACCAATCAAAATTTTCTAAACTAAAAAAAGAATCCCAACTGTTTGGCCTGTTTTTTTTGTCGCCAATAAGAGCTAGGAATCGAGTTTTGTTTTTCATAATGCCGAGATCATCCACCAATTCATGGAAAAAATCGTAATTGTGGTACGAATCATAATCAAAAATAATTCCTATAGAGCTGACTTTATCAGTTTGAAACTCCTTAGTTCTAGACTTCAGAATCAATGTGATATTTTTTTGAAGTGAGCGCGTTTTAAATCGTTTAAAAAACATGTACCTTTATTGTCCTTACAAAGGTAACATAAATGATATTTAAATTCGTTCAAATTATTGGGTTTATTTCCTTGGTTTTGTCATGCAAGCATTCGCAAAAATCAGGAACGGCTAAAGCAGAGAACATTTCTGTTAGCAAAAAGATTGAGCCCCTAAAAGAAATTGAAGAGACTATAAAGCCCTACAAGCTAGAGCTAGACAACTCCATGAATCAGGTTTTGAGTTTTTCAATAGACAGCTATTCAAAAAAAGATGGCGACTACAATACCGCCATTGGAAACATGATGGCAGATGCTGTTTTTGAGCGCGCAAATCCGGTATTTAAAAGCCGGACTGGACATGACATTGACATGGTTTTATTAAATCATGGGGGGATCAGGTCTGTTTTACCAAAAGGGAATGTCACAACCAAAACAGCCTATAAGCTTATGCCCTTTGAAAACAGTGTGGTGGTTACTGCCCTAAAGGGATCTGTAATTTTAGAACTGACAGAATATCTAAAAAAGGCTAAAAAAGCCCACCCGATAGCAGGACTAGAATTAGTACTAAATTCAGATGATAGTTTTTACAAAATATTAATTAATGGTGAAAAAATAGACGTTTCTAAAACCTATTTTATAGCTACCAGTGACTACTTATATAAGGGGGGCGATCGAATGGATTTTTTTAAAAAAAGTGACAGCTTACACAATCTAAATTACAAAATAAGAAATGTATTAATAGATTACTTTTTAAAGAAAGACACGCTAAGACCAAGCAGAGACCAACGCTTTATTAAGCTTAAAAATTAAGGTATGAAACGCAGAAAATTTATTCGACAAACCGCGGCTTCTACAGCACTCCTATCCTTAACAGGGCTTGGAGGCGCCTGCAGGGTCTCAAGACCAACAAAAATTACCATATTACACACCAATGACGTGCACAGTCATATAGAGCCCTTTGGACCAAATGCAGGTAAAAATGCACATAAAGGAGGTATTGCTAAACGAGCAGCCTTGATAGCATCGGTTCGAAAAGAAAACCCAAATACCTTACTGTTAGATGCTGGGGACATATTTCAAGGCACTCCTTATTTTAATTTTTACGGAGGCGAGCTTGAGTTTAAGCTAATGAGTTTGTTAAAATACGATCTTGCTACAATTGGCAATCATGATTTTGACAATGGCATCAACGGGCTTTATGCGCAACTTCCACATGCAAAATTTGACTTTGTTTCTGCCAACTATGATTTCTCAAATACAGTTTTAGACACTCGTGTAAAACCCTACAAAACTTTTATAAAAGAGGGCGTTAAAATCGGGGTCTTTGGACTGGGAATTGAACTGCAAGGCTTGGTAACTAAGGAGGCCTACAAAGAGACCAAATACCTGAACCCCGTAGAAATTGCGCAAGACATGAGTCGTATTTTAAAAACAGTTGAAGGCTGTGACTTGATAATTTGCTTATCTCATTTGGGATATAACTATAAGGATGTACCTTCAAAAATATCAGATTTAAAATTAGCGCGAGCGACACATGATATTGATTTAATTATTGGAGGGCATACCCATACATTTTTAGAAGAGCCTAGCGTTGAAATTAATGCCGCTGGAAATACGGTATTGGTCAATCAAGTGGGCTGTTATGGCCTGTATGTTGGTAAAATAGATTTTTATTTTGACGCTAAGCAGCTCAAAGAAAGTGCCGCTAGTAAGCTAAGAGTATAAAATAGTAAGTATAACAGCTGTTTTTCATCAACTAAAGTACATAACTTTAGAACGCGCCCTTCACTAGCTTAAGGAATAATAGTATCTTTGCCAAAATTATATTTTTATGTCTTTTTTGAGTGAAATAGAACGCCGTAGAACTTTTGGTATTGTCTCGCATCCCGATGCAGGTAAAACAACCTTAACTGAGAAATTGCTCCTTTTTGGAGGTGCAATTCAAGAAGCTGGTGCCGTTAAAAGTAACAAGATAAAGAAAGGGGCTACAAGTGACTTTATGGAAATTGAACGTCAGCGTGGAATCTCTGTGGCTACTTCCGTATTGGCCTTTGAATACAATGGGATCAAAATTAATATTTTAGATACCCCTGGTCATAAAGATTTTGCAGAAGATACCTTTAGAACTCTTACAGCTGTTGACAGTGTAATAGTAGTTATTGATGTTGCCAAAGGGGTTGAAGAGCAAACTGAAAAGCTCGTAAAAGTCTGTCGCATGCGTAACATTCCCATCATCGTATTTATCAACAAAATGGATCGTGAAGGAAAAGATGCCTTCGATCTATTAGACGAGATAGAACAAAAACTCGAGCTTAAAGTAGCTCCTTTAAGCTTTCCTATTGGAATGGGTTATGATTTTAAAGGTATTTATAATATTTGGGAAAAAAACGTTAACCTTTTTACAGGAGACAGCAAACGAGACATCGAAGAGACCATTAAAATTTCGGAAGTGTCGGATCCAAAGCTCAATACGCTTATTGGTGCTACTGCAGCAGATACCCTTAGAGAAGAATTAGAATTAGTTGAGGGCATCTATCCAGATTTTGATACGGATGCCTATTTAAGTGGGGATTTACAGCCGGTATTTTTTGGATCAGCTTTAAATAACTTTGGGGTGCGAGAATTATTAGATTGTTTTGTCTCCATTGCTCCAAAACCGCGCCCTAAACACAGTGAAGAACGCTTGGTCTACCCCAATGAAGAAAAATTCACTGGATTTGTGTTTAAAATACATGCCAATATGGATCCCAACCACCGCGATCGGTTAGCGTTCATTAAAATTGTGTCCGGGGAATTTAAGCGCAATACTCCTTATTTACATGTACGGCACAACAAAAAATTAAAGTTTTCAAGTCCTAATGCGTTTTTTGCAGAAAAAAAAGAAATTATAGACATTTCATTTCCCGGGGATATTGTAGGCTTACACGATACGGGGAATTTCAAAATTGGAGATACACTCACAGAAGGAGAGCTGTTAAACTATAAAGGGGTGCCTAGCTTTTCACCAGAGCACTTTCGTTATATCAACAATGCGGACCCCTTAAAGTCAAAACAATTATTTAAAGGGATTGATCAGTTAATGGATGAAGGCGTCGCCCAGCTTTTTACATTGGACTTAAATGGCAGAAAAATTATTGGGACCGTTGGTGCTCTACAATATGAAGTGATTCAATACCGCTTAGAGCATGAATATGGCGCCAAATGTAGTTATGAAAACCTGAACGTACACAAAGCCTGCTGGGTGGAGCCAGAAGACACAAATCATCCGGAATTTAAAGAGTTTAAACGGGTTAAACAGCGCTTCTTAGCCAAAGACAAACAAGGGCAATTGGTCTTTTTAGCAGATTCTGTATTTACACTTCAAATGACAGAACAAAAATACCCTTCTATAAAATTTCATTTGACATCAGAGCATTAAGTACTATTTTTAAATAAAAA
>TARA_Y100000385_G_scaffold47191_2_pt1 | contig 11476 bp, 15 predicted proteins | sample TARA_Y100000385 | Tara Oceans TARA_Y100000385 (sample SAMEA2620980) | marine metagenome | biome: marine biome (ENVO:00000447); feature: surface water layer (ENVO:00002042); material: "saline water (ENVO:00002010), including plankton (ENVO:xxxxxxxx)" | depth 5 m
CTTCGGTCAATCTATTACTTGAACCCCAATAATCTTGCCAATCAGTTTCTTTTGAGACCTTACGTTTTCTTTTAAATCCTTTTAATGGATTTAACTTCCTTACAGTTTTAAAATACTTTCTCCCAATATAGTCCATCCCATTAGTGAGATTAGTGATACGATAAACAAACCCGTAATAATTGCCAACATCAGAAGACGTAAATCGTTGTCCATTATATGTCCAATCGGTCTTCATCGTGATCGTATTCTGATGCATCAAATCCTCCTCGCTTTGCCCATTCTAAATTAGCACCGCAAAATGGGCAGTGAGTAGCTGGTTGGTCTAATTCAATTGCTTCTGTGGCGAAGCCCATATCGTCTTTAACCATTACTTCAAATGGTTGACTATTACATTCATAACAAATCATAAACTTAATTCTCCTATTTCGACATGTGCCATCATCTTATCATAACCACCAACATATTTGCCATCAATAAAGATTTGTGGAAATGCTCTTGCATTTGGAACTTTATCTTGTAATTCTCTCATTGTCCATTGACCACCTGCTTCAACGTTTCTTTCTTCTACTTGTATTCCTTTTTTATTTAAAAAGTCTTTTGCTTTTGTACAATATATACAATTGTTTTTAGACCACACTACTGCTATACTCATAAACTTAATCCTTCGAATGATTTTTTATTAACATCTTGTTTAACACCACCTAAAACATATGATGTAATTTCTGTTTCTTGTGGAGCTACTTGAACAGCTCCTCCGCTTATCCATTTTTCTGTCCAAGGGAGTGGGTTATGCATATGTACATGAAATGGAACATCATAACCAAGACTCTTAATTCTCTTAGCTGCAATCCACCTTACATATTCTTTAAGGAGCTCACCATTTAAACCAATCATTGAGCCATTACCAAATAAGTAATCACACCAATCTTCTTCTTGTTTTAAACAACCCTCAAACATTTTCATTACTTCGTCTTGTGTTTCTTGTTTAATTTTTACAAAGTCATCATCATCTTTTATAAGAGCTCTAATTATATTAAGGCTTGCTGCAAGGTGGAGATTCTCATCCCTTGCAATTAATTTAATAATTTTAGCATTGCCTTCCATTTGTTTTAATTCTGCGAAAGCCCACGAACATGCAAAGCTTGCATAGAATCTTATACCTTCTAACATGTATATAGAAATCATACATAGGTATAATAATTTTTTATGTTTATAAGAACCATAAGGCCCTTTCCAATTCATGAGGTTATCGTAATGTACAGATATATCCTTTGCGCAATCTAATATTTCTGGAATAGAAAGTAGCTCATCAAATACTTTTGATGGGTTAGCATATACATTGCGTATAACATGTGTATAAGACCTTGAATGAATAGTCTCAAAGAATGCCCATGTTTCAATTAACAACTCTACTTCAGGATTACTTGCAATTGGCAATAAAGCCAAGTCAGGCGATCTGCCCTGAACTGAGTCTAATAATATTTGTCTTTTAAGGTTTGCAGTAAAAATATGTTGTTCATTTTCTGTTAACTTATTAAAGTCAATCTTATCTTTTGTGACATCAATCTCATCTGGTGTCCAATAAAATGATAACATTTTTTCGTATAATTTTTGTAGCTGAGGATATTTAACAATATCATATCTTGCCACATCGACACCTTCATCAAAGAATAAATCTTTGTCCATGTGTCCTTTTGTGTTGATTTCGAATACAGATTTTTTCATACAGTGAATGATTCTCCACAGCCGCAACGGGCTTTTTCTTTAGGGTTATAAAATTCAAAGCCTTCATTAAGACCTTCGTATCGGTAGTCAATTTCGCAACCATCAACGTAAGCATATGATTTAGGGTCTACGAATACACGAAAGCCATCACATTCTTGTATATGGTCTTCGCCATTGGCGTAATATGAGTATTCTAAATGGTATGCTAGGCCAGAACAGCCTGTGGTTTTCACTAATACACGTAAGCTTCTAGGTGTCATTGAGGTTTCATCTTTTAATAAAACATTCAATTTCTCAACGGCGTGGTCTGTTATACTTATCATGTACCTTATTATGTATATAAAAAAAGACCGGAGTATTGGGTGACAAGGAACTCCGGAGGAAACCTCGACTAGCATTTATGCTGCTAGTAAATAATCGTTTTGATTGCCGATTATAATTTTCATTTTATAGCCTTTGTTGGCTGACGAGTCTCAAGCGGATCTGCTACCTAATCGATGCCTTGTCTCCCCCATTAAATGAATATCCCTTGCAAGTTCTGTTCAGCTTAAAGCTTCCTAGTTTAAGATATCCATTTGGTGGAGGAGGTGGGAATTGAACCCACGTCTTAAGTGCTCCTACCTTTACCTTTACGTCGTTCTTAACTTCACTTCATTATTGAATGAATGTTATTTATGCATCATCATGTGATAGTAACTTCCAAAGAATTGCTGCGGAAATTAAACCTACCAAACCAGCATCTCCTAGCTGTGCTACGATACCAATAATTGTACCAATGACGTCACCGCCAAGAAATGGTACGCTTCCACCAAATACGATTTGTAACATGATTGCCAAACCGATCAGTGACATTGCCACCGCTGTTGCAGCTGAAACGCCGCTTGTGATTTTATCTAACATATATTCTCCTATGTCGTTTTTTAAAAAATAGTTTAACCTTGTTTCGAAGGTGACTCATCTCTTACCCCGTGTTGTGGTAAAAAGAATTCGTGTATTATATATATAAAATTTCTACGTGAACTTGTAGTCTATTATGAAATGATTCTGGTTATCCTGTTTTCCCAGAATATAGTATATATATAAAAATTTGATTTTCTAATATAGTTATATTATACCATAGTTTTCGGCAAATGTAAACAGTTAAAGCACACAAGATTCACAATAATCGTCATATTCTTGTTGTGTTTCAAAGTCATCTCTACTATATTCTAGTGTCGATTCATCTTCACTTGCCATATCATTAGTATTAAAATAATATAATTGTTTCCCACCATACTTATAAAATGTAATTAAATCCGTCATCATTTGAGACATTGGAACTTTATTGTCTTCATATTGTGCTGGATTATATGATGTATTTACAGATATTCCTTGGTCTACATATTTCTGCAATACAGCCATAATTTTTAAATAACCATCTGGTCCATCTTGGTCCCATAACAAATCATATTTGTTTTTAAGGTTATATATCTGAGGTACAACTTGAGCCATTACACCATCTTTCGATTGTTTATATGATACTAATGCCCTTGGTGGTTCTACACCATTTGTTGCATTACCAATCTGTGCTGATGTTTCAGCTGGCATAATAGCCATTAATGTACTGTTTCTTATACCTGTTTTTTGTAATTGATTCTTTAAAGATTTCCACGGCATCCTTAGTTTTGGCTTAATTAGTTCATCAACCTCACTTTTGTAAGTGTCTATCGGCAGTATCCCGTGCCCGTATTTGGTCTCTAGTGACTTATAACAACATTCCTTCTCTTTTGCCAAATCAGCACTAGCTTTAATGAGATAATAAGACCAGGCTTCTGCATACTCATCAACCGTTTCAAGAGCTTCTTCATTATACTTCAAACCTCTTTTAGCAAGGAAATATGCAAGGTTTATTATACCAACTCCTAATGGTCTCCTATTCATTGTAGACCTTTCGGCTGCTAGAATAGGATAATTCTGATAATCTAATAATGCATCTAATGCTCTTACAGCTAGCTCACAATACTTTTCAAAATCTTTAGGGTCATTAATTAATCCCCAATTGATTGCTGATAATGTACATAAAGATATTTCACCTTTATCTGCATCGTCATAAGCTTCTAAACCATGTGAAGGTAAATCAATTTCACAACACAAATTCGATTGGTGTATCGGGGCCTGCTTCTCGATGAATGCACCATGTGTATTTGCGTGGTCTACATTTTGTAGATATATACGACCAGTTTCTTTACGTTCTGTAAGGAATTGAGAGAATACTTCTAAGGCTGGTAAAGACTTTTTACGAACCCTTGACCTTTCATATTTCTCATATAATTCTTTAAATAAATCTTGGTCTTCAAAGAATGCATCATATAATCCAGGCACATCGTCAGGTGAAAAGAATGTTATTTTGCCACCGGTTAATAGTCTTTCATACATCAATTTATTAAATTGAAATGCATAATCCATGTTACGTACTCGAGTTTCTTCAGTACCTCTATTGTTTTTTAATACAACTAAATCTTCGAATTCATAATGCCACACTGGTAAATAAACTGTAGCTGCTCCACCACGTACACCACCTTGTGAACATGATTTTACTGCAGATTGAAAATATTTAAGGAATGGAATTAACCCAGTATGTACTACTGAACCATCACCAATATGAGCACCAACACCACGTATTTTACCAGCATTAATACCTAAGCCAGCTTTCTTACTAATATATGAAACAATAGATGTTGCTGTAGCATTAATAGAATTTAATGAATCGTTTGATTCGAGTACAACACAAGAACTAAATTGTCTTGTTGGAGTTCTTACACCTGCCATAATAGGCGTAGGTAAAGAGATATAAAATTGTGATATGGCATTATAAAATTCTTTTATAAATTTCATACGTCTACCATTATACTTACCAAATAATGTCATAGCAATCATTATATAAAGAACTTGTGGTGTTTCATACATAGTCCCATCTGACCTATTTTGTACTAAATATTTTGACCTCATTTGTTCCATACCAGCATATGTGAAGTCATCATCTCTTGAATGATTAACTATATAATTGTTTATATAATCTATTTCAGCTTCTGAATACTGATTTAATATTTCTGGGTCATATACACCAGCTGCGATGTTATGATTAATAATATCAATTAAAGGCCAAGGATTTTTGTCACCATATACTATCTTCTTTAACTTATAATTAATAAGCCGTGCAGCTACAAATTGATAATTAGGGGTTTCTTCTGTAATGAGTTCAGAAGATGATTTGATGAGTAAATCATGAATCTTAATTGATTCCATTTTCTCATATAATTGAACATTAGCACGCATCTCTATTTCAGATACAGATACACCTGTTAAGTCTTGACATGCCCACTCGAGAACTCGGTGGATTTTATTAATATTAAAAGGTTCAGTTTCACCGGACCTTTTGGTCACAAAAATAGATGTCATTTCACTCCAATTGTTTAAGAAATATATACTATTATACCATACTTTCTAACGAAAGTACATAGGCTTATAGTATATTTTCAGCAGATATAAGAATATTTTCCCTAGTTTTATATATAGGGACACCTGCAAAATAGCTTACAGGCTCGATAGAATCTAAATTAATAATACTACCTTTTGAATAATCGGCAATATCATGATTTAGAATATGTTGACCTTCTTCGATGTGTTTTACATCTTCATCTAAGTCAATCGCAGTAGAATGACCTAAGTCTTCTAATACTTTTAAAATATCTTCCTCAGCCATGCCATGTTCTTCTTTTAATAAGAATAGCGCAGCTGCATATGATTTTATTCTTGAGCTACCAAATGGTACCTTCTCTAGAATTCTTTTAATGTTAAATACTAACCTGTGGAATGGAGTATATACTTTTTTTTGGGCTGATGATTGTGCTGAGCCTTTAACCAATAGTTTACCTTTATTATCAATCACACCTTCTTCAAAAGCGTCTGTCTCTTTCCAAGGTGTCACAAGGAGACGTATAAACTTATACGTTAAAAATAACTCTACTGCCCCTTCGTTTAAATATTGACTCATTTATAATTTCCTTAATACATCTACAATTGTTGAATCCAATGGAATTTCAACATATTCATTTTCAGGTAAATAATTCAAATACACTAAAAATGTTTTTATAATTCCCTTTAATGTTATATGCGTTTTGGACATAAGGATTTCTGCACATACCTCTGGTCCTAACACATTACCTAATATAATAATATGGTTTAATATTAATCGTTCTTTCAAATCATCATCACGATAATACCTATTAATTAGCCGGTTGATATATTTAAATCTAGATATATCTTCCTTAAAATCTTCATCAGTGGACCATTTATCCTTCTGATAGTGCTTTGCAGCATACAACTCAAAGTTGTCTTTAGTTAATTCCATAATATATATTTATTAAAGTTTTACTTGTTAATTGCTTTCTTTAACTGATTCCATAAAGTCTTTTTACCTTTACGTCTATCTAGTTCAATTCCATGCTTACGGCCTTCCTCTTCCATTTCTTGTTTTGTGGAATTTTCATTAACTTTGGGGGCTGCTTTCTTTTTAGCTTTCTTTGGCTTTACACCATTCCATTCATCTACTTCAGCTTGGGTATGTGGTTCACCTGATAATAATTCACCGTCAGGGGAAAAGAAACCTTCAGTTGAAATAACTGTACCTTCTGGCCACTGTTCTTTATTTGGCATAATATCTCCTAATTATTTAAACATATATCTGATAACCAGAAATTTTTAAATCTTTCTGATTCTTTCAGTTTCACTTCAACGTGATTACTCCCTAGTTTATTAATAGTACCTTCAATACCATCAAGTGTTACTACATTATCATTCACATTAAATAAGTTACCAGCCACAAATTTTTCTCTTAAATGTGAGGCTCGCTTTAATTTTACATCTTGCCTAAAAGATTTCTCTTCTTTTAAACCCATGCCTGAACGAACTGCATTCATTAGTCCCTCAGCATCTTTAAATCTTGGTGGTAAACCCTTAGTAAACATTATAAGATCGTTATCAGCTGCAGCAGCTCTCATCTTAGAAGCTGACATACCTTCAGCACCTTCTGCATCTGGGTCTCTTTCACCAGCACTCATAATTTTTATAGATGAAAAGTCATAAAAACCATGCCTACCCTTTGTACCATTATATTTATTTACCAATTTCTCGAATTCTGTTAATCTATCTGAACCTACAAACAATTCAATATTCTTAAAACCATCATCATACGCAATGGTAAGAACATCAAATATTGTTTTAGCTCGCTTATCCATAAGTATATGTCTTGCGTGTTTAGGGAATACCTTACGCATATACTTAATTTTAGTTTTCCAATCGAGGGGATTCTTTTTGTTGTCTTGTGATTGTGTGGCATATACTCTATGAACACCAGTTCCCTTCGACATTGATATGTCTAAAAGTTTTTCATGACCAATAGTAGGAGGATTAAATCGACCCCAGTTTAGAGTAACCGTTTCGGCGGCCGCCTCTTCAAGATAGTGTTCCTTAAAAGTATGTAATTGCATTAGTAATTTTGATTTTTATATTTGGTTTTACCGTCTATTTTCAAAATTCCAGCACGTTCAGCAGCTTTAGATGAATACATAGCACCACTGCCATCTATTACTAAATCTTCATACACTTTTTCTAACATTTTAATATGGTCAGGGTTAATGCCTGCCTTTTTAAATGTTTCATACATTTTACGAAATTCTGCTAAGCCTTTGATTGCAACTTTTTCATTCCATCTAGCTTCATCTAGTTGACGAAGTCTCATATCCCTATATGCTTCTGCTATAGTTGCCATATTATCTCCCGAATTTGTCTACTAGCTTAAGAATTTCAATAGCCTGTTTTCTATTAATAGAATTACCGATTCTTTCATATTCGTCTTCAAAGTCTGAAAACTTTTTAGCTCCTTTAACTTTATCTAGCAATTCTTTCATTGCTTCATGAGCAAATTCATTTTCGAATCCAGGTAATTTAATTTTACTAATTTCCTGATGTAATTTTTTTGCGTTAAATCTTTCGGTTATATCTTTTAATCTTTTCATACTTTTACCCTTTTTCCTTTTTTAATGTCTTGTTGAGCTTCTTTTTTGTCCATACCGTATTCCTTAGTAAGCCATGCTAATAGATTTTTTTCAGTTCCCATTATATCTATACTGCTACTATCTGATGAAGTTACATGCACATTGTATTGTTCTGCCCAATCATCTTCATGCATAAAGTCTCTACCCATGTCCCAATTAACCGTAATTTCACGGCCTGCAGCTTCTATAATTTGTTTTAATGTTTTCATCGTGATTCAGACTCCCATCCCTTAATTATGTCTTTACTAAAGTTATTATAAGAAAATTCCATCCTATCTACGATTTTAACAGCACCATTTGTTAAATGGTCAATGGCAACGTATCCTTCAGCGCCAGTTACCCTAAACCCGTCTTTAGTCTTTATAAATGTATTTATACTATCCATACTGTCCAAGTGAACTAATAGCTTTTTCTTTGCCTGAACTAGCTCATTTTGCATATCAAACATATTTACAAGGCCTCCTCTGTTCTCATCTGAAAAGAATTCTAAGGCTGCTAGTTTTGCCTGCTCCTTCCTATCCTTCCCAGCATCGCTCTTAAGCCTTTCCTTTTCGGTATCGTAACGATTTGATATCCATGCGATAAGCTCTTCAACATAGGCTTCGGAGTCCGTGACTTCATCTTGCGCTCTAACCTTCGTATTTCGAAAGGTATTAATAAAGAGGTTAATATCTTTATCTGTAGATACGTCAGTAAGCGTCCCGGCAGAGATTTTCTGAAAGAGTTTGCCAGCGTTTGATATATGTTTTGTAATTTCATCTGTTTCCTTTTTAGATAATGTGGCTAAGCCAGATATGTCTGGTAGGTTGGCGGACTTCTGCCATACCGATCGAACATTTTTGAATGCACCAATGGTTACACCAAAGGATGCAGTCATATTTTCAAAGCTAGTGCCTGAGTAATAAGTATGCCACACTACACCAATTTTTGCTCGCTTTATTTCTGCTGCTGCTTCTTCAGGTACTGCATATACTATAGTATTTGGGTGAAAAGTTACATACTTTTTCCCATCAATTGTTTGTGTCTTCAAGTCTGGTTTTGTGAACATAATGTCACCTTGGTAGACTCCTTTTCTTATGCCAAGTTTACTTAATTCTTGAAATGCTACTGTAAGTTTCTTTGCTAAGTCACCTTTCGTATCGGCTTTAACATCTTTAACGCTCTTATATACTACTGGGTTCTTGTTAAATATACCTTTTTTGGCTACAAAGAACTTACCATCATTTGGGTCAATACCTGCAAATACCGCAGGGGCTCCATCCCATTTGACTGTAACTTGTTTAGTGTCATTCGTATGTCCGGCTAACATATCTCTTAAATCTCTTAAAGCAAAAATGGCTGACCTTGCTCCATCTACTCCACCGTCAATAACCATATCCTCGATATGGGTCATGTGAGTATTCTTTGCTTCTGCTATGTGTCTTTTAAAATTCATTCTTTCTCCATTGGGAATGGTGTAATTTTGTCAGCAGTAAATGTTGCTGTACCTTCAATATTATAATTAAATCCTTTTCCGCTCTTCTTAAATGATACTTTATGGTATCTTGGAACACCATCTTTCATATTAGCAAACATCCACATATTACATACCCAATATGTATCTTTACCACCCTTCGGTTTAATATTAATTTTCACTAAATCAATTTTTTTATTTTCTACCTTTGGATCGTTTTGATTTATTTTACTAACAGTAAGAACTTCAGTATCTGCTTTTGATTCATTGCCATACAATTTAACAACTGGTATTTTTGTATCGCCCATAAGCATACTTTGATTTAAATCATTAATAAAACTAATACCTTTTTTCTTAACTTCATCAGTAATATTATTAAGCATACCGAATGTTATTACATTACCTGCTAAAAAATTAATATCTCCAGCTTTGATTTCTTTAATAGTTTGAGTTTCTTTTTTAAAGGCTATAGGAGTTTCATTTATTACCTTTACATCGTTAAATGCTTTCATAACCGCAGATTTATATTTTTTATTTAAATCGTCTTCTCTAACAATAGCATCTAATTTTTCAGCTGTGGTAGGTTTACCTTTTCTTTCTCTTAATAATTTATTGCTTTCCATTAAAGCTTCTTCTTTAAGAAACTTTTTGGTTATGTCATCAATTAGTTTATCGTGTTTTTTCTCTTCTTGTTTTAATAGTTTACTCATCTTTTTGAAAAGACCACCAGTGAATTTCATAATCTTTATCACTGCAGATTTTAATTTATCAAATGCATCACCACCTAGTTGTTTAACTTTAGCAACAGCATCTCCAAAAAAACCTTCTATTAATAAGTTGTCAAATTGTTTGTCATAATCTTCATCTAATTCTTTATGTTTTGCATAGTATATATCATCAATCTTAGCTAATACTGTTAACGGTGTATCTTTTTGGTCAAATGTACCTTTAAGTATTGTTGTAAGTTTACCAAGTTGAGCTCCATCTCTAACTTTCTTTAAAGATATTTGATACCAACTAATACCACCACACATTAATTTACCGGTTGACTCATTAGTTGTTATAGGAGATTTACTAGCTAATGCTTTATATAATGCTTCAGGCGTGGCATTTTCAATAAGGCAACAATCTGCTGTATTAGGTTTAACATCACCTTTAATATTTTCTTTCTTTTTTAAATTAGCATAATATGTATCAATACCATTCCAAAGCACATATGGACTCTTAATCTTAATTTGTTCTTTATAAAAGTATGAACCATTGACCAATAACATAACTTCTTTTTGAAGCACTGGGTCTGCATTACAAAAATCTATAAAATATTTCCAATCAGTGATATATTCACGTATTGTAAAATCACCTGTAATGAATAACTTATCTAAATCATCAACAAAATTATTTGGTTTTAATTGTGATTTTAAGAAAAATCCAATTGATTGACAAAATTCTATATACGCAGTAGTATTACTAATACCAAATTCAGTCCAATCAATTTTCTTATCTGCAGATCCGGTTCCAAATTTTAATGGTGGTAAATCACTACCCCAATCAATTTCTTCACCATTAAGTTTATTGGCTTTTATATCTACTATATTAACACCTTTTGCTTCTAAATCTGTATGAACTTTAACAGCCCGACGACTAGACTCACCATTTGGATTAGGGTCAAATATTAAAGGGTTCTTAAAATCTTTATAATTATCTCTTAAATGAGCATATAATTTTTTAAGAGCATCCTTCTGTGATTGTTTTGGATAATTTAATTTATCAATCTCACTAGCTTTATCTATTGCAACTGTATAAGCTTCATTAATATATTCTTCTACCCAACCTGAATCATCTTCTTGTGGTCTAGCAGGAGTTTTCTCTTCGTATCTTGTTTGACGATTAAGCACTTTTGCAAACTCACGATGATTTAAACCAAAGTGGTCTGCTGCAATTTGTTGAATCTTTTGTTTGCTTAAACCTCTTGATATAACATCAGGGTCTTTTCTTAAATGCTTCATCATTAATAATGCACCTTTATATTTGTCAGCATGGGCTGTTCTATATATCATACGTTTGACCTTCTTCGGAAGAAGATCGACTATGCGCATTTGTGTTGATTCGTTTGCTTTTTCTTTAAAACTTAACATTAATTATCTACCTTTGCTCCAGCTCTCCATTGATAGCATGACCAATATCCTGCTTTAGTTTTATCTTT
>TARA_Y100000385_G_scaffold143852_1_pt1 | contig 11468 bp, 6 predicted proteins | sample TARA_Y100000385 | Tara Oceans TARA_Y100000385 (sample SAMEA2620980) | marine metagenome | biome: marine biome (ENVO:00000447); feature: surface water layer (ENVO:00002042); material: "saline water (ENVO:00002010), including plankton (ENVO:xxxxxxxx)" | depth 5 m
TAACATTCCAGCCATGAGCGTACCCGAGTATAGTTCCCAGAGCACCCCAACTCCAGAAGATTTGTACGACGTGTTCCACAACAGGTCCGGATGCTTCATCGTCAGATCCATGTACAGTGTAGAGCTCATGGACGCTTTCAACACGTGGTGCTCGGATACACTACAAGAAGCTTCCCAGGACGGAAACTCACGACATCCAATTCAAAAAGGTAAATTACTGATTAACAATCTCCTATACCGATTGTCCCGAGATGACCCGGATATGTTGATGGATATATGCAACCACCCAACGTTAACTACCGCCATGGATGTCTTGTTAGGATTCGGTTGTTTTGGGTCGGCAACAGCCCATTGGATCGAACCAGGAGGGGAGAGACAACTGTCCCACGTCGATTATCCGATCCATCTAGCATCAAGCCCCTTCTGGGGTCAAGACGTTAGTAAGCTCAAGAGGTACACTACGAGAAGTCAAATCAACACGACCTTGCCACATCATTCGATCCAGATATTAATTGCAACCGATGACACAGATGTAAATAATGGCAGCACCCAGGTCGTCCCGGGATCGCAATCAATCCCGGATATTGATGTTCATATCCAGGGCGAAGAAGTCAAACGAGCGTTCGAGCCACTGTTCCAGAGCGTTTCTCTTAAAAAGGGAGATATCTTGTTTTTCAACAGGCACCTGGTTCACCGAGGAGGGTATAACGCTTCAGCGAAGCGGAGGAACGCTCTCATTCTCCAGTGTGTACATCTGTGGAGCATACCACAAGAGCTGCACCCCTACGAGCAGATCAAGGCACAGCTCGCCGAATGCGGACGCTTTGGGGAGCTATCCGTTGAGGAGCGTGAGGAGTTCCTGACGAGAATCAAACAGCCCTATCCCAAAGATGTTACTATGTCTACATGAGCGCTAAATTTGTATAACACTTCTGTTATACAACAACACTATACCTTGTCTGGCGTCAGGCATCGACCACGCAAAGATGATTGATTGTGCTAGTCGTAGTCATCGCTATCCGAGTCGGATCTTGCTTGTTCTTCAAGAACAAGCAACTCCTTTGATTTGATGTACACCGAGATTTTCCCAAGATTGCCAACACTCGAACGAAACAAAAGAGGCAGTCGCTCACCCCCGTTGAAGATCTGGATCGTTGCACTCAGGCCTGCAATCTTGTTGATTCTACTGAACTGATCCGTAGTGAACGTAGCTTCGAAGAAAGATGACTCATCGCTTTCATCATCATCGCTATCTGAGTCGTCTGCCTCACCAAGACGTACCCTTCGTTTCAAGATGTCATCGGCGTCTGCAATGAAGTCAATATGAAAGTTTTTCGCTACGACCCGGATATTCATACTCCCGATGCTACTCAACTCTTTGCACATCTTCTGGAAATCTGGAGATGGCACGATCACCGGCTTCCCGTACCCAACCGGGACTTCCGTGTCAACATTCTGGATGCTCTGGATTTTAATACCAGACGTAGTGACGCGTGTGTTCTCCTTGGGAATCGTCTTGATCCCTAGTTCATTCATACATTCTTGATGGATAAACAGCTGCAAGGAATCTTTCTTCTTGATTGACTTGAGCATCTTGTGAAAATGATTCAAATTGAGACCAAGACAAATTTTCTCTGGAGCCTTAAATTTGTACAAGGAAAAATTTTCAGCTTGTAGATCCAAATCAACCAATGTGTTCCGGGGTTGATCGAACATCCTTAGCGTGATCCCATCATCATTCACTTCAAAGCACCCGGTCTTGAGATTGTTGGTCAACAACTCAGCGAGAACCTTGATTTGGTACGCTTCCCCAGTTTTGCATTTAAACACAGCCGACATTTTTTCTTAATCGAAGCACTCTTTTAAACCCAGTTGTGGTCTGTATGCTGTGGGTTCCATCCGAAGGCTTTGTACTTCGGAATCATCATGCTCGGATCTAGGGATCCTGGATTTTTCGTTGCACACACAAAAATTGTGTGCAATGAAAAAAGATGCAACTCTTCTGATAAATTCTTCATTACACGTGTCAAATACCAACTGAGCCCCAAATCCAAAAAAATGAACCCAAATCGCAAATCTCGCTCCGAAATCGAAAAATCGTGCCCCAAATCGAAAATCCGACTTAAAACATGGTAGTGGAGTAGTAAATGCTGACCTGTGAGTACTGTAACAAAGTAATCGCAAAGAAGAGCAATATGACTAGACACCAGAAGACCAATGCGTGTCTGAAAGCACAGCAGGGTGATGCACAGGGCGATGATAAATTTCAGTGCAATTACTGTCATAGACATCTCTCTTCAAAATGCGTACTAAACCAACATACGGCTATCTGTATTCCGAGACTAAACAGTATAATCCAAATCAGGGATAGTGAGATCGCGCATCTCCGAGACCAAGTCGCCGAGTTAGAATTCCGACTCAAGATCGCAAAAATCGAAACAGAAAACGAGATGTTACGCAGTAGTGAGCAACACCACAAAGAGGTTGTCCAGAGAATAGCCGAACAACCAAAGACGACGAATAACACTACCAATAATCTTATTCTACCATCCATCGACACATCCCAGGAGAACGTGAACCGCATGGTAGAGAGTAATTACACGATGAATCATTTTTGCTGTGGCCAAAAAGGGGTGGCTCGGTTCGCTGTAGACCACTTACTTATCGATGCAAATAAACAGCTTGGTTATGTATGTACCGACCCGGCCCGTGGCACCTTCAAACACATCGGTGACGAGGGGGAGGTGGTAAGAGATGTGAAAGCGGCGCGACTGACAACTAAGCTGGCAACACCGATCAAGAGGAAGGCCGGGAAGTTGGCTAGCGAACTCGCGGATATGGACAAAGGGAACGAAGAACTCATGCATGTAGCAACAAGACATTTCCAAGACGTATCGGAGCTTGAAGCAGACAACACCGGGTTTAGAACAGAGTTAGCTGGGATTACTGTACAGTAAATGACTAAGGATGAGGGATCTTCGTTGGACTATTCCCATATCCAGGGTCGACACAAAACCCGATATCAGTAGAAGGATAATCGTCATTAAAGGAGTAACGTTGTCCGCACGGGGTCATACCACGCGTTTTTTTGCGATTAACTAAATAATAGTCGCTGAACTATTACTTAGAAAAACCGACTCTTATTGCCCTCCAGATAGAGCTTTAGTGTCTGTCTTCATCGTACTTTTCTATGGTCGTGTGGCTATGTTGGTAGCCTTCAATTGTGACCGTAACACTAATAATTAGCATAAGCAGAGCTGCTACAGGTGTGAGATACTTGAAGTACGAGGGGAGGCTACCCGATCCCTTTGCCAAGAAGAAATACGATAGAACACCAAGGACTCCGAGTACGTAGACCTTGATGAGGACGATCAGTAGATCTTTTAATTGCATTTATCTTTTGAAAAGATTTTTGTAAGCGGAAATAATTCGGCTTAACAGAAATAGACTGGTAGGATAAAATGTTGATTCCTAACGACAAGCTCTGGGAATCTGACCGGATTTTGATGGTCCAAAACACTACGGATTGGGAAAAAGATGATGCGTCCGTAATGACGGATTGCGCGCTCAATATGGTCAAGACACATCTTGAGGAAGCGAGTTTGGCTGGGGATGGCCTGATACTGATTATCGATCTTACTTGCGGAGATTTCCCTCCGTGGACCCAAGTGCTCCGCATCGTCAAGTTCTTCGTAACTATGCGAAGCCTACTAATCTCTGGACTCACTTGCACGGTAATCTACACCAACACGAGTAATCAAAAGACATGGGTAGACCGGGTCTTGAACCTCTATTCGCACGCCAGACCGGTGCATGTCGTCGAAACCAAAGAATCGATCAAGGATATAGTAGCAAGTTACAGGAAGCCCGTAGAAGCCCGCGAGAGGTGAGTTTTTTTCGAATATATTCTAAATAAGTCTTGCCAATTAACAAAATGGTTCAAATAAATGGAAGCGAGTTTGTGACATACGACTTGGATACGCTCCCGTCTGTACTTGACCGGGTTGCTTCTCAATTGAAAACCATCCCTCGGTATCTGTACTTCCCGGAAGGCATCCCGAGCTTCAACGACTTCCTAGGAGACAAAGACATAATCGTTGAAGACTTGTTGCAGTTCGTTAAAAGTTTCAGCGGCAGTGTAACCAAGCTGCGTGATACTTTAGATGACCGACTGGTACAGCAAAATCTTGGTCTTTACGAGGACATATATCTACCCTTCATAGCGTTCAATGCCCAAGTAACAGGGGCACCTAAGGAGTTTAGAGGTGCCATACTCCTTATGATTCAAACGACAGTCGATGAAACCGGGTTATTCCCCGGGAAAATGGCAGCTGAGGCGATTTGGGACGAACGAGAAGAGATCAAGGAGATGATAGGTAGAGAAATAAAGGCCACCAAGAAAAAAACAGCAGATCAGCTTGTTTTGTTCGCTAGCTTTCAGGAGTTGAGCGCTGGAGTAACCCACACGAAATTTGAACTGGAACGTTCAACATTTGAATTTGAGATTGATATGCCACAGACCTCGACCTTGGAGCTATTCAACCAATTGCATCTATTTCCTGCAGTGCCATTCGCAAGCGCGAATAGCTTCTTCAAGATCCTCAAGGACTTCGTACCCCTTGTAGACTGGGATATCAGCATTGAGTCTGCGGTCTTTGTTAAAGTTCTTCAGAAAACCAGGCTGGTCGGTGCCAAGCCGGCCGATTACAGCGACGTCATCATGGCTATAGAAGAGGCGAGTCCCGATGTGGTCATGGTTAGTATGACCTTAGACTCAGGAGGTCAATATTTGTCCCGAGACTCCCTCATTGATCGTTTTCTCAGTGCGATCGCAGTACCGACCGGTGCACCACCGATCGAAGTGCAGAATCTGCGAGAAAGTCGTGTCAAAGGCCCCTTCTATTATCCAAAACGAATGTTGGAGAGATACGTGTTCGCTGACATGGTGATGAACAACCCGTTGTTTTCTTCAATGATAACAATTGATGAAAGCGACAAAGCAACCAAACAGAAAGATAGTATCTACATTTATTTCCGTCACCCAAAGGTCGGAGAAGTCCATGCGAATCTGACGTCTAAAGTGGCAGAAAAAGGTGATCCGTATTTGCGCGGTAAAAATATCCAAGACGAGTTCAAACTGGGCACGGTCTACACACGTGTCAAGGTAAGCGTTGCTCAAAGCGTCGAGGCCGTCACTTTATTCCAGGAAATACTCTCCAAACTTCTTGTTGTCTATGATACCGACTATGATGAAGTAGTAGAACTCTACCGACAGTTCCTTCCAAAGTTCCCAGAGATCAAGGTTGTTGCGAGGAAGCCCCCGGCGACTTTAAGACTCAAAGATATTGCACCGGAAGTTTTCGTAACGGACCATTCATCTAAGTGCTCCGATGTACCAGACATAATTAGCGACGCCGAGGTCGAAGCGAGGGTCGCTCAGGGGGATTTGGTTAAATGCAGCGATCCAGTTGCCGGTGGTCACGGTCAGCGAAAAAGGCTCAAACAATGTTATATGCGTTACCCCCAAACCGAGGACGAGGGTTTCATCCCGCGGAACTATGTCTGCAACAATCCTCCGGCCGTCTACCCAGGGTTAATAACCAACACCCTCTCAAATAAGGAGTTGGTCCCGTATCTTCCATGTTGCTACGTGAGCAATCATGATGCGAGAAACGGGTCTGCCTATCGACAATACTTCTACGGGGAAGAGTCGACCATTGGTGAAACTGCTGGGCAACAGGCGTTACTGACGACAAACAAGTTTGCTCCTAGAAATGTGCATGGCCACTTGCCGGAAGACATATTGAAGGTCTTCAACCTTTTTGATTATCAGAAAGGATACATGTATGTAAGGAAAGGCGTCTCTGGCACGCTGAACAGCTTCCTTGATTGTGTGATGGAGGGCATGCATGAAGAGACCGGGATCTTGGCTTACGATACCCCAGAGACTCGCGATGCCAGGCTACATGACGTACGGATGGGCTTAGCAAAAACGGCTTTCGCACCAGTATGTCGTCAAACAATGTACGACTTTAGCATAGAAGAGATCGTGAAATATATTGCTAACCCTGATATTTACTTCTCACCCGAACTGTTTACACCTTTGCTTGAACATTACTTTAATTGTAATATCTATGTTTTCCGGCGGACAAATAGAAACGGGAAACTGGTACTCCCAAGGCATACTCAGGCGTACTACAAGAACAGGAGCCGTCTAAAAGCTGTCTTCATATACGAGCACATGGGAAGCAAAGCAAACAACGCCGAGTATCCTCAATGTGAGCTGATTGTGCGCTGGCAGAAACGCGGGGGTGCTGGAAGCGATGATGGAGTTACATACAGCGCTGAACCGGGATCTCCTGTCGCCGAAGGAATAGGCCAGGTGTTCTCGCTACTCCGACAATCCTACTCCTTGAACAAGCAGATCCCAGAAACTGTTTTCCCAATAGATAGGGCCGGTAAGTTTGTTGGTCAAGGGATAGATTCATACGGAAAGTGTAGGATGCTTCGTCTAGAGTCCCCAGACATAACCATTTTGACCTCTCCTGTACCACCTTTTGCACTACCAGTTTTATCGGGCTGGACTGCGGTCACACCGGAGATAGATACAATCGTTGACTTCGCGGCGAAACTGGACATACGGATAACGGGACAGTCCGTTGTCCAGGGCGTTACCAAGGAGATCTTTGGCACCCTAAACACAGTCACGATGTCTTTCCCAGTAATGGGTGGAGTACCGATCCCCGGAGTGCCCGAACTTGATCGAGGGGTGAGCTATCCAAAGGAACCGGGGTCTGCGCTTGATAGCTACAATCGGTACAAAAAACTCGCCCGTTACGTTGTTGAGTATTCATACTGGTTATTTTCTCTGTATATACGCGATAACCCAGGAATGCAGATGGATCTCCACAGTCTCTCCAGATTTGTAAACAGCGAAGTGAGTGTTGACGAAGATTTCGAGTATGGTCACGTACCAAAACGTTTCGACCTCGCGAGCGGCGTGATGCGCGACGGCAAACTGATGTTGCGCTCAGAGGAAGCATTGAAACGGCTCGTGTACACAATGCGTCTGTCTATGCGCCGAATGGGAGCTAAAATCTTAGACTATCACAACCGCACCAACATAGGAGACTACTACCTCGATATTACGGACTTCGACCAGTTCAACTTTCAGGTTATTCTCTCGGGCGAGGACTCAATCAGCAAATGGGCCGCCGAACAGAAGAGCAAGCGTTACTTGTACTCGGAAATTCAACCCAGGTCGGCATTACCTTATTTCTTCAGGAACGGACTTATCGGACACGCAATTTTCCTCGCACAAAACACAGATAGTCTCCCCAAAGCAGTGAAGATTATCGAAACTTGGCTCGAAAAGGGGTATAACCCAGGTTACGATCCCGACGGTGTCGATAATACACCAGGTAATTTGCCTGCATTCACGCTTTACAGCTACGTCAACGAAACCGATGTAAAAGCATACGCTGTCGCTGGTGGTGTAACAAGCCACGATATCAAGATAGTGGGCTATAAGATGGAGAGTGACGGGGAATGGATTGCATTCTACACTGCACTATTAGGCATATAGACACAAAATGAAATCGATATTAAAGACTGAGTTTCTTTAACATCAAGAAAGCTATGCCTGTCAATAATACCAAGCGTTACCAAAAGAAAGATCCCATCGCTCACTGTCTTGATCGACCCGATATGTATGTAGGGTCCACGCGGATACGTACGATCCAAGAGCACGTAGCGAAAAAGACCGAAGATGGGTACAAAATTTACCAAAAGTCTATTGAATCGTCCCCAGCGATCCTTCGTATCTTTGTCGAAGCGCTATCCAACGCTATAGACAACGTTGGAAGGAGTCGGGAAACTAAAACAAAATGTACACGCATAAAAGTGACAATCGATAAGGACACTGGGAGGACCAGTATCTGGAACGATGGGGATGTGGTCCCGATCGAGATCAATGAGGAAGAGGGTTGCTACATTCACACAATGATATTCGGTCAGTTGCTTACTGGATCCAACTATGACGACGAAGAAGAACGGATCCTCTCAGGTAGGAACGGACTCGGTATCAAGCTAACAAACATCTTCTCGCGTGAGCTCACAATCAGCGGTGCTGATCCAAGCAATAAGTTAACTCTTGAACAGACTTGGCGGGAAAACATGCGCAAGACTGATGGACCTGTCACAAAACGTCTTACGACACAAGCCAGATATACCGAAGTGTCTTGGGTCCCCGACTTCGCTCGCTTTGGCCTAACTGGTTACACAGACGATCTCGTTGAGATGTACACACGTTACGCGATAGACGCGGCGATGTTGACCAAAGTCAACGTATACCTGAATGATGATCTTATTCCTGTCAAGACCCTCCAGGATTATGCTAAACTCTACAACGCACCAACCGAAGAGAAAATTTTCATCAAGACCCCGGGCGCCGAAGTACTACTTACACCTTCCAACGAGTTCCAGTCGATATCATTTGTTAACGGAGTCTACACACGACTCGGAGGACAACACGTCGACGCATGGAGTGAAGCATTGTTCCGCCCCATTGTAGACAAGTTTAATGGAAAGGACAAGAAAGCCAAAGGGAAAACCCCAAAGATCAATATTAATGATGTTCGTCAGTTCTTTCGTTTGTATGTGGTAGCTACTGTAGTGCGTCCCGAGTTCGATGGTCAAGACAAGAACAAACTAGAGGCGCCCGAAATAGAGGCTATTGTCAAGCGTAATCAGTTGGCTACAATCATGAAATGGTCTGTGATGGACCACATCGAGGACATCATCCGGGCAAAGGAGATGTATGTACTGAAGAAAGCTGAAAAAGTGACAAAGAAAGAGAAGATCGACGGATACGATCCTGCTAACAAAGCAGGTGGGAAGGACAGTGACAAATGCGTATGCTTTGTTACTGAAGGGTTATCGGCGAAGACTTATGTCGTGGCTGGGATCAAGGAAGGGGTCTACGATAGGAAAGGTCGAGACTGGAATGGGGTTCTTCCGGTGCGGGGAAAACTGCTCAATGTTCGAGATAAAGCGGCGACTGTAATAGCCGGGAACAAGGTAATATGCTCCCTTATTCATGTCCTTGGTTTGAAACATGGGGTTGACTATACCTGTGACGAAAACTTCCGGAAATTAAACTATGGGCGGCTAGTTGTCGTTGCTGATGCTGACGTCGATGGCATTCACATCGAAGCACTTATTCTCAACTTTGTCCATTTTCTTTACCCTTCTCTTCTCCAACGCCCAACTCCGTTCGTAGTGAGCCTGAAAACACCAATTGTTCGTGTTAAGCTTTCTCGAACAAAAGATCGATTGTTTTACGACGAACGCAGATTCAAGGCGTGGCTGAGCGATCAGACTAAAAAAGTAGAAACCAAGTACTACAAGGGACTGGGTACAACAAAAGCTGAAGATGTCCCGGATACCTTCGGAAAGAAAATGGTCGAATACGAGGCCGACCCATCGACGTTTTCTAGCATGCAAAAAGCGTTCCACAAGAAGTACTCTGACTCGAGGAAAGAGTGGTTGAGTGAGTACGACCCAACATGTTCTAACTTCTCACTTGACGACATTGAAGGAACGGCTCGGTTGTCGATAACTGACTTCGTCAATCAAGAACTAATCAAGTTTTCACATGCCGATTGTGGGAGGAGCATACCGAACGGTATCGATGGTCTTAAGGAATCCCAAAGGAAGATCCTATACGCGGTTAAAAAACGCAAGCTCAAGTTCGGTAGCAAATCATTGAAGGTGGCTCAGCTGGCGGGGTACACGGCTGAACATTCGAACTACCATCATGGAGAGAAAAACCTTTTCGATACTACCATTGGGATGGCAAATGAGTTCCCTGGGACCAACAACATCCCGTTGTTATACCGAGATGGTCAGTTCGGGACTCGACTTGAAGGAGCCGAAGATGCTGCAGATGGGCGTTATATCTTCACTAAAATGGATGCCCTCACGGAGTTGATCTACCGTGAGGAAGACGAGCCTCTGTTGACCCCAGTGAATGACGACGGTGATCTTGTACAACCAGAGCACTATGTCCCGATTATCCCAATGATGCTGGTTAACGGTTGCGTCGCTGGGATCGGGACAGGCTGGTCATGTACGGTCCCGTGTTACAACCCGTTGGACATGATCGCTGCGATTCGAATCTGGCTCGAGAACGACGGAGAGGTTCTAGTCGAGGACCCCGATGACGAAGAAGGTGTAGTATCGATGTTCCCAGAATTCGTACCTTGGTATCGGGGGTTCCAGGGCGATATCGAAAAAGACTCAGATACTCGTTTCGTTACGTACGGTATCGTGTCTGAAACTCGAAAGAGAGGTGTGATCGAGGTAAGTGAGCTACCGATCGGGATGTGGACCAGCAAGTTTGCTGACTTCGTGACTGATCTGAAGGTGGAAAAGAAACTAAAGAAAGTCTCTAACTATTCAACACCTAAGACCGTGCAGTTTTTCCTCGAAGAAACGGATGACTTTCACTGCGACCTAGAGACATTGAAACTCCATTCTTATCTTTACACTTCTAACATGGTAACATTCGACGAGAAGAATCGTCTCCGGAAGGACAAGACTGTAGACGAAGTCCTAGACAATTTTTGCAAGGTACGTTTCGAGTATTACACCAAACGCAAGCGCTACCGAGTCGGGGCATTAGAGGCTGAGCTTAGGTATCTAGGTAACAAGGAGCGCTTCATCCGAGAAGTTATTGCTGAAGAGCTCTTGGTCATGAATCGACCCGAGGTAGATATTCTTCAGGACCTCAAGGATCGAGGATATGACGAAGATCCAAAGAAAGGAGACGATGAAGGAGGTTACGATTACCTGCTACGTATGCAGGTACGTACATTCACAGCTGACAAGGTCAAGCAGTTGGAGAAGGACATCTCGTCTACCAAGAAGGAGCTAAAGGCTATTCAAGGAGAAAGCGAGGCAAGTGTGTGGCTTCGCGACATTGCTGAGTTTGAGGCAGCCTATCTTGTATGGGTCGAGACCATGAACAAGATCTAGAACCATTTCCACAGTAGCCCGCCGATAATGCCGGAGACCGCACCAACTAAATGTCCCGATAATGATGCTTTGGTGCTTGTGAGCGATGGGTATACTACGGTCGCGAATATAGACAGTAACAGCATTATGTCTAGTTGCTTCGTGGACACAAGCTCCCACGTCATCATTCCAAATAGTACCCCACTGAAACCAATTGAACATGGTATGTCTGGGTATGCCATGTGAACAGCAACCTCGGCAACTGTATTGAAGGCAAGCAGGAATACGACTAGACCAATGAACTTTTTCCACCCAAGACGAACTTCTATTCTCGAGAGGGAATATAAGGCAAACAGATTCGCCACCAAGTGATAGAAGTCCACATGGACGAAGTTACCCAACAAAATTGAAAGTCCTTTTTTCCCACACGGTACTGTTTTCAGGAGATTGGT
>TARA_Y100000385_G_scaffold208602_1_pt1 | contig 11463 bp, 9 predicted proteins | sample TARA_Y100000385 | Tara Oceans TARA_Y100000385 (sample SAMEA2620980) | marine metagenome | biome: marine biome (ENVO:00000447); feature: surface water layer (ENVO:00002042); material: "saline water (ENVO:00002010), including plankton (ENVO:xxxxxxxx)" | depth 5 m
TGGAACACCATCTACACAGGATGAAATGTTTATTAGATTTTCAAATCAAGAAGATATTAATACTTATCAACCAACAGCGGTTAATACTGCAGGTACACAAAGACTTGCAGATGGATCTAAAATTGTAGGTGCAGTTAGAGGTAGGGATGCAATCTATGTTTGGACAGATACGTCTTTATTTACTATGAGATTTATTGGTCAACCGTTTACTTTTGGTTTTCAACAAGTAGGAACTAACTGTGGATTGATTGGACAGAACGCTGCATTAGAAGTTGATGGTGCTGCGTATTGGATGTCAGAAAATGGTTTCTTTAAATACTCTGGTAACCTTGAAACTATGACATGTTTAGTAGAAGACTTTGTTTTTGATGACTTAAATACAACTGCAAACCAATTAATTAATGCAGGATTAAATAATTTATTTGGTGAGATAACTTGGTTTTATTGTACATCAAGTTCAACTGTTGTTAATAGATGTGTAACTTATAATTATCTTGACTCACGTCCTCAAAGACCGGTGTGGACAACAGGAACCTTGGCCCGTGGATCATGGCAAGATTCAGCTGTGTTTGGTTTACCACACGCAACTAGCTTTACTGCAAGTGATGATGCGTCGTTTGATGTAGTTGGTAATACTGAAGGAAGCACAATATACTTTGAACACGAAAAAGGAACTGATGAAGCACTAGCAACTGGTGTAACAGCAATTACATCTAACATTGAATCAGGAGACTTTGATATTACACAAACAAGGTCATCTCAAGGCCAACAAACAGGTGTTGCAACGTTTCAAGGAGATGGTGAATACATTATGAAAATTAGAAGATTTATACCTGACTTTTTATCTCAAACAGGCAATACTCAAATAACACTACAGCTTAGAAACTACCCTAATAGTTCTCAAGCTAGCTCACCTCTTGGACCCTTTACAATAACAAGTTCTACTGATAAGGTGGACACTCGTGCAAGAGCGCGAGCAGTATCATTAAAAGTAGCTAATACAGCAGCTAATCAAAGTTGGAAATTAGGTACGTTTAGATTAGATACACAACCAGACGGACGTAGATAATGGCATTACCTTTTTTAAATGATAATTTAATAAATCTTTATAGCGATGTGCTAACTAATCAAGAAACAGCTCCTCAAGAATTTAATGAAGATAATGTATTTAGAATTCCTCAAGAATATTTATTAAGTGATTCAAACATTTATACAGATCCAAATACAATAGATGTTCCTGTAGAAGCTACACAAGATGGCATAGCTTCTGTTAATACAGGTTTACCTATGTACATACGAGATGATAATGATAATAGATTTCTTCAATATGGAGGTGTAGATAATACGGATGATTTAATTAGAAATTATAAAGCTGCTACTCAAGAAAGAACTAATAGGTTAACAAACCCAAATAAAATTCAAGAATTAATTAATAGTGGTATAGAAAAAATTGGAATAGATCCACGAAGAAGTATTGGTGAAATGATGAAAAGTGGTCAAGTAGATGAAAGAAAATTTAGAGGTATTCCATCTGTCTCTGGTATTCTGGCACAAGTGTTGCCTGATAAATATTATGATATGTCGTTAAATGATCAAGTGTTTACTCAAGCTATGATGGGTTACACAGGTCCTACAGTATTTGGTAAAAACACAGGTAATCAAGATCCGTTTGGTATAAATGTTAGATCGGGTCTTGGTAATTATGCAGAGGCAGTTGCAGAAAGTTTTGATAATTTAGACAAACAATTAGGTGGAAGACTTGCTGAAAAATATGGAGCAACATTTGATCCTAACACTGGAAAATTTACAGGACCTGGCGCTGAACGAGCAAATCAAATGACTAAAATGATGAGAAAAAAATATAATTTTCAAAAAAATCAAATGGCTGTTAAAAATACATTAGATGCAACAATTAAAGATATTAGAGAAAGAAAAGCTAAAGAAGCAGCAGCATTAGCAAATGCTGCAAAACAAAAAGCAAATATCCCAGCAACACCAGGATTTGATGTTAGTGGAGGTGCTGGAGGAAGTTATGATCGAAGTTTTGATTACAGTGGAGCCAGTGATAAAACTGCAAGTGATAGTAAAAGAACAGAAGATAGAAGATCTTCTGATTTAGGTTTTAGTGATATAAGATTAAAAGAAAATGTAGAGTTAATAGGTAAGTCACCATCTAATATTAATATTTATAAATTTAATTACAAAGATAACCCGACAACTTATCAAGGGGCAATGGCTCACGAAGTGCCTTGGGCATCAGTTAAACATTCTAATGGCTACATGATGGTTGATTATAATCAAATAGATGTGGAATTTAAAAAATGGCAAAAGTAACAGTAGTATTTACCAGACCTAATAAAGAATATAGACAGCAAGATGCTGATTCTTTAGTTAGAGATTTAGATGGATTGGTTGAAAAATTAAATTCTACGTTTCAACAAGATTTAAGAGATGAACAACAAAGATTTACTTGGTTCATGAGCAGTGGAAGTAAAACATAATGGCTAATAGATATAAAAACGCACAATTTGATTTAACTACAACGGATGCTACAGATATTTATACTGTACCTTCTGAGTCTAGAGCTATCATTCAAAACATTCATACAGCTAATGTGGGTGGTGGTAATACTGAAATTAAAGCTTTTATATATGATACGTCCGCAGGTAGAGCTTATCAATTTGCAGAGCATACAGTTAACTCAGGTGATTCTAAATCTATATCTGATGGGACAATTATATTAGAAGAAAGTGACAAGTTACAATTACAAGCAGCAACAGCCGACATATTTGAAGGCACAGTATCAATACTAGAATTTGACAGAACATAGGAGGAATATGCAAGTAATAAAACCAGCAAAAGTAGAAACAACGTACAGACACAAGGAAACAGGAGAGCTTTTTAAGGAGAAAAAAGACTGGGAAGCTAAAGGTTATAAAAACGAGGACATGGCTCAAGACGTAAATGTTATTATGCCTAGCCTTGATTTATTTGGAAAAACAAAATAAACTAACAAACTATGGCAATTTCAAGAATGCAACAACCCAGACAAAATTACGGACTAGGAAGCTTTGTAAAAAAGGCTGTAGGTAAAGTAACTAAACCTTTTACAAAAGTTGCTAAGAAATTAGTACCAAAAGAAATAGCAGGTATCATGAGAGTAGCTGCACCTTTCTTACCACCAGGATTTAGAGAAGCATCTTATTTGTTAGGTACAGCAAAACAAACAGGTAGAATAAGTCCTGTTGATTTAGCGTTAGCTGCAGCTCCTACGTTTTTTAGTAAAACAAATATGGGTAGAGGTATAGCTCAGAAAGTTGGTAATTATACTTTACCTGGTATGGAAACAAATTTAAAAGAGCTCGCTGTAGGCAGAAGCGGTGAGTTTGGTTTTGAAGGACCTAGTAAAGGATTTTTTGGTGAGAGTGGTAAAATATTTAATTTTGGAAAAGGCGCTGGATTTACAGATTTTAAAGATCAAACAAAATTAGGTAGTTTATTACTAGGAGATAAAAAAACAGGTGGTTTTAGTAAATCTAAAATAGCTGGACTAGGTGTAGGTATATTGTCATTAATACAATCTGCTAAAACACCAGATGAAGCAGGCAATCTTTTAGTTGCACAAACAGGAAACTCTGATGATTATCAAAGAGGCTTTGATTTATTTTCACAAATAGATACAAGCTCTTTTGAGATACCTGATCAATTTAGATTAAACTCAGCTAATGGTGGTTTGATGAGAACTAACTATGCAATGGGTAGTGATGATGAACCAAAACCATTGCCAAACGATCCTACAGAACCGGTCAATCCTTTTGGGCCAAAACCAATTGGTCCTTTTCCATCTAAAATGGCTGGAATACCTAAAGATTTAGATCTAGAAAAAGCTAAAGAAATGTTTATAGAATTTAATGGAAGAGAACCTATAGACATGCAAGAACTATTAGAATTTTTTAACGTCAAGCAACAAGCAGCAGGTGGTGGTTTGATGCGTGAAAACTTTGCTCTTGGAACAAGGCCCACGGAACAAGAAAGTGGTCTAGGAGGGCTTCCAATTGAAGCAGATATGAGGTATACTGGTGGCTTCATGCCATATGGTGAAGTTGAAAAAGCCGATGACGTGCCTGCTAGATTAAGCAAAAATGAATTTGTATTTACTGCTGATGCTGTAAGAGCAGCAGGTGGTGGTAGTGTACAACAAGGTGCTAAAAAAATGTACGACACTATGAAAAAATTAGAACAACAACCTGAAGCAAAAGGAGCAATAGCATAATGGCTGAAGAAGTATTACAACGAACGATAACTCAAGCTCCAGATTATTTAAAACCTGGTATAGAAAAATTTTTAGAAGGAGCAACATTACAAGCTGGTCAAGCAATGGACACTTCCAAGTTTGCACCACAAGTTGCAGGACTCGGAGCATTACAACAACAAGCACAACAATTAGCGGCAAGCCAAGCAGGACTTGGTACATTACAATTTGATCCAAGTACAGGTGCAGTATCAGGTGTTCAAGGAACTGGTGTTGCAGGTTATCAACCGTTTTTACAAACAGCAGAACAAACTTTAGGTGGTGTACAACCTTTTATCACACAAGCTGGAACAGAATTTCAAGCACAACAAGGTTTAACAGGACCTCAAGCATTTCAAGCATTTGAATCACCTTATCAATCCGCAGTTAGAGATGCAACGTTAGCATCTTTTGACGAACAAGCTAGACAAAGACAATTAGGTTTATCTGATCAAGCTATAGCTGCCGGTGCTTTTGGTGGTGGAAGAGAAGGAGTTCAAAGAGCAGAGTATCAAAGAAAATCTGATATGGATAGAGCTTTATTAAATGCACAATTAAATCAAGCAGGATTTACACAAGCTAATCAATTAGCTGCACAAGCATTTGGTCAAAGAGGTCAACTAGGTGCACAACAAGGACAACTTGCAGGTTTACAATCAGGATTAGCTAATCAACAATTAAACCTTGCAACAACTCAACCACAACTAGCTCAACAAGGAATTGGTTTAGCTCAAGGGCTAGGTCAACAAGATTTTGGATACAGACAAGCTGTTAGCGATGCAGGACAACAAGCAAATAGAATGGCAGCATTTGAACCAGTAGATAGACTTGCAAGATTTGGACAAGGTCTAACGGGTGTAGGTGGCGGATTAGGTTCTGTTCAAACAACTATGGGAACACCTCCTCCTCAACAAAGTCCAATGGCAGGAGCGCTACAAGCAGGAATAGGAGCATTTAGTTTAGGTAAACTATTTGGATTTTAGATGAATTATAAAGTAATGCAAAGACCGATGTTTAAAATGGGAGGCAAAGCTGCTTCTCAAGGTACGGGTATTACATCTGGTTTAGATGAAAAAGTAAATATGACTGATGGTAGAGCAAACTATAAAAATGGCCCTGTTACATCTCAAGATTTTTTAAAAATAGCCATGGATAAATATAACAGACAACAAGATGCAATGTCTGGTATGAACAATTTAATTAACATGCAAGCTTTACAACAAGCATCAAATGTTTTGGGACAAGAAACATCAAACAATCCATTAGACATACTAGTTAATTTTGCAAAACAAGGTACATCAATTGCATTACCTGCATTATCAGCTAGAAAAAAATTAGAATTAAAAATGAATGATCCTTCAGCAGAATTAGGTTTTGCTAAAATATTAAAACCAACTTCATCTGGATCACAAAAAGTTTTTGAAATGAAATTTGCTAAATTAGATCAACTTGAAAAAGCATTGGATAATTTAAATTCTCAAAAAGAAACTTTAGATCCTAAAATATACACAGATCAAAAACAAAGAATAGAAAGAAGAATGAAACTAACTATAGGTACTAGTTATAAAACAGAGGAAGAGCTTAGAGCAGATTTAAGACAAGAATTTATAGATTTAAACGGAGTGAAACCAAGTGGCCCACAATTAGATAAAGAAGTTGAATATTATAAAAAATCAATGGGACTACCATTTGCAGACGGTGGTAGAGTAGAAAGACAAATGGGATCACCTATGATGGGTGAACAACCTATGGCACAAGCACCACAGATGGCAGCACAACAAGATGTTGCTATGGAAACTCAACAAGATTCAGGTAACAAAGTTTATTCAATGCTAAGATCTAGATTACCACAAGAAGTACCAGATGAAGTTGTTCAACTTATATCTTACAACAAAGAAGCATTTGCAGATTTTGCAAGTATCAAGAACCAAGAAGACGTAACATCATTTAACGAAAAATACGGTGTCGAGCTAGTCATAGATGTGGCTACCGTTTAAGGAGTCCAATGGCAAGAGACGAAAAAACTATACAACCTTTCTTAAAAAACGCTTTAGAAAAAGCACCTGAAGACAGGAGTTTTTTTGAAAAACTTGGTGTAAGTATTTATAGTCCTGGTATTGAAGCAAGAAAAGATGCTGACAAACCTTCGGCTATATTAGATGATAACTACAAAGATTTTGTAGAAGAACTGCCTGCAGATGTTCAAATAGATGTAGATAGATATTTAAACATATTTAGAAATGATCCAACACCTGTAATAGAGTTTTTAGATGAGTACAAAAAAGAAGGGTACTCAGAATATTTTAAGAATAGTAAAAATTTTTCAGACATAGCTGATAAGAAAGACATGGGTAGGTACGCTGACTTTAATATGATGGGTGGTGGCGCTTATGATGCATTGTATAGAAAAGATGATGCAGGAGATAAAGCTAGAAAAAAAGTTATGGAGTCTAAATTAGTTCAAGCATCTCTTGGACCTGGACATGGTATATATACAGCAGCTAGAGGTACAGCAGAGTTAATAGCTTCCCTATCAGATTTATATTTAGATACAGAAACATTAGACAACGTACAAAGAGCGTTACCTGAAATAGATCTTGATGAAGTTTATGGTAATGAAGCAGGTGGAGTTTCAAAATTCACATCTATTCTTACACAATATGGTACAGGTTTTGCACTAGCACAAAAGATTTCAAAAAAACTAATTGGTAAAGCAGTCAGCACCAAGCTTGCACAAAAGACAGCAAAAAATTTAGCTAAAACAAAAGCAGGAGAAGCAGGAGTTAATCTTGCAAAGTTTGGTGGATATTGGGTATTACCAGGTTTTGCAGCAGATACAGCAGTGTCAGCTACAGGACAAAGAAGTGTTGGAGATGTATTTGGTGATGAAGAAGGAAATGTTTTAGAACGAGCTTTAGCAAATACTAAACTTGAAAGTCTAGAAGGTATAAAAGATCCTAAAGAATATGCAGCTGCAGTATTAAGAAATAAATTAAAGTTTGGTGCAGAAGGTACAGCATTTTTAGGAGCGTTGACTTTAGTAGGGCCTACATTTAAAGGTGCATCTAAAGTAGTTGGACTTGCATCAACACAAATAGTAGATCCAGTTTTAACAGGCACGTCTAAATTACTTGCTAGTGAAAAAACAGGGTTACCACAAACACTTAGATTTTTATCAGAAAACATAGACAAAGGACTTACAAAAGCAGGTATACCTAAACAAGAACTTTGGAAGTTTTCAGAGTATGGTTTAAATATAAAAACATCTATACTAAGAGGGTTAGATCAAATTAGTCAAAACTTTAAATCAGGTGGTCCTTTTAATGTTCAAACTAGAAATGAATTAAAAAAGTTAGATGGTTTGAATAAATCAGCTAAAAAATCTACCGATATATTTATGAAAGATTTAGATAGACAAATGTACAAATTAGCTGAAGCTGGTTTTGGTGATATACTTTTTAACTCTACTACAGCTACAAATGCTTTACGACAATGGGGTAAAGTTTTAGAATACATGAAAGGTAATATAAAACTAGATAAATTACCAGATTCTTTACAATCCTCTTCATTTGCAATTAAAAAATTAATTGATGACTATTCAACAGAGCTGTCTCCTCTTTTAAAAACTATGAATGTTAAAGATGATCTTATTAAAAATATGGGTAGATATTTACATACATCATATGAAATATTTAAAAACAGTAAATACAGAGCTGATAAAGAAACATATCAAGGAGCTATAAATTATTTTGTTAAATTACTTAAGTCTTTTGATAGTAAAATTTTACCGTCAGATGCAAAACTACAAGCAACAGCTTTAGTAAATAGATTACTAGCAATTGGTAGAACTGAAGGATCAACTCCTGCAAAAAGATTAAAAGATATTGCTAATGCTTCAATGGAATTAAACATACCTAAAACTACTTTTAATAAATTTTTTACCGATGAAAAATTATTACCAGATGCTGTTGCAAAATTAATGGGAAGAGTAGATGATCCTAAACAAATTATAATGGATACTATTGTTGAAATGGCACACACTGTTAGTAGTGCTAAAGCGTACAAAGAAATAGCAGACTTTGGTATGGGTAAATTTATATTTAGAAACAGAAGGGAGTATTTAGATTTTGCAAAAAAAATGGGTATTCAATCTCCAAGAGATTTAGTTCCAATAAAAGTTTCTAAACCATATAATTTAGATTTACAAAAAATATTTACTGTGGGTAAAGAAGAAATGTTAACTTTACCAGAGATTGCAAAAGCCATGAAGGACAACACACTGATCATGGATCAATTATTAAAAGTACCTTTTATGAAATCTGCACTTGCAATTAAAGCAGGAGTACAGATGAATAAAACAGTATTATCAGTAATGACACAAATGCGTAACATTACAACTGCTGCTATGTTTGCAACAGCTAATGGACACATAGGTAAAGGTGCAAGTGTTGCAGATAATTTTAGAATATTGTTTGATGACTTTACAGGAAAAAATAAAGACCCACAAAAATTAAAAGAAGTATTACAAGAAGCATTAGAAAATGGTGCACTGGACTCATCTACAATCGCACAAGAACTAGAACAATTAATACCAGAACTTATGGGTCCTTCTAAATTAGCGGGAACTACAATTACTCAAGGTAAAACTTCAGATCAAATTTTAGAACAATTATTTACAAGAAAAGGTGCGTTAGGAAAAGTTGTTAATAAAGCAATTGAGTCATATCAATTAGGAGATAACTTATGGAAATTGTTTGGTTACAATTATGTAAAATCACAATTAAAACCTGCATTAAAAAACTTAGACGAAGTTAAAGATTATTTTAGAGATGTTTATAAATATGAATTTAAACCAGTAAGAGCTGATGGAACTAAGAAAACTTTAGATGATGCATTAAAAGAAATAGCAGGTATTGAGATAAGAGATACTTATCCAAACTATTCTATGATTCCAACTATAGTTCAAAACGTTAGAAAGTTTCCTTTACTTGGTAATTTCGTAGCTTTCATGTCTGAAATGTATAGAAATTCTTTTCAAATTGTAAGAGGATCTTTAAGAAAAATGCAATCGCAAAATCCTTATATTAGACAGATTGGTGCAAGACAAATGATAGGTTTTACAACAACAGTTGGTATTGCAACACCGGTTGCAATGGAATCTGCACATAGGATGACAGGTATAACAAAAGAAATGTACCAAGCATATAAAGATAGATTTGCACCTGAATACGAAAAAGCATCTGAAGTAATGCCAGTTACAGAACAACAAGCAGATAGATCATGGAAAGCAAGTAATCTATCTTATTTATTACCATATGATGCTGTTACAGCACCTTTTAAAGCTGCAATGCAAACGTTAGCAGAGGGCAGAGATACAGATGAAGGTGTAATTAAACTATATACAGATGCACTTGGTTCTTTTTTTAGTAAAGCAGTTGAACCTTTTATCCAACCTTCTATTGCTTTTGAAACATCTCAAGAATTAATACCAAACAATGATGGTCAATTTAGAAGTAAACGAGGTGGGCTAATTGCAGACATAAAAAATGATCCTGATTGGATTAACAAAGTTATGTATCATATTTATAGAAAAGTAACTCCAACTACTATTAGAAGTGCAGAAGAAATAGGTCAGGCAATTGGAAAAGACTTATCTAAGTCAGGTGTACAAAGAGATTTATGGGATACTGTAGTTAAAATTATGACAGGTTTTAGTGTAACTAAACAAGACCCATATCAATCAATGAGATTTAAAGTAGGTGGTTATTCTGGTGATATGCAAAATGCTAGACAAGCATTTACTAATGATATTATTAGCGCTAAAAATTTACAAAATGATATGAGATTATTATCAAGAGGTTTACCAGGTGAAACTTTTCCAAGAGAATATGACAAATTACAATCTAATAATTATAGAATATTATCAGAAGCATACAAAGATATACAAGCTTTACGTACCTTAAATTTTACTGACAAAGAAATAAGAGATATTATATCAGGTAGAAGAGCATTTTCTAAAAAAGATGTTAACATGTTAATGTTAGGAACATTTGTACCAGAAAATGTACCAAACTTTAAAAAAGATTCTGCAGTTGCTAATGCTGTTAAAAATATAAATAGAGAATTAGATACAAATTATTCTATAAATGATTTTATTAACAGACCAGAATTATTTAAGATAAGAAATAAATATATGAACATACCATTAGGTTTAAACGAAGCAGATAGAGAAGAGTTTTTAAGATCCACAATTGATAGAAAAATAAAAACTATGGAACCTAAGATAGAAGAAAATATAAAAAGAATAGACGATCAACTAAGTATTAAACCACAAACACCTGCGGCACCTTATTTACCAGACCCTCAAATAGCTAATATGTTTGCACAAAATGTTGACCCTCAAACAGGGTTGACAAGAACAGAGAGTGCATTACTATCGCCTGAAGAACAAATTATTAGACAAAGGTTAAGAACATAATGATTAACAAAATTAAAAGTTTGGGCGGTGTGATAGGTTTATCCTATCGGGTTTCTTTTGTAGCGGGGGTTACAAAATAATGGCTAAAAAATCAGCATTAGAAAAAATTGAATCACACGAAAAACTTTGTAGAATAATGCAGAAACAAACTTTCGACCAAATAAAAGAAATGCAAGAACGAATTAAACGATTAGAATATTGGATAGTTGGAGGTATGGGAGCTGTCCTTATAACTTTACTTACAGACGTAGCAAAATAATGCAACTTTCAAAACACTTTACTCTTAAAGAGATGATTAAAAGTATGACAGCCACACGTAAGGGTATAGATAACACACCTGGATCTGGTGAGATTAAAAGTCTAGGTGATCTTTGTTATGAAATTTTAGAACCTCTACGTGCACACTTTGACAAGCCAGTCACAATTACATCGGGCTACCGGTCCGAGGCTTTGTGTGAAGCTATCGGCAGCAAAAAGACGTCGCAGCATGCGAAGGGCCAGGCCGTAGACCTGGAAATTTTTGGCGTACCAAATATTCAGACAGCTTACTGGTTACAAAATAACGTTGACTTTGATCAATTGATCATGGAATTTTTTGACAAAGATGATCCAGCAGGCGGATGGGTCCACATAAGCTATAATGAATCTGGTTCGAACAGAAAACAAGTTCTTACTTTCGACGGGAAAAAATACA
>TARA_Y100000385_G_scaffold280109_1_pt1 | contig 11455 bp, 9 predicted proteins | sample TARA_Y100000385 | Tara Oceans TARA_Y100000385 (sample SAMEA2620980) | marine metagenome | biome: marine biome (ENVO:00000447); feature: surface water layer (ENVO:00002042); material: "saline water (ENVO:00002010), including plankton (ENVO:xxxxxxxx)" | depth 5 m
ACGATAACCAACACAGGTCGCGAACTGATCGTGACCCTTCCCGAAGCCATTACCTTTGATACTGACAGCACATTCGTACGTGGGACTTTGCGGGGCGATCTAGCTAGGTTAGCACAAAATTTAGATGTGTACCCAGATAGCACCGTGGATGTCATCGGCCATACGGACAACGTGGGCGATGCAAATTACAACCAGAACCTGTCATCTCGTCGTGCATCATCTGTTGAAAATATCCTCCTCAATAATGGCGTAAATGGCAACCGCATTCGCGCTTACGGCCGCGGTGAAACACAGAGTATCGCGACAAACGAAACACCGGAAGGCCGCGCAGCCAACCGCCGTGTAGAAATTATTATCCGCCCAACAAATTAACTTTTGGGCTAATTCCAAGTCGGTTTCTGTAGTGTTGAAGGCAACTTTAACGCTACAGTCTGGGCTCAACATCCAAAATCTCAAAATGGTGGAAACGCGCAATTGGACCCGCCTGCAACTTATTGCAGGTAATACAATGAAAAGCAGCACGCGTCGCGGTTCCCCACATTCCACGCCGAAACATGATAACGTCCACCAAGCTGGGGTCATCACGCAACATTAACCTCGCTAACTCATTGTATCGTATTTTCCTTCTGGCAAACAAACCAATACGGTCTTGATAATAAAAGCTGTCGTTAAAACAAAAAGTATACCACCCACCAATATTCCAAATCTGCACAGTTGTTAGCCTGCAGGATCGCGACACACCAAATTTTCTTCTATCGAGGTCCATCCTTGCTGAAAATCAAAACTGGTCATATGATTGAACCAATTCGCAAACGGGACGGCCAGAAAACTATTTATGCCATTTCAAAAAATACAAACCGAACGAGTCGCCGACACCGTCGTTCGTCAGATTGAACAACTTATCCTGCGCGGTATACTTCGCCCAGGCGAACGTTTGCCGTCTGAACGGGATTTGTCCGAACGGCTCGGTGTATCTCGTCCATCTATCCGAGAGGCCATAGCTGATCTCGTGGAGCGCGGACTACTGACAACCCGCGCAGGCTCAGGCATCTTCGTCGACGACGTTTTGGGATCTGCCTTTTCGGAGCCCCTTATCAAGCTATTTTCTTCCCACGAAGAAGCACTGTTTGATTACATAGCCTTTCGCAAAGACCTGGAGGGATTGGCAGCGGAAAGAGCGGCCCGTGTGGGGAGCGATACAGATCTTAAGGTGATATCCACACTATTCAAGAAAATGGAAAACGCTCATACCAAACGCAATCCAGCCGAAGAGGCCGCCCTTGATGCGGAATTTCACATGGCTATTGTGGAGGCATCACACAATGTCTTTATGCTACACATGATGCGCTCCATGTTTGAAATGCTGCGCGCAGGCGTGTTCTATAATCGACAAGTCATGTTCAAAGTCCGCACCACCCGTACCGCGCTACTTGATCAACACCGCACTATCCATAATGCGATTGCAGCACGTGATCCCGAACAAGCTCGTAAAGCGATAGAGGACCATCTCAATTTTGTTGAAAGCTGTATGCACCAAGACCGCAAATCAGAAGCGAACGAGCAAGTCGCCAAAATGCGATATCAACACGAAAAAGACCGAAAATAGCGCAGCACAGTATTCGTTAATCCGCACCCCGAGTTCAAATTGAAATCCGACCACATACATAATAAATTCCAGCGCGGCTTGCAAAATCACATCAATAAAAAAGTACAGTAAACAATCCCAGGTTTAGTATCTCTGGCGATGCAAGTTAGCCCTGAAGCCGTAATCAAAAAAATGGTTTTATGTTGTATTATGACTGAATTTCCTGCAATGGAAAATGACGCTTATTACCTAGGGATATACACCATGAACAATACTGCCGATTTCGCTGACCGCATGCTATCCTTGGGCCTGGCCCGCGTATCCGAAGCCGCAGCAATTGCAAGTGCTAAATTGATTGGTCGCGGTGATGAGAAAGCTGCCGATCAGGCCGCTGTGAACGCTATGCGCAAGCAGCTCAATATGCTAGATATCGCGGGGGTTGTTGTCATCGGCGAAGGCGAACGAGATGAGGCACCCATGCTATTTATTGGTGAGGAAGTGGGCACTGGCAACGGTCCGGGCGTCGACATCGCTCTTGACCCCCTCGAAGGCACGACCCTCACCGCAAAAGATATGCCAAATGCTTTGACTGTGATTGCCATGGGCCCACGCGGCTCAATGCTTCACGCACCCGACGTCTATATGGATAAACTAGCAATTGGTCCGGGCTACCCTCATGACGTAGTGACAATTGGGATGTCACCCAAAGCTCGCGTTGAAGCGTTGGCTGCTGCCAAAGGCTGTGCCACCGATCAAATCACTGTTTGCGTTTTGGAACGTCCAAGACACGAAGCTATGATTGCCGAATTGCGCGAAACAGGCTGTGCTATCCGCCTAATTACTGATGGAGACGTTGCAGGCGTCATTCATTGCGCCGAAGCCGAAAAAACCGGTATCGACATGTACATGGGTTCTGGTGGCGCACCTGAAGGCGTGCTGGCTGCAGCCGCCTTGAAATGCATGGGTGGACAGTTTTATGGTCGTCTTACCTTTCGCAATAATGACGAGCGAGGCCGGGCATCGCGCGCAGGTATTACTGACTTTGATCGCATCTACACACGCGATGAATTGGTAACTGAAGACGTGATTTTTGCAGCAACAGGCGTGACAGACGGATCCATCCTTGCAGGTACGCGCAAAGATGGCGACTTTATGGAAACCGAAACAATCCTGATGCGGTCTAAAACTGGCTCAGTCCGGCGCATCAAATATCGTCAAAACAACCAATAGAAGTGAGAATGCCATGGCTGGCGAATTTGGTTTTCGCGGTCTAGATCGAAGTTGAAAAACCTCACAATACCAGTATATAAAAATAGGGTTTGAAAAAAATCAAAAATACGACGGAACCAAGACTTTAGTGTTAACGGGTGCTCATCATTATGTCTCTTCGGATTACTTCTGGAACTTCGGTAACCTCATGGTTCTAGTGAAGAACTGGGCTATTTCTTCGGACTTAACCATCCAAAAAATCAATAGCATGCCCACCACCAATGATAGAGACACATAATGACTGGATTTCTTGGCGTGTCTGTCTCCGCTACGGGCCGCCGTTGGGTAGGGCTTTCCGAAGCAGACGACCGTTACGCGCAAAATATTACGCAGCATACTGGCTTACCCACCATTCTATCGCGCACCCTAGCCCGCCTTCATGTTGATGCGTCTGACACCAAAGCCTACCTGTCGCCATCACTTCGCGATTTGATGCCAGACCCCTCCATTTTTCGTGATATGGACACCGCTGCGAACCGTATTTCAAGCGCAATCACAAAACGTGAATCTGTTGCAGTCTTTGCCGATTATGATGTGGATGGTGGTTCATCTGCCGCTCTGCTAATTGACTTTTTTCGCCAGTTCCAACTACCAATAAGTCTGTACGTACCCGACCGCATTGACGAGGGCTATGGCCCCAACGAACCTGCAATGCAAAGCCTTGCGGCCCATCACGACTTGATCATCTGCGTCGATTGCGGAACCCTATCACACGACGCCATAGCGGTTGTTAAAAACGCGGATGTCATCGTGCTTGACCACCACACCGGAGGAGAAATTCTGCCCCCTGCACTGGCCATAGTGAATCCAAATCGCCAGGACGAGGATACAATATTTGGTAATCTCTGCGCCGCTGGCGTGGTTTTCTTAACGCTCGTAGCAGTGAACCGCATCCTACGTTCAAATAACATAACCACCCCAGATCTTATGGCGATGCTCGACCTAGTAGCCCTCGCCACAATCGCCGACGTCGCACCACTAACAGGATTAAACCGTGCGTTTGTGCGCCAAGGTCTGGCCGTAATGTCACGCCGCAACCGCGTCGGTATAGCAGCGCTTTCAGACGCAGCTCGCTTGACATCAGCCCCCAACAGCTACCACCTCGGATTTGTCCTTGGTCCTCGCATAAACGCAGGTGGGCGCATCGGCAAAGCAGACTTAGGTGCACGCCTACTCGCCGCTACCGATCCTCACGAAGCAGCAGCAATGGCCGACCAACTTTCACAGTTAAACGAGGATCGCAGAGAAATCGAAGCAATGGTCCGCATTAAAGCCATAGAACAAGCCGAGGAACGCGGCTTTGACGCTCCACTTGTCTGGGCTGCTGGTAAAGGTTGGCATTCGGGGGTGGTCGGTATCGTTGCATCACGCCTGAAAGAAGCATCTAATCGACCCTCAATTGTCATTAGTCTAGAAGGTGGTGAGGGGAAAGGGTCGGGCCGCTCGGTCACAGGCGTCGACCTCGGCTCTGCCATTGCCACATGCGCCCACGAAGGATTACTTTTAAAAGGTGGTGGACACAAAATGGCGGCAGGCCTTACCGTTGCTGAAGACAAGTTAGAACAAGCGATGGAGCGCCTTGCGGAATTGCTGCAAAAACAAGGCGCAGACAAAATTGGCCCCAAAGACTTGCTACTGGATGGTGCGATTATGCCCTCTGCCGTAACCACTGAATTGATCGAACAATTAGAGCTTGCAGGCCCATTCGGCGCAGGCGCACCTGCCCCCCATTTCGCTTTGCCCACTCAAAAAATCACATTTGCCCAACGTGCAGGCCAAAATCATCTGCGGCTCACAGCCCAAGACGCAAATGGAGGCCGCATCGACGCCATCTGCTTCAGGGCATACGACGGCCCTATTGGGCCAATGTTGGAAAATCACAAAGGCCAATCCTTTCACTTAGCCGGCAGATTAGAAATCGACGAATGGGGCGGACGCCGAAAAGCCAAGCTGCGGCTGGAAGACGCGGCGGTTGCTAATTAAAAAGTGCAACTTTGCGTAAGAATCATCTTGAACCGTGCACTTCTTGAAGCTAGAACCGCGTTCACAGACAGCGGTCCCTTCGTCTATCGGTTAGGACGCCAGGTTTTCAACCTGGAAAGAGGGGTTCGATTCCCCTAGGGACTGCCATCTGACAAAACGCTTAAACTCATAAAAATTCTTAGCCTTGCGTCAATTGACCTGATCCCTATCTTCTCATACCGAACGAAAGGTACTTTCATGCGTCTCTCTATTTTTTGCACAATTTTTACTATAATAATTTCTGCCAATTCCGTTTTTGCGCAATCACTTTCATCGGAGTCGGCGTTAAATTTGCGCAACGCGGGAAAACCAGCCTCCGCTGAAAATTGGATGATCAGCGTCGCAAACCCGTTGGCTGCACAAGCTGGCGCCAGTATTCTGCGCAAAGGCGGCACGGCAGCCGACGCAATGGTCGCCGTTCAAGCCATACTTGGCCTTGTAGAACCCCAATCTTCTGGCCTTGGTGGTGGCGCATTTTTAGTCTGGTTTGACACCGCAAAGGGCAAAGTTATAACACTTGATGGCCGCGAAACAGCCCCACTCGCAGCAACACCAAACCTATTTCAAAACATGAATGGCGAACCTCTCAAGTTCTTTGACGCCGTCGTGGGCGGACTGTCAGTCGGCACACCTGGCACACCAATGTTGATGGCACAGGCACACAAGCGCTGGGGCATTCAAGACTGGGCCAGCCTACTCGCCCCCGCAAAAAAACTTGCCTCTAAAGGCTTTATCGTATCACCCCGCATGGCAGACAGCATCGCAGCAGATCCAGATCGCCTGCAACGATTCCCAGCTACTGCCGCCTATTTTTTCCCAAATGGGGTCAGTCTAAAAGCAGGTGATACAATCAAAAATATGCCCTACGCTGAGACACTGACTGTTCTACAACAAAAAGGCGCTGATGGGTTTTACATAGGTGAAACGGCAAAAAACATTGTAGCCACAGTACAAAACGCAAAAGGAAACCCAGGCGTGCTTTCACTCGCAGATCTCGCCATCTACAAAATAAAAGAGCGCGATCCTATTTGCATTAACTACCGCAGCTACGAAGTATGCGGCATGGGGCCACCATCATCAGGCGCGTTGACCGTTGGTCAAATACTTAAACTCATAGAACCTTTCGATATCGCAGCCCTCGGCCCAGACAATGTTGAAACATGGCGCATTATCGGCGATGCGTCTCGCCTCGCTTTTGCAGATCGCAATCGCTACATTGCCGACAGTGATTTTGTTCCCGTCCCGACTAGGGGCCTCATAGATCCAACCTACCTAACCAGCCGCACAAAGCTGCTGAAATCTGATCGCGCTTTAGAAAAACCTAAGGCAGGTGACCCGAGCTTTGACCATTCACTTAACTGGGCAAACGACGAAAGCATCGAATTCCCCTCAACCTCCCACTTCTCCATAGTAGACAGCTATGGAAACGCACTATCCATGACCACAACGATTGAAAATCGCTTCGGATCACGCCTCATGTCAGGGGGGTTTATTCTAAATAACGAGCTCACAGATTTCTCGTTCCGCACTAATCGCGACGGCAAACTCATCGCTAACGCCATCGCCCCCGGTAAACGCCCACGTTCTTCCATGTCTCCCACAATTGTACTCAAAGACGGCAAACCCGTACTTGTCATTGGCTCGCCGGGTGGTAGCCGTATTATTGGTTTCACTGCCCAGACTATCATCGCACACCTAGATTGGGGCATGGACATCCAAGCCGCCATAGACATGCCCCGCCGCGTCAATCGGTGGGGCAAATACGAACTAGAAGACAGAGGTCAAACAGAACCGTTAAAATCTGCATTGGAGCAAATCGGCTTTGAAACCGAAGTGAAAGAAATCAACTCAGGCCTACATGGCATTGCGATCGGCAATTCACTGACTGGCGGCGCAGATCCAAGACGTGAAGGTATAGCAATCGGCGGCTAATCTATTCTTCTGGCTGAAATAGGCATATCGAGCGAAGTAATCATAAAATTGGTGCATAGCGCCTTATTTTGACAACGAACCAGCGACACGGGAAAGCATATCAAGACATGCACTCAACTGTTCCCGACTAACAAATTCATCAGGCTTGTGGGCTTGTTCAATGGACCCTGGTCCACAAATCACAGCGCTAACGCCAGCCATCTGAAATAATCCAGCTTCTGTGCCAAACGATACTACATCCATTTCGTTCCCACCTGTCAAATGCCGCACAAGAGCCGCTGCAATGCTCTCCGACTCAGGTTCCAACCCTACCACTTCACTAGAAAAGGTCTCCTCTATCCCTGCCTCGGGCGACTTAGCCTGCATCTCTGGTAATAAAACATTAGCAGCAAACTTTGCAATCTCACTGCGCACATAGTCCAAATCAGATTTCTGCACAGGTCGCATTTCCCAACCCACCGAAGCTTTATTAGGGATCACATTATGAGCGATGCCTGAATTTAACATGCACACCTGCACAGTTGAATAGTACGGATCAAACCGCGATCCTACTGGTGCGCGAGCCGGCAACTCATGCCGCAATCGCATCAACTCTGATACATACTTCGACGCATATTCAAGCGCATTCACACCTAGATCAGGCAGCGACGAATGTCCTTCCACGCCCGTAAACTCTACTGTGTATTCACAACAACCCTTGTGCCCTTCGATGATCCGCATAGAAGATGGCTCACCAATAATCGCTGCGCTTGGCCGCCATCCTGCCTTCACCATTTCGTCCACCAAAACACGCGCACCTGCGCAGCCTGTTTCCTCATCATAGGTAAACGCAAAGTGGACAGGCCGTGCAAGATCAGCAGCCGCAAATTCGGGTGCAAGCGTTAAGCAAGCTGCTATAAACCCCTTCATGTCGCACGTCCCACGCCCATACAGAAAACCCGCTTCTTCACGCAAAACAAATGGCTTACTTGACCACTTTTGACCCGCCACAGGCACCACATCCAAATGCCCAGACAAAATTAATCCACCCTCGACATCAGGCCCAATGGTGGCAAAAATATTCGCCTTACCAGGTGTATCGCTTGTCACAAGACATTTTGCCCCAAGCGGTTCGAGATAATTCAAAATCCATTCCACACAGGCCTGATTACTATCTGTTGAAATTGTTGGAAACGCGATCAACGTTTCCAATATCTCGATCGTTCTTGTCAGTCTATCCATCAGTTCTTCACAAATAATTTTCGTTCAACATTCGCGAATGGTTCTGCGGCTCCACCCTCACGGATACGTAAAGTTTCGGTAATCTCCAAACCCCAATTGGGCATCCATAGAGCAGGCATGAAATGAAATGTCATGTTCTCTTCAAATAACGTCTTATCTGACGGTCTTATCGAAAACGTCCGCTCTCCCCAGTCCGGCGGATAACTCATACCGATCGGATAGCCACAACGTCCTTGCCGCTCTACGCCATGCTTTCCCAATACACTGTTAAATGCTCGTGCCACATCACCAGCCGTGTTGCCAACCCGCGCAGCATCAATTCCAGCATCAATCCCCTCCAGAACCACTTCTTCCGCCCGCTGAATATCACTAGGCGGTTCACCTAGCCAAATCGTTCTACACAGCGGCACATGATACCGGCGATGCACTCCAGCAACTTCGAAAAACGTGCCTGAATTATAAGGTACAGGCTTATCATTCCACGTCAAATGCGCCGCTGCAGCCTCATTCCCTGTTGGCAATAACGGCATCAGCGCAGGATAATCCCCACCAAACTGAATGCCATCTTCTTCAGCACCCCAAATAGCCGTATGCCAAATCTCTGCTGCAACTTCATTCTTACGTTTGCCAGGCTCAAACACTTCATAAATCCGTTCATGCATCCGCTCCACAATTCGCGCAGCACGGTTCATGTAAATCAGTTCTTGATCTGATTTTACCGAGCGACACCAGTTAATCATCAAAGTCACATCAGCAGGCTGCACACTCAATTCTGTACTTAAAACTGCGTGGGCTCTAGCGGTATAATAGTAGTTTTCCATCTCTACACCTAGACACAAATCAGCCCAGTCCCGATCCCGCAAAACTTCTGCTAAATGCTCCATTGCATGGCGTTTTGTAGACATGACATAATCATCGGAATACCCAATGATATTGGACAGATCCATGTAACAAGTCTTCGTCGCCCCCACAGCATCCATAGCCCGCCCCCAAAAGACCGGATCGCCCGTTGGCCCAATAATCACGCCCTGATGTACATAAAACGACCACCCATCATAACCAGTCAACCACGCCATGTTTGAGGGATCACATGTGAACAAAACCTCTATCCCCGCCGCATCCATTTTGGTACGCACTTTTGCCAATCGTAAGGCATATTCCCGGCGGCTAAAATTTAGCTCTATATCTGGCATGGCGGTCTCCCCTTTATCAGGAAATGGTAAGCGGATTCGCACGTACAACAAAACGGAATTGTTCGCAGCAGAGCAGCTGTGCTAGAAAATAACTAAACTTAGGGAAGCAAAGATGAAATACGTTCTGGCCATCGACCAAGGAACAACCTCCACCCGTGCAATTTTGTTTGACGCTGAAATGCAGCCCGTAGCGACGAAGCAAATGGAATTTCAGCAGCATTTTCCAAAATCCGGCTGGGTCGAACACGTCCCCACAGACATACTGAACACAACGCTAACAACCTGCAGAGATGTGATTGCAAACCACGGAATTACTTCCACAGATATCGCAGCCATCGGCATTACAAACCAACGTGAAACTACACTTGTATGGGACAAAACTACCGGTAAAGCCGTTTGCAACGCAATTGTTTGGCAGGACCGCCGCACATCACCATTTTGTGCCGAGTTAAAAGTGGAAGGCTTCGAGTCCATAATCACACATCGCACTGGTCTCCTTGCCGATCCATATTTTTCAGGAACCAAGCTTAGACACATTCTGCAAACTGCCGGCAGTCCGGCAGATCTTTTATTTGGCACAGTGGATAGTTTCCTTATCTGGCATCTCACAGAGGGCCGAATTCATGCAACCGATGCGACAAACGCATCTCGCACGATGCTTTATAACATCCGCGAAGGCATTTGGGATAAAACTATTTGTGACCGTTTAGACATTCCTATGCACATGCTGCCAGAAGTTCGCGATTGCGCTGATGATTTTGGGAGCACAACACTCTTTGGTGGCAACATTCCTATTCTTGGCGTAGCGGGTGATCAACAGGCAGCAACCATAGGCCAAGCCTGCTTCAAGCCTGGAATGATGAAATCAACTTATGGCACGGGCTGCTTCGCACTACTGAACACAGGCGAAAAGCTTGTTACTTCTAAGAATCGTTTGCTTGGCACGATTGCATATCAATTAAATGGTAAGCCTACCTATGCGCTCGAAGGATCCATTTTTGTGGCTGGCGCTGTCGTACAATGGCTGCGCGATGGCTTGCAAATCTTGGCTGACGCCCCAGCCAGTCAAGCGATGGCGGAATTAGCTGATCCAGAACAAACCCTCTATATGGTGCCAGCTTTCACAGGCCTTGGTGCACCATATTGGGACTCTGAATGTCGCGGCGCGATTTTTGGTTTAACCCGGAATTCAGGTCCAAATGAATTCGCAAAAGCAGCACTTGAATCTGTTGGCTATCAAACACGTGATTTAATAGAGGCAATGCAGGCAGATGGAGCTCCACAAGGCAATGAAAGCGTACTGCGTGTAGATGGTGGGATGGCAGCAAGCGATTGGACCATGCAATTCCTCGCCAACATTCTTGGTGCCTCTGTGGACCGCCCAAGTGTACTTGAAACTACTGCCCTTGGCGCAGCATGGCTAGCTGGGATGAAGGCCGGGCTCTATCCATCACAGATGGAATTCGCTGAACTTTGGTCCGGGGCAACTCGCTTTAAACCACAAATGGACACTTCCATACGTAATGACAAATATGCAGGCTGGAAAGATGCGATCAAACGGGTTTTGACAACTCCACAATAGCATCTGCTACATCAGCCGTTTCCATAGCTGGGCTGCCCCGCTCCAGCCGCAGTTTGTGAGCGAGGCTTAACACATCACTGTGGGTTTTACCTTGGGGTGGATTAAACTTGTAGCTTGCCAGCTCCACCAAGAGACCAAGCGGGTCCCGAAAATACAAACTGTCCATAAAACCACGATCCTTGATGCCGCTGGACCCAAAATTATGCCCCTTAAGCCGCTCTTCCGCCAAACGAATAGTTGCCTGCGCAACCCAAAACGCCAAATGGTGCAAGGATCCTGGCTGCTGCGTCAGCTTCTGGCCCGATAGCTTGCGGCTCTCCTCCGTGAATACGGTTAACGTCCGACCGTCACCCGTGTCAAAGTAAAGATGATTGATCGAAGGCTCATCCAAATTTGGCTGTTCAAAAATCAAAGGCATGCCAAGCACCCCTTCCCAGAAATCTACAGATGTTTGACGATCCGCGCCATTGAGTGTGATGTGATGAATGCCTTGTACTTGAACAGGTGTCATATCAGGTCTCCTAGTTTGAACCCTCCTTAGTTCAGACAGAGGACCTCGTCACCAAAGCACACTGAATTTGACTGTTCGTCTCCAAAGAACAACGCAAAACGTTTCTTTGTTCCTCCAGCGCTCAAACTACCCTTCAGCAG
>TARA_Y100000385_G_scaffold43730_1_pt1 | contig 11455 bp, 19 predicted proteins | sample TARA_Y100000385 | Tara Oceans TARA_Y100000385 (sample SAMEA2620980) | marine metagenome | biome: marine biome (ENVO:00000447); feature: surface water layer (ENVO:00002042); material: "saline water (ENVO:00002010), including plankton (ENVO:xxxxxxxx)" | depth 5 m
AACAGCAGGCCAATACTGTTTATCTTTGACCTTATCTAAGATCTGGTCAGCTCTCTTAGGGCCGACCCCAACACAACCTTTGTAGCCATCAGTACTATCTCCCATCAAACATTGTTTGTAGAGGAGTCGTTCTGCTGCTTCAGGTGTCTGTGTGTATTCCTGTTTAAGGTCGTATATCCGACAAGGTATCTGGCCCATATCTTTATCTGGCGAGACCAAAACAAAGTTATCGACAGAACCATCCGTGGCGACAATGCCAAGTACATCATCTGCTTCGAGGTGTGGGTAGACAAGGGAGGGATAAGTATCAATACCCCAGTTCTTTAATTTGAGATAGCCACAGGGCTTACGCTTTGTGCGATTGCCTTTGTAGTCCGGGTCAATTTTTTTTCTGAAATTTGTACGATCAGTAAAGAACAGGATTAGATCATTGGTATCAAATCGAGAGCGGAGTTTATCTAACTCATGCTCTACGATCTTCTTACCTTTCTTGAAGTCGCCAACAATGACGGTTAGGTCAGCGTTGTACTCATGTTCTTCTTCGGCAGCTGAGGCAGACCTATAAAAGAAATAGTCTGCGTCAACAAGTAGCTTGGGTGGTTTCATTTCGTCAAGTGGAAGTGGTGGTGTAAATGCGGTAGTCCTTAGCCCAGAAGTTTTCAAGACCTTCTGGTGTGCGATGTGGCAACCATCGAACACGCCAGTTAGCGATATCACCATCAGGCTCCACAACGCATGGAAATACTGGTGCTCTTACCTTCCAAGTATTTTTTGGTTGCCAATACTGTTGCTCTGGAATCCAGGTACTCACCTTTACATCGAGCTGATACAACACACCTTTGATGCGTATCATCAGATCACAATCTCCAGTCGAGTTGCCATTAGGGAAAACCTCAGCACCTTTCCAGGCAGCAAGCATCCCTACCCATTGCTCACCTAGATCACCTAATCGTTTGGTGTTAATGACAATCGGCCCAGTTGTTGCCGTGTTGCGCTTCTGCTCCGAGAGCACAGCGGAAATTAAGTTGGTGTTCAACATCTTTAATGGCAGCGGTTAATAGAAATTCAGCTTGTTCCACTTCGTCAGGTGAAACCGACAATTGCATCTCATCATGGACAAAGGCCAAAGGCCAATAATCAATCCCAGCCTCATGTAAGAGTTCGTTGGATCGAATGACCCACTGCTTACAAATCACAGCGCCTGCTGACTGGAGCAGATAGTTAAGGGCGGCGTGATGTTTACCTTGTAGTCGGATAGGGCGCTTATCTAATCCAGATAAGACATCCCCTTTAGCTCGCTCTTGGATAGCCTGAGTAAGGTCAGCAAATCCGGTAAGGTCAGCCATAATCTTGTTACGGATCTTCTTACCTTTCGATGCTGCTTCACCTTTACTCGCACCTGCAGTAAGGCCAAGCTTAGTGTTACCACCGCCATAAATAAGGCAGTACGTAACTCCTTTGCCTTCCTTTCTACTGGTGCCGTAAATGTCAGCGAGGATGGTATGAATATCACCTTCAACTACCTCTTTTGCAAACTTACCACCGTCAAACGGTGATAAATAGTGCCCAAGACATCTAAGCTCAAGCCCAGAGGCATCAGCACCAACTTGCACCCGCCCCTCACCAGGCCCGAATAGAGCCCGGTACTCAGGAGCCGAAGGGACCTGAGCGAGATTAGGCCGCATGTGTGCCTGCCTACCGGTGTTGGTGTTAAGTATGCAGGAATGATGGATCCTTCCATTCTTTTCGAGTTTGAGCCAGCTGTTTTTCCCATTAGAGATTTGTCCAAGGTGTTTTCGCAGTTCAAGAATCCGGCTAAACTTAAGAGCCTCAGGTGTACCAATCTCTTTTAGTACTGTGTCGTCAATCTTTGCTCTACCTGATGGGGTTCGCTCTGTAGCTTCCCAACCTCTGAATGTTTCAAAGGCCCACGCTATGTGGTCTCTACTGGTAGGACTGAACTCGTTTAACTTACACATAGCAGCGCCTTCCACATATCCTCTCGTGGAGTTACCACGCTTGGGTATGAACAGGCCACCATCTACAAACGTGAACGTGTCAGTCATCTCGTCCGAGATACTTTCAAGCTCTGTTCGTAGTTTGGAATCTAATACTTGAGCAGCTTTAACGTCAAAGGGAAACCCTTCTCTTTCTTGCCATGCCATGAGCAACGCAATTCGATGCTCCGTCTCGATGCAAGATTCGTACTGTTCAAGCTTAGGCTCAAACATTTTACATACTTGCACTGATACCAATACGTCCTGAGCGCAATACTCCAGCATCTCAGGTGTATATGTAGACCAGTCGCCGTCCAACGACTTACCAAACTCTGACTTATGTATGCCGAGTCTGTGACCCCACGCTTCCAGTGAATGCCTACCATAAAGATTGGCCGGCATATTGGCAGGACGTAATCGAAAGTCTCTATCCAGGAGGTCGGTGAAGAATAGTCTCGATAGAATAAGCGTGTCATAAAGTTTGCCTCGATAGGTCCAATCAGGTACTAGTTCTTTGATCGCTTCGCAGTCATACCCAACTACGTTGTGACCCCAGAGTTGATCAGCTTCACCTAGAAACTTCAGACCTGCAGGGATATCTCCGTTGTCCCATCTGTATTCCTTGTCAGTGTCAAGGTCACGGGCAACGATGCAATGGATGACAGACAACCCACGAAGCAGGCCATCTGTTTCGATGTCGAATACAAGTCTCATTCGTTGATTGTGTAGAGAGCAAATAAAACACCACGAATATCCATAGCGATATTCCTACCGCCTACAATCCGCCCCATTTCTTCTCCCTCAGGATCAATTATTAAGAGAGTTGGAAATAGGTCAACGTTGTATTCCTCCACAAGCACTGGGTACTTGCTTTCTTTCATGACCGAGATGTGTCGGCCATAGCCTGGTTTCTTTTCCAATACAGAGTTCATGTGTTCCTTTACCAATTGGCAAGGGGCACAGCTCTGCTTAACGAACAAGACCGCTTTAGAAGTCATCATAGGTTGGTTTAGTGGAAGTGATCGGATCAAATAAAGATGTGGTCAATCGCCCTGTGTCTTTGCTGTAGGTGAGATCACCAGCAGGACCACATTGGCCATTGAATCTGTTCTTCAATACAACAAGCTTTGAACCCATGTCCCCCTTACTGATGTCTCTTTCCAGAGCAATCACAAGGTCACTGAGTTGAGCTATTGATTGACTACCACGAAGCTGGGACATAGACACACGAGCTCCATCCTCATGTCCCTTATCTCCACTGTTACGGCGGAGGTGAGAGATAAGAATCATTCCAATCCCTGTCTCTTCAACAAAGGAACGAAGCTTAGTCATCACAATGTCTAGCGTCTTGCGCTCATCTTGTGACTCATTACCTGAGATCAAGATGGATAGGTGATCAAGGATTACCCATTGGACATTGTTGGTCTTGACTAAGTACCGGATGTCATTAAGAAGAGCATCGGGATCAACGCTCCCGAACCCATCCCTAAGAAATACACGGCCAGATCCAAGAGTCGCGGCGAACGCCTCACTAAAATCCTTTGCATCGATTTGGTTATCAAGGTGGAGTGGTTTGTTTGCAGCTACTGTCATCAGCCTGAGACCAGTGCGTTTAACACTTTCCTCAAGAGCGATGTAGCCAACTGTTTGTCCTTGGTTGATCAGAGATACTGCTATCTCACCGCAGACAGTAGATTTACCCGTGCCGGAACCGGCTGTACAACAGACAAGTTCCCCCTTTCTGAGACCACCAGTAATGGTATTGAGAGCATCGAAAGGGTAATCAGCATCCCTACCATGTAATGGTTCAGAAACGAGGTCAAAGAGATCTCGTCCATCGATAATCGACTGGGGGACATAAGACTTTTTGTTGTAATAAGCTTGACGAATAGCCTCTGCATCATTGGCCTGTAGGGCCTCTGAAGCATCTTTGTAAGCGTCAAGAGTGGCGATGAATACTTGATCAGATGGAAAGAGATCAATGCATTCCTCAACGGCCTTAGCCCCCGCTGAGTCCCCATCAAACATCAGCACTATCTCATCGAAGCCGAGTAGATATCGAAGCTGGTATTGGAGAGCCTTACGGGCTGACTGTGCTCCATTAGGTATAGAGACAACAGGCCAGTTCTTACGTGCTTGCCAAACACTAAGAGCATCAAGCTCACCTTCAGTAATGACAATAGTTTTGCCAGTACCAAATAGTTGTTGACCGAAGAGTTGATGATCTTCGTTCTTACCAACCCAAGTAAAGTTCTTGGATTTGTCTCGCTCTTTGTAAGCGACGACCTGTCCATTGCTGTAGTAAGGAAAGCGGATTACTCCATCTTCCATACGAACATTGAACTTCTTTAAGGAATCCTCGTTTAGTTTACGAGTGCGAATGCCCCCAAAGTGACCTTCGTAATTAATCATGCGGGAGGCTTTTTGTGGATGATTAGATTTCGCCTCACCATCGCCTCTAGTGTGGTGTCCGCAGCTAAAGCAGTAACTACCGCCATCAGAGTAAATAGTGTAAGCATCTGAAGAAGTGCATGAGGGGCAAGGTCCTTGTGAGACGACTGTGTTGTCATCAGGCTCGTGAAAGCTCATCACAAATCTCTAGATAGTCCTTCATTTCTTCAAGGATGAACGGGAAGGGATAACCTTCCTGTTCGAGTTGTGCCACAAGAGTATCGAGGCGACACATAACCTCTTCATCGGTATTCATAGGAGCCAGGTAGGTGGAATGTTGGGGAATATGCACCATTGGAAACCATGCTTAGTAGCCCAATCTCCATAGGTGGTTTTACTTTTCTTACTGAGGGTGTTATTACGTTGGAAAACAAATCTGATATCTAGCTCTGGATGTTGAGCTTTAATTGCTATATGCTTAGAACGATCACTAGGCTTAAAGAACCCCTTAGTCTCGATGATGACTCCGTTAGGTAACGAAAAGTCTGGGGTATATCGAGACTGAATGGTGTACTTAATGCGATCTACTTCGTAAAGGTAAGGTACAGCGTTCTTATCTAATAGTTTCCCAAAGCGTTCCTCAAGACCGCTTCGGAAGTTCATAGTTAGAAGTCGTATGCATCTCCATCACCAACCACTGCCTCTTCCTTACGGACAGCAGGGTCGGCTTGTGAGTAGCCCTTTACAGCTCCAAACATGCCTGCAACCTCTTCAACAGAAAGGTCACCAGAATCAACAGCACCGTTGCCTGTAGCTAGCTCAATGATCTGAACACCAACAACACGAAGTGAGGTGCCAGCATTTGGGCCAACGCAATAAGGCTTTTGTTGGACAATCAGGTTGACCTTGGTCCCCTTACGAACATCCCTAAGTACAGACTTCTCAATAGGAACTCCCGTGGAATCAACAAACACAGGCTCTGGTTTTACCTTGCGTGAGCCATCACCCTCGCCATAGGTGTACTTACACATACCCGAGTCATCCCAAGGTGTCATTGCTACTTGGACCCGTCCTGTTGCTTTACTTTTGGCCCAATCAAGCAGCTCTGTTCGGTCTGCTTCAACGGTCTCCAATAGCTCAGCGGGAAGCTGATAAGCGAAAGTACGGTTGTTGAACTTGCCGGAGTCTTCGTAGACATTTACAAAGCCTTCAAGGGTGGTTGTGAATTGGTAGCGGTTTGCCATGGTGTTGTTTAAAGATCAAAGGTCTGAGTACGAGCAAGGTGTTGCTCATATTCGGTGGATGTAAGTGCTTCAAATGCAGCAAGAGTCATGCCGTAGAGATCAATCTCTTTGGCCTCCTTTGCCTCATGTTTAAGGAAGCTTTGTTGCTGTGTTGCCATTGCTGAGGGGTCAACCTCGTGGTAGTCAGGGAGCATTAGTTCTTCTGATAGTCGGTTCGTTTAGTAGAAATGGCAAGAAGCCAATAAGAAAGGGGCCTCTCAGCCCCTGTGTTGTCTTCAGTTTCACCTAGCCATCTATTTCAAATGGGAACCTAAAACCAGCGCGTCTACCAATTCCGCCAGATGGGCCAACGGTTCTCACCTAGTCAGTGAGAGTCATTTTGATAGTACAGCAGCCGGATAGGCCCGTATTTGAACAGTGCTAGTCACGCCTAGAGAGCCATAAGCGCAGAACTAACGGCCTCCTCTGACTGGTGACAGTACTTAAGTGACATCTCGATGGTCGAGTGTCCTAGTGCTGCCATCACCTGCCTTGGTTGAGCAACTTCGCCTAGCCAAGTACCAAACGAGTGACGGAGACAATGCCACACATAGTCATCAGAGAACCCGGCCTCACGTCGAACCTTTTTGAACGCTCCGTAGAGCTGATCTTTGTTGTTCCAATCTTGGTGAAATAACCTTGATTGAGACAAGCGATTCATGATGATGGGCCGGATCTTGTCGTTCAGCTTTAGCTGTCGGACCTTCCCTGACTTTGTGGTGTTCCAGGTCTTACCACCGATCACAAGTGAATCGAGTGCCTGGTCGTAATCCTCTGGTCTGAGCTTCAACAGCTCCCCCTGCCTAACTCCCGTGTATGCGGACACCAGGATGGCGTCAGCAAGGTCATTGCCCCATCGATCACCCCATAGGTCACGGCTGATGAGGGCGAGCTTGTCGACCTCCTCTTTCTTAAACCAATGGATGCGGTTCTCGTGTTCCTTCATGCGAGGAAACTTGGGGCAATCAATCTCATGTAACCCAGCAAGCCGGGAGTACTTAAGGACTGTTGTACCGGCAGAGATGATGCGATTAACACCACCACCAGTCCTGTTCTGATCGAGGAGTTCTGATTGAAACTCCATCCACCAGCCAGCACTGGCCATTCTCCTTAGTGGAAGTGAACTGCCCGCATAAAGCGTGACATGAGCAGCGTTGATGGCAGCTGTCTTTGCCGCACGTGCTCTCTTCCATTTGGTGTTCCATGTGAAGTCAAGAGCTTCACTCCAGGTCTTCATTGGTTTGGTCATTGGTCTGTTGGATCTCCTTAAGGGACTGTTTGAAATCAGGCAAGGCGTGTTGCTCCAATACGTTCAGGAAGATCTCTCCCCTTGGTGTCAGATACAAACGCCAAGCCTTGTAGTTCTCTGGGTCACGCTCACGACGTACCAGCTTCAGTCCTGATCTGTGATCGAAGCGGTGCTGTGGGCCAAGCCAAGACACATTGCGAGACACTGCACCAGGGCTGATTGAGCAGGCTTTCTGAAGATCTTCCTGCCTGCAGCCGTTATGTGATGCGATCCATAGGAAGCAAGACATGAGCTGAGCTGGGAATTCCTTCTCGCCTGTTGAGCGCATTAGCTCCACCACATAGAAGGAGCGCAAGGCCCCTTCAGAGGAGAGCTTGCCCATCGGCTGGGAAGTCATGAGGTTTAGGGAACTACCTCACGAGCATAGCTCGGTTTGTCAGGTGAAACCTACTCTTCAACAAAGTAAATATCCATCTGGTCACCACAGCCGTGATAACACTCCTCAAGCCAATCACCTGTACGGGCTAGAGCAGCTGCCTTGTGTGGCTCGTCCTGGGCCATGTAGAACATGATCCGGTCGATCAAGATTGTGTTTGGTTCCATATCAACAGAAGAAGTAAAGGGATTCATTAACCGATTCGATATCAAGAGTGTTCTTGATCAGGTCATCAGGTAGATCGACCTTGACCTCATAAGCCCAGTCAGCCAGCACATCACCCTTGTACATCTCGGCGAAATGCATTCGGATGTCTGAAGCCATCTCATCCATGTCACAAGAGCGACCAAGGATGCAGTCATGAATCACCGTGAAAGGCTTATCCCAAAAGGCAAACGCCAGATGCAATAAGGCTGCATCGTTGGAATGGACAAAGTTGGGGGCCAATGCTGAGCGATGGTGGCTCCGGTCAGGACCGAGATAACCATCAGCAATCATTGAGTTGATCTTGGTGCCACCCATCAAACGAGTCTCAACACGAACAGTGTTGGAAAGCCTGAGATCTTGACTAACAACAAACCCAGAAGGTGTTGTCCATTTGATCACCTCAATGCCTCTCTCAAGGATTTCTGTTGCACATGACTTAAGCCATTCCATCAACTTGATCGGACCAGGTAACACCTCAGGGATTGCCTCCCGAAAGATTGCGTTAGTGATGACGGTGAGATCCCCGCTCTCGAACTCCCGTGATTCCTCACGGAGAGCAAGACGGATGTAGTTCCTTGCGCTGGATTGCGTAACTCCATAAGGAGTACACATCACACTGCGCTTGGTCACCTTCCTATTCATCCACTCGTGGTACTTCTCAGGCATGTGTGCCTTGGAAGCCTCAGCAATGGTGAGGTAAGCATCAGCAGGTTGATCTGTTGGTGTGACGTTGACCAAGGCTCCTGTATCACCACACAGCGTTAAGGCTGCGAGATGTTGGAGACCTGAACATGTTGCGTCAACTCCGATTGGTAACCCGCTGGTTCGCTTAGTGAAATCAAGACAACAAGCTGAGTACTCAAGGCAAGCAGCAAGGAAGCACCAAGGCTCAGACGCCTCACGCCATTCGTGGTTGTGAATAGGGTCATCAGAAATCCGTTTGATTAGGGCGTGGTTTTCTCGTGTCCAAGTAACACGATTAAGCATGGTCTCTTTATCAAGACCAAAGGTTGTTGCTACTTGAAAGGCTAACCAATACTCATTGATTGGTCCTTCATCAGCAAAGTAAAAGAGACTCTTATCAAAGTCAGTACCTTGTGGGTTGAACACTGACTGAAAGTACACACGGCCCCGATAGTCGAAGCTAGCTGGGCAGTACCACCTCTCCTCATCAGCATACTTGCGAGCTACATACATAACCTCTGTGGTTCTGTAGTTCTTCTGGGGCAACATTGAGTTGTGGTTCTCAGCGTCACGCCTAGCTCTCTTGTATACCGTGACCTCCTCATCTGGAGCATCTTCAGCAAGGATGTTCTCAGGTACTGGCATAGGTGCATCACACTTGAACTTACCAACAGAAATCTTCTGTTCGTAGAAGTGATCAGCTACAGCAAACATCACAGGATTAACCTTGTAAGCAACCTGTTGAAGGTTGTTCAACATGGCCAAGGGGATGTCGCCTTGCTTAAGTGACGCCACTTTTCCTGATCGCCTAATCAAAGGGTTTGATTGTCTGACTTGCTCAGTTAAATACCCACCATTTGTAGTGTTACTCCAGTCCACAGGTGGGCAAAGCATTGGCCACTGGCAGAAAGCCATAGCTTCGGCAGCTTCAATGATCAGGTCCCTGTGCTTAAGGAACTCCTCTGTGTAAGCAATGGTCCGCTTACTCTTTTTGCCTCTTAATACTGTCTTTCGTTCAAGCCAACCTGTGACCTCACAAAGACAAACAATTAACCAAGATCCAACCTTGTGATTAACAGTGTTGCTCCATACAGGCCAGTTGATCTGTTCCTGGTTAAAAGCTCGCTTAAAGACTGTTGCCTTTTGCTTTGTGCCTGCTGCCTTGTGAAAGAAGAACTCGGTCTTCTTATAAAGATCAGGTTCTTGGATGGCGTAGTAGTTCATACGCAATTCAAGCTGAACAGCCTTACCAACCTTAGTGGTTAGCTCTTGAAGTGTTGGCTGTGGATCCTTACCTAATACATCAAGCACCACCTTCATGGTGATCAATGCCATTGAGTATGGATCTGCACCCTTTAGGTGATTAACAACCTCAACTGCATCCAAGCCGGCCTTACCGCTGCTAAGTGCTCCATAACGCTCCTTCAGACGCTCTGCAACGGGCTCTAATAGGCCATTGATAGCTTTGCGTCCATGTAGCGTGGAGGAGGCATAGGAGCGGTCCTCCGCTTCTCTCGTGGATCTTTGGAATCTAAGCCTTGCTTCCTCATGAGATTGCATCTCACGCTGAAGTTGGCGGCTGATGAGTTGGTCAGGTGTGGACATCGGTTCGTTAGGTGGAAGGGATCAGCAAAGCTTCAAGGTCAGCAAGAAAGATGTTCCTCTTGTGACACTCATCAGCAATAGAAAAGTTGATGGGTAGATCAACAGACATGTTGTCGTTCATCCATTCTTGGTAAAGAAGAGCTAGCTCAAAGTCGCTGGCATCCTCGATCCAAGTGTTAAAGAAAGCAGGATCATCAAACATTTGAAAAGACCTCGCGTCGTTGCGCTTCGTGAAAGTGAGCATCCAAAGCTCTTTCAAGCTCGATGTAGTCATGATCTAACTCACAACTGGCAAGAAAGATCTGACATAAGCGTTCTGTTCGAGCACTTAGCTGTTCATCTGTTAGCTGGGTGATGTTCATAGCTGAGTCAAAGGAAGAACAAAGAAAACAAGGGCGGCTACGTAAAGACCGAAGCCGGCTGAAAGGATGTATGCGGCAGACATGTGGTTAGTCGTCCCAATCAAATTCTGGTGTTGGTCTGATCGCATCAACATGCGAAATGTGTTGCTTACCTACGAGTTCAATACCAAGGCAATGGGCTTGAAATGAGTCTTTGGCGTGGAGCCCGACCTCTCGTGGATTTCCCTCTTTATCTCTATAAACAAAGAGATAGGGTTTGAAGGGTCTAGTGGCGCTCATGTTGTCAGGTGAAAGCAAAAGGGAACAAAAGAAAAACAAATACCAATTTCACACGCCCTCCGGTATGACCTGGGCGGACCTACTGACTTATCGGCTCAGTAAGAGGACCTTGCTTATAAACGCCTTTGGGCTGCGCTGTTTGGATGACCCATTTATACACACAACAGGTGGGCCTAGCAATCTATTAATTTGTATCATATGCTATGTTTATGACCCAAACACCAGTCAGCACAGTCCTTTTGAAGATAATAAAGGAATCCTTACAGGTGGGTCATAGTGTACACGATGATACATAAGAATGCATTCTTAATACCCAGTCTTAGGTAGGCAGCTAATTGAACGATTCCAAAACTTCTAGCAACTTAAGCAGTTTCTGCACTCTTTCATCAGTCAAATTAAGCTTATGAACAAGTGCTTCGTTTTGATCAGTATTGGTGTCAGAAATGGCTTGATATTGATTACCATTACTAAGAGCAAACTCAATTAACTCAGAACACATGGCGCTCATGCTGCGCTTCCTCTTAGAAGCAAGCAGCCGAACCCGTTCCTGAACATCTTCAGAAAGTAGTACTTGTGTTCTGTTAATTGAAGGGCACATAACCATATTTTAAACGGTTTATTCTTCCCATTGCACAAGGCTGAGCTGATCTCGCACTTTAGGGTCCAATAGCCACTCCTCTTCAATAGCGTTGACGTTGCCAATCGCTAGCAATTGTTCAAAACTGAGGCGCTCACGATCAATAACCTCTTCGTCATCTTTGACCCAACTCAGCAGGTTGTTGCACATGTGGTCGTAGATTCCCGATAGCTGATGCTCTAGTACCTGTTGATACCTAATCTCTTTCTTAGTCATAATTAATTAAACGCGCAAAGCTGTGGCGCCCACGATTACTCTCGTGGAACGCTTGTACTATTGATGGTATTTATAAACAATAAAATACCCCCACTAAGTGTTAGTTAGT
>TARA_Y100000385_G_scaffold286046_1_pt1 | contig 11452 bp, 6 predicted proteins | sample TARA_Y100000385 | Tara Oceans TARA_Y100000385 (sample SAMEA2620980) | marine metagenome | biome: marine biome (ENVO:00000447); feature: surface water layer (ENVO:00002042); material: "saline water (ENVO:00002010), including plankton (ENVO:xxxxxxxx)" | depth 5 m
AGAGGGCAGTGTCAGGCTATAAAACCCAAATGAATTAGAGGTTACCCCTTGCTTAATTGCAGAGCAATAAATATTGGCACCAATAATGCTTTCACCTGTTTCTGAATCAGTTACATAACCACTCAAAGTGAATTTTTCTTGTGCGAACAAATAGATGGGGAGTAACAATATTATGAATATTATATTTTTCATTTGTTGTTTATATAATTATAGCTCTGATACTTTTATGATTTGAAATTATAAAATTGATAAAATATTCTGTCGAATTTTGACAAATATAGATTATTTAGCTTTGATTAATTTTATAAGTTTCCTCCCATCGCCACTTTCAAAGCATATTGAGCTTTATTGTAAGCACTAACAGCTATCAAATAATCTAATTGAGCTTGCAGGAAAAATTGTTGTGGCTGAAAGACTTCAAAAGGTTTAGCTGTTCCTGATTTTTGTCTTTTAATACTTTGGTTCAATGCTTCTTTGGTAAAACGCAATGCTTCTTTGGCGATTTCAATTTGTTCTTTCCCTAATTGTAAATCGGAAGTGGCAGAGGCAATTTCATTATTGATTTGAGCTTTGAATTGCAATGCTTCAATTTCATTGAGTCGCATTTTACTATTGTAGGATTTTTTATCTCCTTGATAGGTTAATGCTCCCAATGAGATTTTCCACATTAATGAAACATTCAATGAACTTGTTGGATAAAGCTGTTGTGATTGAGGATATTGGGTAGGAAACATTGGTGAAACATTTCCGTTGATTCGGCCAAAATAAGAACTATAAGTTCCGATATTCAATTCAGGAATGAATAAGCCTAGTGTGTGCTTCTTTCGTTCTACTTCTATGGCTTTAAATTGGAATTCATTGGCTTTAATTTCTGGACGCTTGAGATAAGTAGAATCTTCAATCGCTTCCAACTCATTTGTAAAATCCAAAGGTAACAATGATTCATCAGCACATGCCAATTTGATGTTTTGCTCAATATTGAGTAGTTTTTTTAGGCTTGCCGAAGCATTGTTGTATGTTTTTTTGGCATTGAGCATTTCTACCTGCAAATGGTTTTTATTACTCTTTGCTAAAAGCAATTCCGATTCATATAGCAAACCGGCTTCTACCTGAATTTGAATTTGCTGGACAATGCTGTCGGATTGATTCACTAAATTTTTATAGGCATTGTAATTGAGTTGAGCGGTCATCAATTCGTAATAGGTATTTATCATTGTAAGCAGTTGCTGATTGCGTTCTGCTTGTGTCAAATGTTGACTAACCTGACTTCTGAGATTGGCAGATTTTGCATTATAAATCCCTTCTGCAAAATCCCAATTCGTAATAAGTCCTAATCCACCCCAAAGATTCTGACGGTTAACATCCAAGAAAAATCGACCATCTGCATTCATTGCAGCACCCCAAAGTTGTTGAGTTTGAACTCCTGTATAAATTTCAGGTAACCACCATTCATTGGCTATTGCCAATTTAGCCAATGATAGTTCTTGTCGTTCTTTATATTCCTTGATGGTTAGGTTATCTGCTCCACCCAATTCTAGTATTTTTTCTAAATTGATTGAAATTGTGTCTTGTGCCATCGCATTAGTAGTATTGGCTAATAGTAAAAATAAGACGCATGTTAGCAGCCACATTTCTTTTAATTTATTATTGAATGTCTTCACTACTATTATTTTAATATAGGTTCCACAATTTGCTCGTTTTTCACCAAACCTTTTCCTTGTACAATTACTTGTGTTTCATAAGTTATTCCATCATTCAAAACTTCAAAATAGTCTTTATTGGATAAGCCAATTTTTACTAGCATTCTTTTGACTTTACCATCAATCACCGCAAATACATAATCTTCGTTCTTGTGGCTTATTTTAGCCATCATAGGTAATGACAAGACGTTTTCCCTACTGTTAATCTGTAGCAAAGCCTTCGCATACATTCCCGAAAGAATTTTGCCATTAAGGTTTTTCAAGTCAATTTCGACTTGCATTGTTTTAGAAATTGGGTCGAGAGCATTAGAAGTACGGCTCACTTTTGCCATAAAGGATTTCCCGGATAGTTCTGGTAAGGTTACTTCTACTTCCATTCCTTTTTGAACGCCGACAGCATCCGATGCCGGAATAGGAATAGTCAAACGAATTGGATCGATTTCCTGTAACTCAAACAATGCTTGTGGATTGCTTTGATTTAAACCGCTTTGAATCATCGCTCCTTTGTCCACAAACCGTTTGGTGATGATTCCTGAAAAGGGAGCTTCAATACTCAAAAAACCGATACGATTATTGACCGCGTCTAAATTGGCTTTTACAGAAAGGTATTCGGCTTCTGCATTTTCTACCATTTGAATATTGGTCAATGCTGGGGTTTTTTCATAAACGGTATTCAATCGTTCGTAATTGGCTTTTTTAGCCTTGATTTCAGCCTGCCATTTTATTTGCTGTTGAAATAGTTCAGGGTTTTCTATAAGAGCAATAGTCTCACCTTGTTTCACCTTGTCACCAATATCTTTTCGCATTTGCATCAATATCCCGCCTTCCATTGCGTTTAGAATTACTATTTGGTTTGGGTGGGTAGTACCAGTTATTAGAACTTCGGTTTTAAAGTCACGTTGCATGGGTTTAACGACTTCAACTTTCTGAATTTTGTCGTTATTAGCAATTATTTTAGTTTGTTTTTTCTGATTTTTACAGGAAATAAGGGTCGATAGCAGCCCAGCGAAAACGACTATTAATTTTATATTTATTAAAGTCTTCATTATTTTTCTGTTTTTGCGATGAGTGAATAAAAAATAGGAATGATGTATAGGGTACTGATAGTTGCCATAAATGTTCCTCCTATTACGGCAATGGCCAATGGAACATTGGCTTCCGAACCTGGGTTGGTTGCCAAAGCAGTGGGCAATAATCCCAAAATAGTAGTGGATGCTGTCATCAACACCGGACGAAATCGATCGGATGCGCCATCAATGATGGCCGCTTGCTTATTCATTCCTTCACCAATCAAGACATTGATTCTGTTCACCAGTATATTCCCATAGGAAACAGAAATACCAACCATCATAATAATTCCCATAATGGATTGAATACTTAAATAAGTTCCTGTACCCCACATCAAAAAACCAACGCCAATAAGTCCGAAAGGAAAGGCCAAAATAATAATGAGTGGTTTTCTGAACGAACGAAATAATGGGGTAATAATCAGGAATGATAAAATCACTGCCAGAACCAAACCTAAACCAAGTCCTTCAAATGATTTTTTGATGATAGCTACTTCGCCTTCAAAATTCACTTCATAACCAGGTGGAATTACCATTTCGTTAATGATTTTCTGAATTTCATCCGAAACACTGCCAATATCCCTACCCTCAACATTGGCATAGACATTAAAAGACCTAGTTAAATTGTGGTGGTTGATTTCCACTGGATTAGTGCCATCTGACATTTTTGCAAAATTCCGAAATGGAATGGTTTTGTCAGTCACAGAACTACTTACCCCCACATTTTCCAATACAAAACGGCTATCAATCTCACTTTCTGGATAAGTAACGCCTACGTAATAGTGATTTCCGTTGCGTTCATCAATCCAAAATGCTTTTTGAAAGGTAACCGAGGAGTTAAGTGCCGATACCATGTTTTTAATGGCATCTACAGGTTCAATGCCTAATTCTGCAGCTTTTATTCTGTCGATGTCGATGTTTTTTGTAGGCTGGTCTAACCGTTGTAAAATACGGACATCTCGGGTTGCAGAAAGCGTAGCTATGGTATCACGAATTTTCTCAGAAATTACCCGGAGTACTTTAAGGTCGTTTCCTTTTACTTGAATATCAATTGGAGCAGGCTTACCTTCATTCAGAGCTGCGGTTATCATTCCACCAGTGTTGAAACTCAATTCAACACCCGGAAATTTTTCATGTAGTTTTTTCCTTAACCAAGAAGCATATTTAAAGGTGCTTGTTTCATGTGATTCCTTTAACTGTACACCAATAAAGGCATCTTGAGTTCCAGAATTGGGTGTATATGCGGCAGGTAAATCATAAAAAACTCCAATATTTGCAACGAGTTGTTCCAAATCATCTCCAGTTTCTTCTCGTATGACCTGTTCCATTTTAGCAATGGTTTCGTTTGCATCTTCTAAACGTGTACCTGATTCCATACGCACCGAAATCTCCATTTGTCCAACATCAGACTGTGGAAATAATTCATAGCCAGTATTCTTTAAAAGAAATAGTGATGAAAGTAATAATAAAACTGCAATTCCTAAAACAAGCCATCGGAATTCTAAGGTTTTTGAAAGACTATTTTGATATTTAGCGCTCAATCTGTCAATGAATCGTTGGAAAAATCCCAGAGTATTTTCCTTTGATTTATTATCTAAGTTTGGCAACTTGTTTTTAAATAAAAATGCTACCATTATGGGAATCAACGTTAAAGCAAAAATGTATGAGCCAATCATTGAAGCTGCTACTGTTATAGCCAAAGGAGAGAATAAAAATTTAGTAATTCCTGTTAAAAAGAGAACAGGAAAAAACACAACTATTATAACCAATGTAGAAGCCAATACAGGATTTGATACTTCTAAGGCAGCATCCTTTGCAGCAGAAAATGAATCCTTACCCATTTTAAAATGGCGGTCAATATTCTCTAAAACGACTATGGAATTGTCAACCAAAAGCCCTAATACTAATGCTAATCCACCAAGCGTGATGCTATTAATGGCTTGTCCTGTGATATATAGCACGATGAAAGCAAATAGTACCGACAAAGGTAAGCTGATTGCTACAATGAGTGATGACCTAAGATTTCCAAGAAAAAGAATTAGTACTATGACAACCAATATTAAACCGCCCAATCCTGCATTTTGTAAACCTGAAATGGAATTTCGCACATAGGATGATTGGTCAAAAATAACATTGAGTCTAATATCATTAGGCATTCGTTCTTTCAAGCCCGGCAACGCTTTTTTAACTGCTGCTACCGAAGCGATGGTATTAGCTCCCGGTCGCTTGAAAATTGGTAGATAAACTTGTTCTTTTCCATCAACTCTGGCAATGTTGGTTTGTATGGCACTGGCATCTTTGGTTTGTCCAATGTCCTTGATATAAATTGGATTACCGTTTTTGTACGTAATAACAATGTCGTCAAAGTCCTTCACATCAATAATCAGCCCTTTGGCGTCCACAGCGTAATTAACTTTCCCAATGTTGGCAATCCCCGACGGAATCATTGTGGTGTTCTTTTGAATGGCTTCCATTACATGAGTTTGGGAGACGCCCAAAGCTTCCATTTTATTAGGGTCAACATAAACATAAACCATTCGCAGGGAACCACCATAAGCAGCAGGAGCAACAATTCCTTCCACACCGCTTAGCATTTGGCGTAGATTTAAGTAGGCTACATCATACAATTCCTTACCATTTTTTACATCACTACTTACCGTAAGAAGCATCAAGGGTTTGGATGCAGTTGGGTCAAATGGCTGAATCATTGGAGGCATTGTCCCCGGTGGCTGATAATACATATCGCTCACCGCGTAGGAGGATGAGTTTGCTATTGCTTCAGCTGGATCGATGTCTTCACCATAAAAATTGGTGACAATACTAACGCCCATTATACTTTTAGAAAGTTGTTTTTCGATTCCGGGCGATTGTCCCGTCCACCGCTCCATTCGACTTGTGATGTCTTTTTCCACAACTTCGGCAGGCATACCCGGATAAAGAGTGATAATCTGCATAGCGGATTTTTTAAATTGAGGAAGTATATCCACTGGCATCCTAGGGATAAGAACTCCCGCAAGAACTGCCACAATAATGGCAAATACAAGCACCAAATACGAATTATTAAAAGATATTTTAATCATAATTTGGGATCTATCACATTGACATTCCAAATATAGATTATTTAGTTTTGAATTTTAAAGACAACGAAGATCAAATGATAATCATCTGTCCTTCAATGTTTAGAATGTGGGTTATCGTTCGAACAACTTTTGTGAGGATCTGAAAAAATTTAGTAAAAAAAAGTTATGGATTAATTTACTCAAATATAAATTTTCGTCTTATTTTCAACAGTGATTTCAGAACCATTAGCAAGAATTACCGAATTAGGATTCATCCGATTGAGAAATTCAAACTCTGGTCCATAAACAGCCTCAAAATTTACCTTTATTTCGAAATGATCTATTAGGTAGTGTTCCCATCTTGGGTGTGTAACTTCGTATTCATTTGTCTCATTTTCACTTACCTTAGCGTAACCCCAATAATGCTCTGTTATAAATTCAACTTCACTATTTGATTTTATGATTGATGACATTAATGCTGCTCGAACCATAAAAGAATACCAAATATTATTCTTTTTCCATTGATAGGAAACAGTTCTGTTAGAATTGGTTTTTTTCCAATGATGATTCATAGGAAGAGTCTCATAGTGCTCATTATAAATGTTATTTGCAATAAATGTAAGAGCTGGTTTCGGAACAATTTCTTTAATAAAAACAACGCCTCGTTTCCATATATTATTTTCAAATCTTTTGACATAAAATCGAAGATTTACCTCTTCAAAATTTGTGTGGAAAGGTATTTTTACACCCAATAATTTCGTGTTTAGGAACATAAACCCAATCAAACTAATGTAACATTTACCTTCGAACAAATCAATCTCAGTACCAGCTGGAAGGTGTTTTTTGAGTATACTTGGATCAATGGTGTAATTTGCCATAGCCAACTGTCTCCATTCTGCATTTAAAAAGCTCATCTTCTTCTTTAAATAGTTTTAAACAACCCAAAAGACTCCTTATTTCATTTTGCACTTATTTAGATAAGTGATTCATGACTGTCAAAAAGGAGTTTTTTTATTTCATAGAGTTAATTAATTTTATAGCATAATATATGAAAAATCTTCCCTAATTGGGATCAAATACTTAGATAACTTTCCGGAATTAATTAAAACCTAAACCATAATTTATAAAATTATTTATTTTTGAATAAGTTGTTTTTAGGACGAAGTTTAAAATAGGTAAACTTTAAAAATTAAGTAACTAAATTTTTGTATGTGGAGTAAATATAGAATCTTGTGTTATTTTGTAAATTAGAAAATGAAAAAAATACTACTACTGCTTATAGCTCCAATCTTTCTTTTAAATACTTGCCAACAAGGCACAAATCAGTACAATGCTTCTGAGGTCGTTCTTTGCTCAGATGAAGAGGGTATCACCAATGGAATTCAACATTTGTTGGGGCATTCAAATAGGTCAATTTATTTACTCAAATCAAATTTAGAACCAATTACAGGTGAAATAATCACTTACGAAAATGGCATTCCAAAATACGAGACTCACTACAAAAACGGAATTCAAGTAGGTCTTTCTCGATCTTGGTATGCAAATGGTAAAAAAGAAGCAGAGGAATCTTTAGGATATGGAAAATATGGTGGGCAAAAACTGATTGCTCAAAAATTTTGGGATGAAAACGGAATAGAAAAACGAATGCTTTGGAGTGATTTAAATATTGAAAACACTATTTATACAGGAACTCTTTACGAGATTTATCCAGATGGAAAAATAAAATATGAAGCTACCTATAAAAACGGAAGAGCCAACCTTGGTAAAGCTTGGCACAGAAATGGACAACTGAAAATGGAAACTGACTATCCGCATATGCAAGACAACTGGGATTATGCAGGTGAAATATACAATTGGGACGAAAATGGAAAAATATTGTATTACCAAGAAGCATCGGCAGGTGCTTCTTTATCTTTATACTTTGATCAAAATGGTCATGAGTTAGAGTGGAATGAACTGAAGAGTGATTCTGCCTATTTCACCCATATAAACACTACAAACAACAGCGAGATGAGGTGTGAAAATAATATGGATCTTCGCGACAGTATATTTGTGCTTGGTGAAAATCCAATTGAAGATTTAATAGCTCAAAAAATAAAACTGTTGACCAAAACTAACTTTATTAAAAAAAATGAAAACTCTGTTTGGACAAATGGTATGGATACACTTAGTTTTGAATTTGAAACTACTGAAAAATTAAATAAAATTGAGTTATTTACATTCAATGGAATCGAGTATAAAACAAAGCCTAGTTCAATTGAATGTTGCATGTGCAGTAATGCTTGGATGGATTTAAGTAGTGAAGACACACTCATTTTAATTAATGAATCAACAGACGATTTTGGAGGATTTGAAAGCCTTGAGAACACCTTTTATCTAGAAGAAACCAATCTCATTCAAATCATAGATTACGAATACGAATACAAGGCTCCTCCCTATACTTTGATTTGGATTCTAAAAACCTCTAGTTCTGGCCAAATAAATGACATAACAGACCTAAACAAAGCTGTTATAGAACAATTTAAAGTCCAAAAAGAAAGTATTCGTAGGAGGTATGTAAACACAATTGATCTTTAATCTTAACCTATCTCTATTGTTATTCCTTTACTTTATGAGTAAAGCTACTTTAAAAAAATAGCCTATAAAGTTCCCAAAGATAGTTCTCGTTCGAACCATTTTTAGATAAAAATGAAGAAATTTAATATTTAATATCTAATTTTCTTTTTGATAATTCCATTACCAAACTTTGCTTTTAGAGAAATCTTAACAGATTAATTTTTATAATTAAATTCTTTTTTTAGATCATTTATAATTACACTAAATTTTCCATCCTCCACTATCCAGTTATTTTCAATACCATAAAATGTTAAATCATCTTTATCTAAAACAAAGTTTATTGTCAATTTTTCATTGGGATTTAACTCAACTTTAGCAAATCGTTTTAGTTTTTTTAATGGGGGAGAGATTGAAGCATAATGATCTCTAATATATAGTTGAATAACTTCTTTCCCTTTAAAATTACCAGAATTTTTTACATCAATAGTTACATTTATTTCTTCATTCTTCGTAAATAGTTTTTTACTAATATTTAGATTAGAATATTCAAAACTTGTGTAAGATAAACCGTGACCAAAATCCCATTGAGGATCATTAAAATCATTTTCCCATGTATTAGCATTAATAGTTTCTGATTGTTTATAATCATAATGCATGATAACACCATTATATTTTGGATAGGTATATGGAAGTTTACCTGATGGATTGATTTTTCCACTAATAATGTCAGCAATTGCATTTCCTCCTTGATCTCCTGGGAGATATGCTAGTAAAACACCATCCGATAAATATTCTATTTCCCTAATAATTTTAGGTCTCCCTTCTACTAATACCAGGACAATAGGAATTCCTTCTTTTGATAATTCCTGTACAATTAACTCCTGTTCTTTTGGTAAATCTAATGAATATATGTCTCCAGGTCTTTCTGTGGATGGTAATTCACCGAGACATACTACAGCTACATCATATGATTTAGCTTTAATTATTGCTTTATTAAAATCATCACTTTGAATGTCTTTTTCATCATTATCTTGCATTATCATTTTAGACCCTTCAAAAAAATCGAGATCTGCATAATATGATTCTAATGCATCTTTGATAGTTGGAAAATCATTATTAAATTTATTATCAAGACCTTGCCAAGTATGTGTCCATGCTCCATTTAAACAATTCAAACTATTAGCTGTTGGTCCAATTAGTAGAATAGACTTATTTTTAGAAATAGGCAAAATTTTATTCCTGTTTTTTAATAGAGTTATTGACTCTGATGCTGCATCATAAGAAAATTTTCTATGCTCATCTGAGGCAAATTTTGGATAATCATCTAAATCAACTATTGTATAGTTTTCCAATAATCCTAATTGACTTTTAACTCTAAGTATTCTTCTTACCGCATCATCAATTCTTTTTATACTAATACTGCCCTCACTAATTAATTCTACTAAAAATTTACAATATTTTTTGTACTCTGGATTGTTAGGAACCATACTCATATCTACTCCTGCATTAATTGCAGTTGCAATACCCTCTTTTACTGAGGAATCAGTTTGTGCTACTTTGTGTAAATTAATAAAATCTTCCCAATCGGATACAGCTAAACCTTGAAATCCCCATTCATCTTTTAATACATCAGTAAGCAAATACTTATTTGCGTGACCTGGAATTCCATTAACCTCTCCACTATTAACCATTACTGTCAATGCTCCTCGATCTATGGCTTTACGAAAAATAGGAAGGTGAAGTTCCTGCATAGTTCGTTGAGGAATTAATGCAGGAGTACGATCTCTACCACTTTTAGGAACACCATAACCTACATAATGCTTTAAGCATGCAGCAACGTGATAATCGTCCACCATTGTAGTTCCTTGGTAACCCTCAACAATAGATTTTCCCATCTCAGATGCTAAGTACACGTCTTCGCCTAAAGTTTCAAAAAATCGAGACCAAATTGGGTTACGTCCAATGTCAAGAACTGGAGAAAAATTCCATGGAATTCCAGAAGCTCTAGTTTCATATGCTGTTACTTGCGCCATTTTTTTGGCATGGTTCAAATCCCAAGTTGCTGCAAGGCCAATTTCTTGCGGAAATAAAGTGCTATTTTGAATATAGGATGCACCATGAATAGCATCCACACCGTAAATAACAGGTATTTTATGATTAGTTCGAGTGGAAAAATCTTGAATTGTATTAATTATTTTGTGCCATTTCTCTAGAGTAAATGTATGATTTGACACGTTTAAAAAAGAACCAACCTTATAGTCTTCAATTGCAATTTTCAATTTATTAGTGTCAATTTGATGAGGCTCAATTAATTTTCCCTCTGAGTCCATCGAAAGGATTGACTCCAAAGTAATTTGACAAGTTTGACCTACTTTTTCTTCTATTGACATTTTATTAATAATACTAGTAATCTTTTCTTCATTAGCGGAAAAAAAACTGTTTGGTTTAATATTCTCATTACTGTTTTTACATGAAAAAATTAACAAAATAAAAGAAAAAAAGTGTATGAATTGTATAGACTTCATTTAATTAGTTTTTAATTGGATTACACTGTTTTTTGAGCAAAATATGCCAAATATACAAATTATCAAGGTCAATTTATATTTGTAAGAATATTGATAATGCAACAAAGTTGAAATTTTATTAATCTAAAAAAAGTGTATACTAATATTTAAATCTACTAAACTATAATGCTAATTTCTAGTTCGATTCATTCTGAGATGGATTTTAATAAGTTTGAATTAAATACATCTAAAATAATTTTTAACGGATTTAAGATATGGGTTTGACTATTAGAATACATATGTTGGATGTTGAAGCGTTTCTGGAAGTAGTTTAACTTATGTGTCAGAACCTCAGAAAAACTAAAAATCCAAATCTATATTAAACACAATTTGTAGACATATTATTATAATAAAAGTAGATAATTAGTAAAAATACATAATATGACCTTTAAATCTTACCTATATCTTATTCTTCATCAATCCTGTTTGCAAAATCTCTATGAGCTTTAATAAGTATCTGAGGATTGTCAATACTACTAGCGTGACCCGCGTTCGGAATCTCTATA
>TARA_Y100000385_G_scaffold115232_1_pt1 | contig 11446 bp, 13 predicted proteins | sample TARA_Y100000385 | Tara Oceans TARA_Y100000385 (sample SAMEA2620980) | marine metagenome | biome: marine biome (ENVO:00000447); feature: surface water layer (ENVO:00002042); material: "saline water (ENVO:00002010), including plankton (ENVO:xxxxxxxx)" | depth 5 m
CTGTTTGCGTTGAATGTTCAGAAGTAGAAAAATATGGATGTGTTGATGTAGTCAATCACAAGACAGGAAATACAATCGAAGTCCTTTCAAGAAAAGATGCCGATCAGGCAAGTAAATTAACAAAGCGAACGGGTTTTGGTACATTAAGAAGTCTAAGATCTGGTAAAGCTCCAAAAGAAAAAATATCGATAGGTGGCTCACCTTGTTCGAATGTCTTTATTGGAACTAAAGAAAGTTTTGAAAGGGTTGGTAAAGATTGTATGATGTGGATAGAACTTGAAGACTATGAAAGGGTAACAAAGACCCTAGACAAAGCGAAGAGAGATTGGGTTATTTCAGATCTTCAATATCATAGGCTTTGGAAAATTATGAAAGAGTTTATGCCAAAACAGGAAACTCCTAAATTTCAAACAATTAAAGAAAAGCCCGTTAGTGAAGAAATAACCCATGTTTTCAGAAACTGGAAAAACTCAAAATCATACAGGTAACGAAACAAATTAAGTATTTGTTAATATAATAAAATATGAAAAGATTAATACTAAAAATACATTTATGGTGGTTATACAGCAAACCAAAAAAGAAAAAGAAAACAATATGGGAAATATAAAATTATGGGACTAGATATAGCAAGTTATTCCAACTTAAAAAAAGGAAAAGAGACAAGAGAAAGTATTTACATAGGTAAAGGACCTAAACATGTTGCAAGACACGAATATGCTGAAGGATGGTATGAACCAACCTTAGAAACAGAAGGACATGGTTTTAGGGCTGGAAGTTACAGTGGATATAACCAATTTAGGGGTTATTTATGCGAAGCCATTCATGGAGTAGAATGCGAAGAATTTTGGAAAAATGAAGACTATGAAGGAACTCCCTTTTACGAACTAATAGATTTTTCAGATTGCGACGGTGTAATAGGAGTAGAAGAGTCTAAAAAACTACATGCTGAATTTATGTTACATAAACATATATTTAGAAGATATTTAGAAAATAATATTCATAATTCAGAAGATGTTGATTATTACATGGAGAAATATGATGATTGGACTAAAGCATTCTCAATTTCAGCGCAAAAAGGAGCCCTATTCTTTAGATAATAGTGATATATAAATTATGAATTTTTTAAACTCATATAAAGACTTCCTATTCGAGAAGGGCGATAATACCGCAAAAAAGATAAAAGATGCTGGTAAAAAACAAAAGGACGCTGTAAAAAAAGTCAAAGATTTTCTTAAGAAAAATAAAGAAAACAAAGATAAAATAAAAGATGGTGAAGCTGGTGCATCAGACAAGTTAAACGGTCTATTACTAAAGGTTCAAACACAAGGAGCAATGGCAGATGTTCAAAAAGCTGGAATTAAAAAGAAAGAATTGGAAATAAAGTCTAAAGTAACTACCGCAAAAGATAAAGAAAAAGCTCAAAAAGACTTAGAGAAAAAGGATAAAGAAAAATGAGAATAAGATCAGCAAAAGATCTTTTTAGATCTTGTAAAATAGAATGTAAATTATCTACAATACCTGGTGGAGGAATGGGAGTTTTTGCTAAAGAAGATATTAAAGCAGGAGAATTATTAGAAGTATGCCAATTTATTACATTTGGAGACGCTACAGTAGATAGAAAGAGCATTGCAAAATTATTTATAGATTATCGATTTTGGTCTGATGCAAACAAATCATCATACTCAATTGTTCTTGGATGGGGATCTATGTATAATTCTTCAGAAAACAGAAATGCGACATGGGTAACTCCAGAAAATAATAGAGATATGTTAGGTTATAAAATAGATGGAAAAAACCTAGTAATAAGAAGACTTCCTACGGGTTTTTTCGAATACTGGACTGTTAAAGATATTAAAGCAGGTGAAGAAATCTTTTTAAATTACCATGATTCATCATTTAAACCAAATTCTAATAAATAAAAATCATTATGAAAAATTTAAGAGCACCCTTTTATGTAGTTTGTATAGTTTGCACAACTCTAATTATTTTAAACTTCGGACTAAATCGTACCGTTGATAAACTACAATCAGAAAATAGAGAACTTCTTGATAGCTATTTAGAGCTAAGAGCCCAACACGACCTTATTTTCGATGAGGTCTTAAGACTTGAAGATGAGAACCAGATCTTGGGTTCAGCGGCAGCCCTAAATGAAACAAAATAGAAATTTCTTATATAATAAGTACAATTTAAAACTAAAAGATATGGACGCTAGTATAATGGTTTCCCTTGGAGTAATTGGTTTTATAGTACTTTACATCACATACAGTTACTTCACTTGGAAACAATCAAATAAGAAGTAATTTTTAAAAACTAAACATATGCCAGATTTCGGAACAAAAAATGTCTTTTTTCCTCATAAAAAATTTAGAGGAAAACTATCACAAAGTACAGAATCAGACAATATAGTCTACGTGGAATTCGAAAATGAAGTAAGAGCATATGACAATATTAAATATCCAAGAAGTTATGTTAATAGGATAATAGGAGAAATTAACGCAAACGGCAATCGCGATAAAATAGTTGCAGTATGGCGAGAAGGATATTGTTCTTGGAAAAGCTCAGACTTGCGGAAAGCAGTAAAGGATGTCCAAAAAGACGCACATCCACTCTCTTCTGAAGATGATGATTTGCCTTTTTAAGAGAATATATAATCTATGAAAAGAATGAAATTATATGAAGACTTTATCTTAGAGGCAGAAGATAAATTTGCAGACTATCCGAAAGCAGCAAGTACGAATGCTAAAAAAGCAATTGAATGGAAAGAGAAGTATGGTAGAGATGAGGTTACAGCTGGAACCGCAGTAGGATGGCAAAGAGCACATCAACTGGCAAAAGGTGAAGCGGTATCAAGAGATGTTGTAGGACGTATGGCGGCTTTTAATAGACATAGAAAAAATAGTTCTATAAATGCAGAACATAAAGACCAACCGTGGAAAGATAATGGACATGTAGCATGGCTTATTTGGGGTGGAGATGAAGGAGTTGATTGGGCTATTAAGAAAATGAAAGAAATCGAAGAATAAGTATGAAGCACTTAAGACTTTTCGAAGAACATATCAATGAAATTGGAGATGCAAGCGCAAAACCATTTAAGGTCCATGGACCTTCTCCAAGACAAGTAGTTAAGGATATGCTCAAGGCTCAAGAGAATAGAACAGACAATCCTATAGATTGGTTAGACCCTGATAGAGTTGTTAAATGGAGTTTTAGCGGTGATAAAGGTACTGACTATGAAATGGAAATAGCATGGACTGTTAAAAAACACATAAGTCGTCGTCCAAAACCAGTAAAAAGAAAGACTTCTAGAAAACTTGAAATGAAGATGAACATAGGTTTCTATGCAAAGTCTAAACCCATTACAGGTACTGAATTTAACATAGACGATGAAGACGACAGAGAAAGGACAACAAATCTTCATGAACAATATAGAATACTTGCAACCGTAGTAGACACTGCTATTCCTGTAATTAATGAAGCGTCTAAAGACTTTATGATTAATGAAATCTATATAATTCCTAAAGCAGACAAGGGTGAAGAAGAGAGTATAAACAATAGAAGAGGTAGATTCTATTTAGCCTATTTGAAAAAGGCAATCAGAAAAATTAACGACAAGGTCACGATATCAGAAGACAAATATAATGGAGGCTTTGTTATTAGAGGAGGACATATCAGTGGAGGTGGAGGTGGTGATCTTGGATACATTAGAAATGAAAGTACTGTTAACGAAATAGGAGTGAAGCATATAAAACTATTCGAAGAACTTATTAATGAGATAGGAGATGCTAGTGCAAAGCCATATAAGTATAAACTACAACAAAAGGATCAATATCATGAATACTATGATTTTGAAACAGACTTAGATACCAAATATGAAGTAACATTTGACTTTCATGAAGATTGGACAAAAGAAGGAGAATGGACAGTAGTAAACATTAGCTTTGGTATAATTGAAGATGGATACCTGAACAATGTTGTTGTAACTAATGAAGGAGACATTTTTAGAGTAATGGCTACAATAGTAGACATGACAAAGAAGGTTATTAAAAAGAATAAGAATATAAAGTCACTCGAATTTACAGGTTCTAAAAACAGAGGAGATAACGACAGGAGACGAAACAATATCTACATGGCATATATTAAAAAGCATTTAAAGGCAAAGAATGTAGAAGATGATGGAAGTCAAATTACAGTAGAATTATGAAGCATATAAAACTATACGAAGACTTTTTTGGAAGTAAACTATGATGATAGCAGAACAGGAATGAAACCTACCCGAAAAAACATCTTAACCCGGTTTAAGGAGACGGTCTCCAATAACGATCAATCCAGAACCTACGCACAATGGCTGAACGAAAGTATAGACGAGGCCCTAATGAGAGAAGACTATGAATGGGCCATCCGCCTAACCGATATACTATTCAGATACCAGAAGAAGACCGCCAAATAAGGGCGCACCCCCTCAATAAACATAACCATAATATAGATAATATAATAAACAATCTATATAGATAACAAGAGAAGAAACCCCTATAACACCTATAAGGACTAATAGATCCTAAACAATCAAACTAATCCACCCCTTTCCCCTCCTATTTACTCTAACCTCTCACTATTCCGGAAAAAAATTGGAAAAAACCTGAACCTAACCCCTCTCTACACCAGGCCTCCTGCCCTAAGGCCCACACCAACCCAGTCTGGTACTCTCTGTACTCTAAGTATCCTATATCATTATAATATAAGGAGACCTCCAGTACCCAGACAGGTCATATCCCATTCCAAATCCTATGTCAACTCTGAACCATCCCCTACACCCAGGCACGCGAGGACCCCAAACCCCCTTTGAGAAGACACATGACGACCCATTAGAGTAGCCCTTAATTAAACCCCAGTCCCCATTGTGACACCGACCGTCCACAGGATACCCTCTATTGCACCAGGTTCTAACCGACGGCCCCTCCTTATAGGTTACACATACCGGTTAGACGGGTTACAACGGTACCTTTCAGACCATACGCCAAAGGGCCCAATGCAAGGGGCCCGATGACTACTATAACATCCGTTTATATCTCTTTGGCCATCTCCACGTCAGAGGTCTCAGTGTCTCCTTTGAAGATATCGTCCCAGTCGAACTGGTTAGATTGACCTTCGTCCTCTAGGATCTGCTTGTACTCCAGTTCTTTAATGAACCTCTCCTCGTCGAGTTGGACAGTTTCGCCCAGTCTGTAGTAGAGTTTTTGTCCAACCATTCCGCACCTGTTCTTGGTGAACTCCATATATCTCTGTCCACTGTTTTCTCCACCTTCCCAGTTAATGTCCATCATCGCTGAGGTCATATGCTTTAGTTTGTTACTGCCTACGAAGGTACCACCTTTGGATAACTGCAGTATGGTAATGAACGTGGTAAAGGTTTTGGTCCTGTTACGGCCTTCGTTATTGGAGATCATCAGGTCTAGGAACCATTTTTCGGTTTTAGATCGGGTTAGGTTACAACTCTCTTTGACAGTGTCATTAACTTCAGTGTAGGAATCGGTTAGGACTAGGTCCCAACCTTCGTTAATAACCGATTCTACTACGGTTTTAGGACACTGATCCGTGAATTCGTTAAGGAAGAGGATTGGAAGGTTCGACCAGTTAGGGAATCTCTTAGTGTAACGGGCCATATCCATCTTGTTCATTTCTGCGCTGATGAAAAGGACCTTATGTCCGTTCTTTTGGGCACCTTCTAGGAGCTCTAGGAGTAGGGTAGTCTTACCGACACCTGGAGCACCTGCTGCCATGATGTTGGTTCCTGGTAGGAAACCGCCTTCGTTAGACATAAATTTGTCGAATATAGTTCCGGTCTCGATAGGTTGGAGACTGTTAGGGTCTATATCTAATTGGGCCATCGTAGTGATCGCCTCAGATGGGTTAAACTTTTTAGCATTGGTCTTAACCTCTGCCAGTTTGTAGTCACCTCCATAATCGGCACAAACTGTAACTCTACCTGTAGCGGTGAAATTGACTATTCTCTGGTCTTCTCCAGCCTGTCTCATCTTAGAGTAGTGTCTGTTTGATGAGGTTATTAATTGAGGGTTACCACCTTCTATAGATTGGAGGATGATGTTCGACTTCTGTACTTTTACTGTGAATTTTCCTTTTTGCATTTTGTTATGTGTTATAGTTATTAATTTGTTATAGTTAAATATAATCATAAAGGACGACATAAAAAAATCTGGGTGAAAAAGTTTCAAAAAAGTTATTAACAATCAGACCTTACAAAGATGAGGTACCCAACGGACCTCATCTCTATTATAACATAATTAATAACAGTAACACTGTTGGGGTTTAGGTCTTTTAGTTAAGGATCATCCCGATCTGATCATCAGGGTTTAAACCTCCAGTGAATGGACTCTTTTGTCTATTCTGTAAATGATATTTAGAGTCTAATAGGTTTCCTCCAGCTATTTGAAGGTTAACCCTGTCTTTATCTTGGATATTATTCTCTAAGACTTTATCGCTATTAGTGGCTGTCCATGTGATAGCATTAACAAGTGACCATATAGACTGGTTACTTTCAGCGGTTCTTTTATCAACCTTTCCAAGGTTAAGGTCTACTCCCATTTTACCATAGGCATCGTAGTTCTTTCCTCTTGGGATAATAGATTCAGCACGTTCTCCTACGAATGGTTTGATGAGGTTAAATGCCCTGTTAACTTCAGCAATGGATGCTTTAGTATTATGTGCACTTCGGACTTTGTCTCCATATCCTTCTGGAATAAAGTTAGTTTTTCTTAAGTGATTAATATGTTCAAAGAATTTTGAGGTACCTGGTACTGATAGGTCGTTAAGCATATAACTCTCCGCTGCCATTTGGGTAGTACAACCATTAGCACACCATAACCTGTTTATATATGGTGAGACCTGAATTCCTGTGTTAGGATTGTTTGAGATTGTAAGTCCTGTTTTAAAGGCCTCATTAGAGAGACTTTTAATCTGATGTTCTGCATCTAGCATAGCATTCATTGAGACTCCTCCAGTAACTGGGTTAACATTCATATCAACCAGTTGGAACCCTTGACCATCTATGATCTTGTCAGACAGTTTAAAGAATGATTCATTAGTTATTATAGAACTTGATTTTGTGAACCCTACGATTGTTTTACTGATAGGACTTAAGATAACATTTAAGGACTTTGTTCCCAATGTGGCGATTGCTCTTGATAGGGTATTAATAAAATCAATTTTAGATTTAGAGTTAAATAACCTGTCTAATCTTGATGTAAATGATTGAGGAAGCTCTAAGGATTTAACCAGTCCTTTATAGGCATCCTTAGTAATTTTAATAGTCATTCCGTTTATTTCAACGTGACCTTCATCAACCAGTTTTAGTTCTCCTGTAGAGATTCTCTTGGTTAATGACTGGGCTTTAATGGCCTCTTTTTTCTTTGTTTCGACTAGTGTGTTGCTTAATAATGTTTGCATAATGATCTGTTTTTTACTGTTATTTATTATATGTGATTAAATCGTTTTGTTTCATTTCTATAATATAAATATAAACCTTTTTTACGACTTAAAAAAATCTGGTCTAATTTATTTCGATAAAGTTATTAACAACCTGCTGGAGTCCAATACTGGACTACTTCTGTCTGTGTATGTCTTACGAATTCTGGACCTTGGTCCTTTATCATAAGTTCAAGAACCTCATCAACTCCGTAGTACTCTTCACCATACTCGTCTCCATATACAGGAAGCGACTTATATAATTGGAATTCTGGACAATCAACTGTAGCGCCTTCGCTAATTAAGAAGTTCTCGAATTGTTTAATGTTGTAAAGTTTACCAGGTCTGTCTTGAGCTAAATTTTTCATGATTTTTGTTTTTATGTGTTATAGTTATTAATTTGTTATAGTTAAATATAATCATAAAGGACGACAAATAAAAATCTGGGTGCAACTTTTTTCACATAGTTATTAACAATCCATTGTTCATAACTTTTAATAACTTCTTGTAACCTTCCATAACTGATTGGTTCTCAATCAGTTAGGGGCCCCATAGACTGTTAATAACTTTTTTTATTAACACAGGCCCGGATTAATCCTACCCAGTTAAAGCTTTTCTGGGGAGAGATCACCTATATGATCAATTTTCTATATAGGTAATATAATAAAACTTTCCCACATAAAAAAATCTGGTACACAAAAGTTATTAACAAGTTATTAACAACCGTATAAGTGCTACCCGAGTGTTCTTATGGGTAGGAGACTTCTCAGAAGTGCTACCCGAGTGTTCTTCCCGGATTGCTTACCGGATTGCTTACCGGATTGCTTCCCGGATTGTTCTCAGGAAGTGTTCCCAGAAGTGTTCCCAGGCAATTGCCAGGGCAATGTTCTGTGGCAATGTTGCCCTAGGTGTACAATGGTCAATGATGATGAGGTGACGTCAAGAGTCCAAGTGACCTCAAGAGCGAGGGAGCACACACACTACTACACCTCTATAGACACAGTAAGAGAGTAAGACAGAGTAAGGTTATAAGAAGCCTATAGTCCGGGTTATATGACAATAGGGATATAAGAGATCAGAGAGATCAGAGGAGTCAGACTCTTTGAGATCATTCCAACCTAGTCAGATGGGATCGGACCTCAGAGGTTCAGGAGTCCCAAGACACCCAAAGGCCCTATAAGCCATTGGGGCCATTGGGGTCCTAGACCAATATAGACCATATATATGAGGTCAGGTTTCAACAGGTGTCTCCAAGTCCCGATTAGAGAGGTCTGTTATAATGGCGCGATTCTACTCATGTCCCTAGGGAAGACCTCTTCCCAGCATGGCTCTCACACTAACCTAACTAATTGGGGTCATAGTGGAGTTTGATGTCAACTATTGGAGACCATTATGACTGCCCGGGATGGATAAAAAAGTGTCTATTCGAGGGCCCCAAATATTTCCGGAGCGGGGAAGGCTACCATTCCTTTATTTCGCGGAAAAAGAGGATAAGAAGGATAACCCCTATTCCTACTACGAGCCACTCCAATCCTTCGATGTGGCGGAAGGGGTTAAAGGTTAGGTGTTCCATCTGTCTCTTATAATCAGACAGACCAGAACGGTTAGAGAGATGATTTGTATTTCTAATAGTAGGTCTATCACTTTTTCACTTTTTTTATTATGGAGTCTATTATTAGATATAGGAGTAAGAATGGGGTTGAGACTATTCCTCCTATTATGAGTATTATGAGTGTTATGAGGTCTTTCATTCCTGGTTTTTTATTAGGTCTCTTAATTGGGCAGCCTTTTCATAGTCTTCATTGGCTAATGCCTCTTTTAGGGACTGGTTTAAATAGTCTATATTTTGTTGCCATAGGGTTTCTTCAATAATGCCGTCTTCCAAATCAGTGAACATTTGGCCTATAATTTTGTGGGTTCTCCTTTCGCGTCTTAGGGTCTCCATTTTTTGGGCCCTTTGGCGGCCAAGGAACCAGCCTACGGTAAAGCAAGAGAGGCCTATAAGTAGTAGAAGGGTTATATCAGCAGTCGTCATAGATTATTATATTATAGACTATTTATCTAGTAAAGTTTTTTCCTCTTTAAAAATTTTCTAAGGGGGCTATAAACAAGTCTCATTATTCATATATAATAGATATGAAAGAAATAGAAATAGTTTTAGGAGAAGACGACCATTTAGAGGATATTTTACTCCACAACAAACATAGAATATCGGTTCACCTAGCTAAAATGCTGATATGGGCACTTGATAATAACATGGACAGCTTTAGTTTTGCCAATATAAAGATTGAAGGAGATGATGGTGGAAATTTCCAATTGGGCTGTAAAAGAGAAGACTATCTTGAGGCACTTGAAAAACAGAAGGAGAACCTCATCGAATTTGAAGAATATGAATTGTGTCCTAAAATGGAAGAGTGGATAGGCTATTTAGAGGCAGAGATTATAGTTAAGAACATAGACGACCACTTACGATAAACCTTATATATAAATTATAATGACTAAAAATAATAAAGCAGAAGACGCGTGGCAGGTACTGCGTATTCAAGGAGAATTCATAAAAGGGTTTGATCAATTATCAGAAATAGGACCGTGCATAAGTATATTTGGATCCGCAAGGACCCAACCCTTAAGCCCCTATTATGAAAAAGCCGCTAGGCTGGCTCACCTATGTACTGATAACGGATATGGAGTAATAACAGGAGCAGGTCCTGGAATTATGGAGGCTGCTAATCTTGGAGCAATTGAAACAGATATGCCAAGTGTTGGGCTTTCTATAGAACTTCCATTTGAGTCTAAGGCTAATGATTATATAGACCAATTAGTAGAATGTAGATATTTCTTTACTAGAAAGGTTTTCTTTTTAAAGTATGCTCAAGCCTTTGTAGCATTTCCTGGAGGGTTCGGCACACTTGACGAACTATTCGAAACATTAACTCTTATTCAGACTGGTCATATAAGAAAGGTTCCAGTAGTTCTTGTTGGTAAAGACTATTGGGAGGGACTTATACTATGGATACAGAAGACTATGCTAATGAAAGAAGGGAATATTTCTATAGGAGACTTAGACCTATTTAAAGTGGTAGATACCCCACAAGAGGCTATGGAATATATTCTAGAAGGTTTAAAAGAACATAGCGTAAACTTTTAAACAAACATAATATTATAATCTAATAGTATACTAAAGTCAATAGTATTGTATTACAAGAGTATATAATAGTTACAATAAACCACCCCCTACGCGCGTATTATAGATATATACCCTAACATATCTTTTCCAGGGATATAATTAAAAATTTAATTTCGAAACGTATTTATTTTATTTTACATTTAAATAAAACAAAATAAAAAATGTCAGAATTAAATAATAAATTTAACGAACCAAATTTATTTAAGGTTGGTGACGGTCATAGCGTATTGCTATCTGCCGTACCGCAAACAGGCGAAGGTTTCCAAAAATCTGTAGGGCAGAATGGTATATTTGTAATGTGTAAACACAGTTACAAAATGTATGGTTCAGTTGACGGATCTTCTTGGTCTCTTTTACTAGAGGTTGATCCAGACCATGAGCAATTTAAAGATGGTGTATCTATGGCATGGGGAGATTTTCAAAGTTTTGCTTTTGAAGTTGAAAACGTTGAGGCTTCTCTATATGTTGTAGGACAGGATGGACCTATGATGGTTGATAATTCAGATGATGGTATTTATAACCCTCAATCTGTACTTATTGATCAAAACAATGTTTCTGCTGGTATGCCAATTATACAAGTAGTTGGTGAATCAGGAGGCAAAGGTGATACTGGTGAACAAGGACCGCAAGGTGTCCAAGGTGATACTGGTGAACAAGGACCTCAAGGTATCCAAGGTGGACCTGGTGAAAAAGGTGATGCTGGTGAAAAAGGTGATGCTGGTGAAAAAGGTGATGCTGGAGATCAGGGCCCTGAAGGAATTCAAGGAGAGCAAGGAGATA
>TARA_Y100000385_G_scaffold201535_2_pt1 | contig 11428 bp, 14 predicted proteins | sample TARA_Y100000385 | Tara Oceans TARA_Y100000385 (sample SAMEA2620980) | marine metagenome | biome: marine biome (ENVO:00000447); feature: surface water layer (ENVO:00002042); material: "saline water (ENVO:00002010), including plankton (ENVO:xxxxxxxx)" | depth 5 m
TAAAATTAATAATCTAGATAATATTTTAGAACTTACACCTAATACTCCTACTAGAACAGTTCATCGTTTTGTTGATCTCTCTAAAGTTGATAATAATAGTAATCAAAGTAATGTAGATGATAGCTTCTGTAGTAATCCCAGTGATACCTCTTCTGAAGATAGTGATTATTATGAAATTGAAAAAAGTAGCGATAAATCTTTACGTTCATATGAAATTGACTTCTATAAAAAACATAAAAAGGTTTTACATTATAAAAAATTATCTTTTAATGATGTTCAAAAACAAATAGATAAATACTATACTCAAGATACCGTTCATAGATATTCATCAGCTCTTGATATTTTAGCTAGCTATTTAAAAGGTCAAAAAATTGTTTATATGGAGAGCAGAGAATCTTGTCAGGTTCTTTTAAATAAACTTATGCTTCCATCAATTGCTCTTACTGCTATTGTATCAATATTACAAGAAGTTGTTTGTAGATTAGAATATGGCTCTCTTATATTAGCTGGCGTTAATGCTTTTATTGCCTTTTTATTGGGTGTTATTAATTTTATGAAATTAGATGCAAAATCCGAAGCTCATAAAATATCTTCTCATCAATATGATAAACTTCAACATAATATGGAATTTCATTCTGGTCAAGTATTATTATTTAGTAATCCAATTCTCTCTAAGAATGCGGTAGATAAATATTTTGAAGAAAGTAAAAATATTATTAATTATGATTTTAATAAAAATAGCTCTGATGAAGAAAAATCTAAGAAAAGAAATGAATTATATAGAGAAAGAAAACGTATTTATAATATGAAAACAAAGGAAAAAAAAATTGTTATGGATGATATTAGAGATAAGATTAAAAATGTTCAAGATAAAATCTCTGAGATTAAAGAAAATAATCAATTTATGATTCCAAGAAATATTCGTTATACTTATCCTATTATTTATAATATTAATATTTTTGCTGTTATCAAAAAAATAGATGATTATAAAATCAAAACTATTAATACTCTTAAGAATGTTAAAAATGAAATGCGTTTTATTCATGCTTTACAAAAAAATAAACATTTACATATTACTACTAATTACAAAGAGAGAATAAGTAATTTATCTACTTTGAAAAATGAACTTATACAAACTATTTTATATTTGAATACTGCTTTTGCTGACATTGATAAAATATTTACACAAGAAATAACCAATGCTCAACTTAAAAAATCTTATTGGATTCGTTTCTTTTTGAATGATTTTATTAGAGCTTTTTGCCCTGCTAAATGTCTATGTAATAAAATATTATTACCTTCTGAGTATAAATCTATAGAAGAAGCTTCTTCTGAACAATTTAATACTATTATGCGTTTTGATACTCAAATCAAAAATAAATATGAAATCCACGATAACTTTTTTAATAATTTTAATCCTTTTGTTTCTTCAACAAATAGAAATAAATTAAGCTCTAAAGAAAATAATTCTATTGAAGATAAACGTTATGGTAAAATACAAAAATGTTATTATTAATTTTCATAATTTTCATAATTTTTGTAATTTATTATTTTATATTAATTATTTTCTATTTAATATAAAAAATTTTTATTTGCATCGTGGAGGAATTGAACCCCCGGCCTTCGGATGGAAACCGAAGATGTTACCACTACACCAACGATGCTCTATTAACATCAGTATTGATAACATTATTAATTTATTTAATTAATATTGAATTATTACTGATATATGTTTTATTCTTTTTTATTTAAGTATTTAATTTACTAAAATATATTTACATTATATTTATTTATACAAAGATCACAATAATTATTTTTTAATCTATAATCATTATATTGAATATTTTCATTGTATTCATTATATTCATTGTATGTATTATTCTCTCTATTTAATTTATTTAAAACATAAGGATATTTTGATATTATTAATTCTGGAAATAAACTTGATATTTCTATATTATTGTTATTTTCACAAAATATATTTTTACAATAATCTTTATGCTTTTTATATTTTTTATTTATCAAATCTATTTTTATTTTTTCTATATAAATTATATTTTTTAATAATTTATTAACAAATCTTAAATTTTTTTTATCTTCTATCGAGAGAAATTTGTCTAAATATACATAATTATTTACATCTATCATATTATTTTCTTATTTTTTATAATTTCTATAAAAATGAATTATATTTAAATACTATTCATTTTTATTTTAAAATATAAAATTATTTATTTATTGTATTTTATATATATGTCATATCCTGATTATAAAACTTTTTTAAGATATAAAAATTGTTGTCGCCCAATTGGTGATACTGGACCTCCTGGGCCTGCCGGTCCTACTGGACCCGAAGGACCTACTATTATTGGTAATAAAGGTGAAATTATTTATTTTAGTGAAACTGATAATTTAGTAAGCACTAATACTATTTTTATTACTAATGGTAATGTTACTATAAATAATAATCTAGTTGTTACTGGTAATTTGTCAATGGATGATAGTTTTATTAATGATGTTTCTGGAATTTATTTTACACAAGGTAATTTGCTATTTTCTGATTTTTCTAGTTCTACACAACAGGTTCAACTTCCTTCTAGTCAAGGACAACCTATTTCTCTCGAGAGAAAAACATTATTTTATGACCCTAATTTTAATATTAATACTGGAGGTAGTCCTATAGATATTTCTTTTGTTGTTCCAAACTTTAATCAATTAGGTTTGACAATTTCTGGTTCTGGAAATACTATTATATCGCCTTCGTCAGATATTTCTGGGCAATATGTAGAATTATATGCTAATTTCCTTGTTAATTCTACTACTAGCACTTCTAAAACTATATCTTTGGATATTAGTGGTGTAAGCTCTGGTTCTTCATTTAATGAAACGATTGATGTAAGAAGTATAACTAAACAAGGAAATTATTATATTACTTTTGGGCCTCATATTTTTGCTCCAAAACAATGGGCTGATACTTCTGATTTTGTTATTACTGCTAATTCTACTGATACTTTTACAATAGAACAATATAAAATCATGTTTAAAAGTTATTTTATGTAAATTAATATAAAAAAAATATAATATTAGATTTTTGTTTTTAGTTTTTTTTGTTTTTTAATTTTGGTTTTTCTAGTTGAGTTCACTCGCAATCTTAAGTTTCCTTTTTTGGACTTCTTTTGTATGCATCTCTAATGATTGCGACTTTTGTTTTGGTTCATGAGCTCCCATAATAAACCTATATACGTTTACCTCTTGTGTTTGTCCAATACGATGACACCTTGCTAATGCCTGCTCCTCAATAGATGGATTCCAATGCGGGCTTACAAAATATACCTCTGAAAACATCTGAAGATTAAGACCTTCGCAACCTGTCTGAATTTGTAGAATAAGAATATCAATATTTTCTGTATTATTTAATATTGATAATCGCTCATTATTTTTAGTTCGCCCATCAATAAAGGCGGTTTTGTAATTTTGCCCGGAGAGAAGTTTGAAAATCTCACCTATTTCTGCTCTATAGTGACAGAAGATTAGTTTCTTTTTATCTTGTGGTGATGTTATTATTGTTTCAATTAGTTTTGAAAGCTTGCTAGAATCATTTGTTGTGATATTTGCGTCTTTTACCATAGATGCCATGATACAAGACTGGCGAGCTTTTACCAACAGCGGTAGTTTTCTCTCTGGAATTGGAATGTTAAATCGCATGTTGTTCCGTGTTACTAGATTGCTGAAATTTAGGTTTTGATGAATAAATTGGGATAGTTCTTTTTCATCATTATTCTCCCACTCAACCTCTATTTTTTTTGTATTTATTTTTGGCATTTCTATTTTTACTTGTTCCTTGGTCCGTTTCATAAGGAAATTCTTTGCTATTTCTTTAAGGTTTTCACTTTTTTGGTAAAATGTTTTTGGTATTCCAATAATATCGCAGAGAGAATAGAAGTCATTTTTTTGATTTTGAATTGGTGTTCCCGTTACAAGCCAATTTATCTCTGAATTTTGGGTTAAGATATAAGCTCCCTTGTAGATTGCGGTTTTCTTATTCCTAAGATGGTGTGCCTCATCATAAATAATACGATTCCATTTTTGTTTGTAAAGTTCATTTTCTCTCTTCTCATTAGTAGCTATCATTCCATAAGTTGTTACTATAATTGAATGGTTTGTTGTTATTTCTTGAAGTGATTTTTTTGTATTTGTCCCATGATAAATATAGGGTTCTTGGTCTGTTAGAGTAAGAATTATTTTTTCCCACTGATTTAGCAGTGCTTTTGGGAGAACAATTAGAGTTAAAGGTTTAGAATTTCCAATTAAAAGAGAGAGCATTGTGATTGTTTTTCCTAATCCCATCTCATCAGCCACCAAACCACCCTTTACTGTTTTATCATCAATTTGAAAGCCAGATGTCTCATTATTAAGACACCATTTAATACCTTCAATTTGATATTCTTTTTCTTCAAGATTTTTATTTTTCAACCAAATATTCATTGTTTCCATAAGAATTTTTTGAGAGTTGAAGAGAGATAAGTAGTGTAATTTTACAAAAAAAAATAAAAAATTTCAATTTTTTTTGGTTTTTGGTTTTTGGTTTTTGAATTTTATTTTTATTTTTTAGATTTTTTTTAAAGGTGGTGATTGCTGATTTTTTTCTTCTTCTGTCATTTTTACACATTTTATATAGTCAGTAAAGCACCCTACAATTTTCATATCTTTTGGAGCAAATACTGTTCCATTACAAAAGCTATTATATGCTTCTTGTCCAGATTTTTTTCTTATTTCATAAAGAATTGTTGGATTTCCAGTTTTAATCATCTTATTTGGTATATATATTTTTTTGATATTTATTTCAATTTTTTATAGTAATTTATTATAGTAATTTATAGTAATTTATAGTAATTTATAGTATATATTACTATAAACCTTGAATAATCATCGTTTAAAAATAAATTATTGTTATCTACACTTCTTGGAGGATAAAGGAATTTTAGAAAATTTTTTATTTCTTTTATTTGTCTACTAAAACAATAAACATAGTTTTCTACTTTCGAAAATGATAGTGAGAGACGAATATTATGTTTAACACAAATTTTGAACCACAAACGAATGCTGTTATTCAGTATAATGTATTGTGTATCATTTTTTTTATTTTTATGGTTAATTAAAATATAGTTATTTAATACCATTAATTTTTTAGAGAGAAGATCAGTGAAAGATATCCAAAATTCTGTATTGTATTTTTCTCTTTTGTAATTAGAGTTATAAATTATGGTAAGACATTCTGTTAAATTATTTGATAAGATTTCGTTATTTAAATATTCTATATAATTTACAGAAGTGATTATATCTGAAATATATTTTATGCTCTCTATTTTTTTCTTTGTATTTTGGTAATATTTGTAAATTATATTTTTACTATTTGTTTGTTTTATAATTTGGACTATATAATATACAATATCTTGGGGGAGAATAGATAAAAGGACATAATAATTCATGTTATAAAAGATGAACGTAGAGAGAAAAGTAATTGATTTATAAATAAAAAATAATAATGTTCAATTTTTTATTTTAATTAAATTTAAATTATATACTACAGCACCTAGCTTTTCTATGTTTTAACTCTATTTTTTATTTCTATTTTTATTTTTATTTTACTGTTCTAACTACCCTATTTATACGCAAACGGGAAATGAGTAGGAAAACGAGAATTGAGTAACAAAAATATACCACATATTTACGAAAAAAAAAGATACACATCACAGTTGTCTTTACTCCGGACTAGAGAGGTGTCTTGTTGGGATGATTAGTCCCGACACTTTACAACTGCACTCCCGCTACTAGGGGCGTCATGACCCTAGAAGTTGAGCTCACAGAGCGTGTATTCTTTTTTTTTTATTTAATTATTTATTTTTCCTAACTATTCAAAAAGTTATTTCAATTTTTTTTGCGTTCGTTTTTTACACCTATTCGACATGCCATTTTTACCACAAATTTTACCAAAAACTTAACAGAAAAAAATTGATAATATTTTTGTATATTATATTATTATGTCTACAAAATTTCAAAATAGAATGTCCGAATTATGTTATGATTTACCACTATGGTTACAAATTTATGCTCAAATTGAAAAAGAAACATGCCGCCGTGGTTTACTTAGAAAAACATCTAAAGGACTGAACAATAACTGTTTGTTAATAAAGGAAGATTTTAATTATGCTAATAGTCAGTTAAGAATTAGTTGGTATTATATAAATAAAGATTATGTTTTAATAGCTGATGATTCCGAAGAAGGAAATAGAGTGTATAATTATTATTATACTATGTATGAAAGTGCTCAGTTATTTCTCAAAACAAACGTTTAAAGAAAATTTTGATCAAAATAATCTTAATCTACTTCTTCAATGTTTGGACCATTTGATGGTGGCGGAGGCATTCCGGCAACGTTTTGATTCGCAGATGGGTCGGTCCAACCCTAAGAGGTGTATGTCTCGGAAAACATACCAATTTCCTGAAATTGTCCGTGGCAGCAGGAGCAGCTCATAGCAGCTGTGGGTGAGGCAAAACCAACTGAGGTGGTTCAGGCGATTGCTGCCAAGTGGAAGGAGCTCTCTGTCGAGGAGAAGGCGGTTTGGAACGAGAAAGCAAAGACGCCACCTGCCTCGGAGGATGAGGATGCGTAGGTTAACAAGGGGATGGGTAACAAAAACAAAAACTAAAAACTAAAAATATCATGAAAAAAGAGAAGTTCTAATACTTTTCTTTTTTATTTTTTATTTTTTTATTTTTTTATTTTTTATTTTTTTATTTTTTTATTTTTTATTTTTTTATTTTTTTATTTTTTTATTTTTATTTACATTATTTCGCGGCATATGAAGCGAGAGAATTGCCTACAATGGCAAGGGCAACCCCTTATCACTATATCGTGAAAATCTGTGTCTACCCATGGGGCTAGATTTTTTGGCCTATTAATTTTATGTCTCTCGCAACAATCGCACTTGCTGAAGGTTTCAACAACTTCTTCTCTAGAAACAATTCTATTATTATAGAATAAATTATAATTTCCCAAAGAAACTGTGAAACCCGAATCAAACGCAAACATCAACATTTTTTCGAAAGCCTTTATTTTGTTTTTCAGCATGTTTTTTGCCTTTTTTTGTATGATTGCCACAGCTTCTATCTCATTGAACGAGATAATGTGGTGTAGCAGATCTTCAGGTAGCTTTCCAAAACGCGTAACAGTTGCCAGAGCGAGAATTGAGTGCATTTTCTTTCAAGTGTTTCTCTCTTTCTCTTCTCTGTGTGTATCTTTCTAAAAATTTAGTAAAAAGTTTTCAATTTTTTTTGGTTTCATTTTTCAAAAACTTAACAGAAAAAAAAATTGAAATGAGTTTTCTGTTAATTCTGTTACCCACCAACAAACAACCAACTCAACAAACACTAATGGCGATGACGATCGAGCAGCTTACCAAGATGGTCGAGGTCCTCACCAAGCGTGTTGGCGAGCTCGAGAAGATGAACGGTGTTGTCCAGGAAGTTGTGGATGACAAGAAGGCCAAGAAGGAGAAGAAGGAGAAGAAGGAAAAGAAGGAGGTTGACCCCAACAAGCCCAAGAAGACTAGTGGCTACCTCATCTACTCCAACTCAGTTCGCGCTGAGGTCAAGGAGAAACTCATTGCGGATGGGGGCGAGGGAAAGCCAAAGGAGGTGGTTCAGGCTATCGCAGCCAAGTGGAAGGAGCTTGGCGACGAGGAGAAGGCGGTTTGGAACGAGAAGGCTAAGGCGCCACCAGCCTCGGAGGATGAGGATGCGTAGGTTAACAAAGGGATGGGTAACAAAAACAAAAACTAAAAACTAAAAATAGCATGAAAAAAGAGAAGTTCTAATACTTTTCTTTTTCTTCTTTTTCTTTTTTTATTTTATTTCAAATATGTAAGAGAATTACTTTTGATACTTGTAGATCAACTTTGCAGTATTCATATCGTTTTTAATGATATTACACATTTCCAAGTAATCCTTCTCTCTCTCACATTTTTCATATAGCTCTATAACTTCGTAACCTTTTTCTGTAAGCTCTTTTATATATTGGTCTTTATAGTTGCTGAACATCATGTCATTTGTCTTCAAAAATTCTAGAAACATAACCATGTAAAAGTTGTTACATTTCACATAATCAGTATAAATCTCGAACCTCGCCTTTCTCTCTTCACTGTAATCATGAAATGACCTAAGTGTTTTTTTTCTTAGTCTGCTTTCGATGAAGTTCCTTTGTTTGCCAATATGGCCTTCAAGGTGCTCAATCATGAATGCAATACGGGGTGACATTGGTAGAGTTTCTCTCTTAACTCAACATATATAGCCAAAAATATATCAATTTTTTTTATTTTACTTATTTTTTTCTCTTAGTTTTCCAATAAAAAGTTAACAGAAAAAAAAATTGAAACTCTATTTCTGTTTTATTGATATATACCAATCAAACACAAATGCCGACTGTTAACATTAGCGCTGCTGTTGACAAAATGATGAAGAACATGTTTGCTGAGACCATGGAAGCCTGTGTTGCCAAGCTTTCTGAAAAGTATGGTTTTGATGAGAAGGAGGCGCTTGAGTTCCTTGAGATTGATGGTCTAAAGGAAAAGAAGGAAGACAAAAAGAAGGACAAGAAGGAGAAGAAAGAGAAGAAGGAGGTTGACCCCAACAAGCCAAAGAAAACCAGTGGTTATCTTCTATATTCTGCAGATGTTCGGGAACAAGTTAAGGCTAAGCTAATTGAAGATGGAGGTGAAGGAAAGCCAAAGGATGTTGTTCAGGCTATTGCTGCCAAGTGGAAGGCTCTTACTGATGAAGAAAAGGCAGTATGGAATGACAAGGCAAAAGCTACTAAGGAACCTCTTGATGCTAATTAGATAATGAAATAAAATAAAAAATACCAAAAAAACAGCATGTTGAAAAAGTTTATCTTTTTCTTTTTTATTTTTATTTTTGAAGAGAGAAAAAAACAAAAAAAAGAAAATAAAAAAAATTTATTTATATTTATAGCTATATCTATATAGTATGACTATGAACGATGACCTCTAACATTGGCTTAACTCTTAATTTGATGTTGTCGTTCTAACAAATCGCGGGGGGAACCCGCATATAATATTATATTTTAACACTGAGAGTGAAAGGCAAGCGCCGATTGTGGAATGCTCCTGAGTATCTCGCCAATAGATGCTATCGATAGAGTTTCGACCGACTGGTAGTATCTAGAAAAAAAGGGTATATAGAGGAAAGACAGCTTTCGACGGAGATACTCGGGTGGGTGGTTGGCCACCACTCGGACCTTAGCCCGGTTATTGCCTTGTGTAAAATCAACTTGCTCTTTTAGAAGTTGGTGTAAAGCAAGGATGCTCTTACCAAATAGGGGTTTAGTAGGTTCGAATCCTACAAAGAGTAACCATGGGTATCTTGTGAGCTCAACTGAAGCTGGATGCACCAGACCTCTATCAAGACCAACCGACATCCAAGGTTGGAGGTTCCCGCCTATCTAAATTATTTAAATTTATCAAATAATTAAACCTTATATTGAGAATTAACGATCAGTGAGGGTGGCCTTTGGTTCGGTAAGACCATCAAAGGAGTGGTTTTGTAAGGCAATATAGTTTTTCCTTACAAAACTGGCCGATAACGGTTAATTCTACTTCTCTCCCCATTAAAACCAGTCTATTACTTTTTTCTTTTTTATTAAAATTGAACAAATTTAAAAATAATAAAATATAGATATAATATTATAATGCCTTCAATTACAGAACCGAGCATTTGCATTCCACGTGTGTCAAGTAATATTACAAAACCATATATTAAAAATATTTTTGAACAAATTTTTGGTAACAATTCAATTGAGAGAATTGATTTAGTTAAAAAAACATATTCAAATAATAAAATTTATTATACAGCATTTATTCATTTTAACTATTGGAATGATTCATCTAATGTCCAAGCTATTCGTAATCGTATAATGAATAACCAAACATTCAAAATTGTTTATAGTGAACCGTGGTTTTGGAAATGCTCAATTAGTAAAGCTGTTAAACCTGTTATTTACACACCATATAGTGATAGAAGAATTGTAAAAAGATATGATACTAACAATAATTTTGTTAATGATGCTTATACTGAGGTAATTGAAGAAATTAATAATATTTTAAATGAAGAATTTTGTCCTTTTCCACCGAGTCTTCGACCTTATCAAACGTTTAATAACAACATTGTTCCTCCTATTAGACATCAACCAGCAATGGATATTAATCTACAACCACCACCGCTTATACGCCAAATGCCAATAAATGCTCCAAACTTAGAATTAATTTAATTTAATTTAATTTAATTTTATACATCTATAAAATTGAAATACTTTTATAATATTTTTTATTTTTTATAAAAGTATGAATTTCTTTACCAGTTTTATTTATATTTATAGGTTTTTCAATACTTATATTGATGAGAGAAATATTAACTATAGTGACTTGATTGAAAAAGGATTATATTTCGATTCTATTAATTATAAGGACGAAGGTTATGTTGAAATAAAAACAGCAAAAAATACAATTGAATCCATATCTATTAAAATATAAATATTTTCATAAAAAGAATATTTCTCTCTTCATTCTTATAAAATATTTTTGTAAAGTAGAGAGAAAAAGTTATTTATCTTATTGTTTTCATTTGTATTTTTCTATTTTATTATTTTAAATATGTAATTATGGTTTAGTCAGTGTAAACGCATGTTTTTTTATTTTTCGATTCTATATTCCATTTTTAAAAATTGGACATAAAAAGTATGTCCATTTTTTATTTTTCGATTTGAGAATTGTAAAAAAAAAGTGAAAAAATGAGTTTACAGCATAATGGTCTTATTTATAAATAAGGATTTTAAAAAATGTTACTGAACTTTTTATTTTTATTTTTTGAAAAAGATTTAGGAACTTTTTATGTAACTATAATATAATTACATATGATTACAGAAAAAGAACAAAAAAGTTCGAATGATTTTTGTTGTAAAAATTGTAACTATTTTACATCGCGTAAAAGTCAGTATGAACGTCATATATCAACCGATAAACATAAAAGATTACAAAATAATGACGCTGGAACCATCCTAAATAAAAAATATATATGCGAATGTGGGAGAGAATATAAATATAGACAAGGGTTATATAATCATAGAAAAACATGTAAAGGAGAGAAAAAAGAAACAGCTATTATACATAATGAAGAAAATCTAGATTATAAATCTATGTTTTTTGAAATAATAAAAAAAAATAATGAATTTCAATATTTATTAATGAAACAAAGTCAACAAATTAGTGAATTAATACCTAAGGTTGGAAATACTATAAATAGTAATAACAAACAGAAATTTAATATTAATGTATTTTTAAATGAAAAATGTAAA
>TARA_Y100000385_G_C13108648_1_pt1 | contig 11426 bp, 10 predicted proteins | sample TARA_Y100000385 | Tara Oceans TARA_Y100000385 (sample SAMEA2620980) | marine metagenome | biome: marine biome (ENVO:00000447); feature: surface water layer (ENVO:00002042); material: "saline water (ENVO:00002010), including plankton (ENVO:xxxxxxxx)" | depth 5 m
GGGACCTAATAAAGTATACAGACAAGCCTCTTACTATTATCTATGATAAGCCCAAGGGAATAGCGAATAATGCAATTAACTCAGACAATAGTTTAGGAGTTAGATTAGTAAGAGATCCTTTCTGTGAGGGGCTTATAAAGGAGCTAAACAGACCCATTATTTCTACTTCGGCTAACCTTTCAGGACAATCATCAGCAAAATGTTTTTCAGACATATCTAAAGAAATTAAGAATTCTGTTGATCATATTGTAAATTTACGTCAAAATGAAAATGAGAGTCGACAGAGTTCATCTATTATTAAGCTAGACTCATCTGGTCTAATCAAAATTATTAGGGCATAAATTGAAAAAATATATTCAACATAATATCTTTGATTGCATATCTCGGTGTGCAGATGAATTAGGCTTCGAAACATATGTCATAGGTGGCTATGTTCGCGATAAAATATTAAATCGAAATGAACCAAAAGATATTGATATAGTGTGTGTTGGAAGCGGAATCGACTTAGCAAAAAAAGTTACTAAAAAACTACATGGCTGCTCTCAAGTTCAGATTTTCAAAAATTTTGGAACTGCAATGGTTCTTTATAAAGACTTGGAACTTGAATTCGTTGGAGCTCGAAAAGAATCATATCGAAAAAAATCACGCAAACCTTTGGTAGAAAATGGAAATCTTGAAGATGACCTAAACAGAAGAGATTTTACAATAAATACCATGGCTATCTGCCTAAATAAAGACAGGTTTGGAGAATTAATCGATCCATTTAACGGCGTTAAAGACCTAGAAAAAGGAATAATCAGAACTCCCCTAGATCCTAATATTACATACTCTGATGACCCACTCAGAATGTTGAGAGCAATACGTTTTGCCACTCAACTCAACTTTATTATCGAAGAAAAATCAATTAAGGCGCTTAAAAGAAATGCTAAGAGGTTACATATTTTATCAATGGAACGCATTACAGATGAGCTTAATAAAATTATTCTATCTAAAACCCCATCAAAGGGTTTCAAACTTTTATTTAACACACAATTACTTCACGAATTCTTTCCTGAATTTGTTGCCTTGCATGGTGTCGAAAATATTAATGGAAAAAAGCACAAAGACAACTTTTACCATACCCTTGAAGTATTAGAAAATCTCTCAAAAAACACAAATAATCTTTGGCTAAGATGGGCGGCCCTACTTCACGATATTGCAAAACCTCCTACAAAAAGATTTGAGGAAGGCCATGGTTGGACTTTTCATGGACATGAATTCTTAGGATCTAAAATGGTTCATGGAATATTTAAGCGCTTAAAATTGCCCTTAAATGACAAAATGAAATATGTTAAAAAATTAGTCTTACTTCATTTAAGACCCATTGCACTCTCAAAAAAATTGGTAAGCGATTCTGCAATTCGAAGGCTCTTATTTGACGCTGGAGAAGATATTGAAGACTTAATGATATTGTGCGAAGCTGATATTACCTCCAAAAATGAGATAAAAGTCAAGCGCTTTCAAAATAATTTCAAAGTTGTTAGACAAAAGCTAAAAGACATAGAAGAAAGAGATCAAATCCGAAACTGGCAACCTCCTATTTCTGGAGAAATCATCATGAAAACCTATCAAATAAAGCCATGTAAACTTGTAGGTGATATAAAAAATCACATTAGAGAGGCAATTCTTGATGGACATATTCCAAATGAATATGAAAAAGCATTTGACTACATGCTTTTAAAAGGAAAAGAATTAGGTCTAGAAAAAATTTAACATCAAAATAAATACATTTTATTATGGAAGTATATGGTTTCAGAATTATCTTAGATTTTAAACAAGCAGATATTTTTAGAGATATTGAAATCTCCGATCAAGACAACTTTGAAGATCTTCACAATAGTATCGTTCAAGCTTTCGATCTTGATACTGGAGAAATGTCCTCATTCTACAAAAGCGATAATAACTGGAACCAAGGAGACGAAATAAGTCTTTTTGCAGTTGATGATAATTCACAAGTCATGTCTGAATTAAGTTTATCTGAGATTTGCAAAGAAAAGGGAGACAAGCTACTTTATATCTTTGATTTTTTAAATATGTGGACTTTTTATGTAGAACTAATGGAAATAAATGAGCCTAAATCGGGAGTACCTTATCCACGATGCATATACTCGGAGGGACTAATGCCTGGAGAAAGAGAAGACTTTCAATTTGAAAGCCATGAAAACCTGTCCGAAGGTCAAGGTGAAAGTGGATTGTTTGATAATGATATTTTAGATGAATTTAATGAATATGAATAATAATTATGAATCAAATATCTAAAATATTAAAAGCTCAAAATGATTTTTTTGAGACAAATGTTACTTTAAATATAAAATATAGAAAGAATAGTCTTATTTCATTGAAAAAAGTAGTTCTTGATGCTGAAGGCAAAATCATTGAAGCTTTACATAGAGATCTTAGAAAACCAAAATTTGAGGCATACACTGCTGAAATAGCTACTGTTATATCAGAATTAGACTATTTTATCCGTAATATTGAAAAACTTGCCAAACCCAGAAGGGTAAAAAGCAGTTTGCTTAACTTTCCCTCAACCGACTATATTTACTCAGATCCTTACGGGAAAGTTTTGGTAGTTGCTTCTTGGAACTATCCATTCCAACTAATTCTAAGTCCACTAATTGCCGCAATAGCTGCAGGAAATTGTGTGGTTTGTAAGCCCTCTGAAATTTCTAAACACACCTCTAATCTGATTGCAAAACTGATTGCAAAGGTCTTTAACCCTGAACATGTATCTGTAATTGAAGGCGGGAAAGAAACTAGTGATATATTGCTAAAACAAAATTGGGATTATATCTTCTTTACAGGAAGTACAAGCGTAGGGAAAATATTTATGAAAGCGGCGGCGCAACAACTTTGCCCAATCACACTTGAATTAGGTGGTAAAAGTCCTGTGATTGTTAATAAAGATGCCCAAATTGAAGTGGCTGCAAAAAGAATTGTCTGGGGGAAGTTATTCAATGCTGGACAAACATGCATTGCTCCAGATTATCTATATGTTCACAAAGATATTGCAGAAAAACTGACTAATCAATTAAAAATAGAGTTTGATAATGCCTTAGGTAAAAACAAACAAAATAGTGAATTTTATGCTCGAATAGTAAATCATTCTCATTTCCATCGAATTGTTAAACTATTTGAAAAGGAAAAAGTTATCTATGGTGGTAAATCAGTAGAAAAAGATAAATACATCGAGCCTACACTATTAAATGATATCGACTGGAATTCTCCGATTATGAAAGAAGAAATATTCGGACCAATTTTACCCATACTTACCTTTGATAAACTTGATGAAACAATTTCACTTATTAATAAAAAAGAAAAACCCTTGGCAGCATATTACTTTGGTCAAAATGCAAAGGATCAAAATATTTTTCTAAAGAAACTTTATTTCGGAGGGGGTTGCATAAACGATACCATACTTCAAGTAAGCAATTCAAACCTACCTTTTGGAGGCGTTGGAGCTAGTGGTATGGGAGCTTATCATGGTGAAAAAAGTTTTAGATGTTTTAGCCATGAAAAGGCAATTCTAAAGAGAGGGACATGGATGGATTTTCCTTTTAGATTCGCACCATATAGAGAATTGAAATGGATCAAATACCTTTTTAAGCTTATTAGACTATGAACTATCTTCTGGTCATAGAGGGACCTACCGCAGTAGGAAAAACTGAACTTTCTATCTCGATTGCAAAACATTTTAATACAGAAATTATATCATGTGATTCGAGACAGTTTTACAAAGAAATGATCATTGGAACTGCCGTTCCCTCCGAGAAAAATTTAAAAGAAATACAACATCATTTCATTCACCAACTAAGTATAAAAAATTCGTATTCGGTAGGTCAATTTGAACTCGAGGCTATAAAAAAAATTAAAGAACTTCATTGTATCCATCAAATAGTTGTGATGGTAGGGGGATCTGGTTTATATATAGATGCTGTTTGCGTAGGATTAGATGAGTTTCCTAATGTACCTAAAAATATCCGAAATTCATTAAATGGTCGTTTTAAAAAAGAAGGTCTTTCTGAATTAAAAAAAGAACTTAAAATACTAGATCCAAGAGGTTTCTCAGAGATAGATAAAAACAATCCACACCGAATTATTAGAGCATTAGAAATATGCCTTGTATCAGGCAAACCATATTCTTCATTCAAAAATGGTCAAAATAAAAAAAGAGATTTTAGAGTAATCAAAGTATCTCTCGAACTAGATCGAGAAAAACTATACAAACGTATTAATAAAAGAGTGGATCTTATGATGCATAAAGGATTATTAGATGAGGTCAAGTCATTAGTACAATATAGACATATAAATGCGCTACAAACAGTAGGATACAAAGAATTATTTGCTTTCATTGACGGAAAACTTAAAATCGAAGATGCAGTGGATGAAATTAAAAAAAATACACGTCACTATGCTAAAAGACAAATAACTTGGATGCGAAGAGAGTCAAAGCAAATGATTGTACATCCGAATGATCTAGAAAATATCCTTCATCAACTGGAACAAATTATCAAAAAATAATTTTCAAGCCATCTTCAGCGGCTCTACAATTTTTAAAAACCAGTTGAGCTTCCCTCAAAAGAAGATCATGATTTACATATCGAGCTGAAAAATGACCTATTATAAGATTTTTAACCATTGCCTCCGAGGCTATACGCGCGGCTTGCTCAGCGGTGGAATGCTTAGTTTTATTCGCAAGCTTTTGCATGTCATTCGCAAAAGTAGCTTCGTGGTACAAAAAATCAACATCTTTAATCATTTGACATATTTTGGGGAAATAAGCAGTGTCAGAACAATAAGCATACGATTTGGACAAATCTGCGTCAAAGGTGAGCTTTTTATTTATTACAATTTGCCCATCATCTTTTATGAAATCGGCACCTTCCTTAAGAGAATTCATAAAATAATGGGGTACTTCAAAAGCATCTGTGGCAGATCGATTAATTTTTCTAAGTTTAGGTTTTTCGCTAAACTTAAATCCACAGACTTCAATACTGTGTCGCATTGGAAAGGAATGAATTTCCAACTTCTTATTTTGAAAAATTAACTCAGGTGCATCAAAATTTAAAGAATGATGATTTAACTGAAAATTAAGATAAGTTTTTGAGGCTTTAAATACGGAATCTAAGAGAAGTTTTAATCCAGATGGCGCGTATATGTTTAGGTCGTTAGTTCTTCCAAGTAAATGAAAAGTTGATAACAATCCAGGTAAACCAAAAAAATGATCTCCATGAAGGTGAGAAATAAAAATATGCTGAATCTTTTGCATGCTTATTTTATACTTTCTCAACTGAATTTGTGTCCCTTCACCACAATCAATCAAAAAGGAATTTCCCTGAACACTAAGAAATTGAGAGGAAGGATTTCTTAGGGAAGTTGGAGAAGCTGATCCACATCCTAAAATAGTGATTTCAAAACTCATTTAGTGTAATAGATAATATCCACATTAGAAATAACTATGGTCATTAGGTTATTATTTGGAATATTTTAAACGACAGAAACTAATTTGAGGGATAACTAAATGATATAGATGATATTAGCTTTATCTGGTATCCTTCACCAGGGATAAGATCTCCAATTCCATTATAATCCCACTCGGGTAAATAAGCTGTTCCAACACAATTTTTGACTATGGTAATTTGAGATTGTATGGGAGCAAGTGCTTGTATAAGATTCATTGGATTATCTCTTAAATAACCAAACATATTCCATCCAATATTCAAATTGATAGGATAATTCTCAGGTATAATTTTAGTTCCAGAAATAGGCAAGGAATTAGGCTGAATTAACTTTACTAAAAAACCTTGATCATTAGTTAAATCACCGATGGAATTAAAACCAAAATCAGGTAAATAAGCCATGCCTTCACCATTTTTCACAATGATTAAATCATTAAAAATAGGACTTAATACAGAATCTATAGAAGGATATTCTGGCTGAATATATGTTGAGAAAATATACCATCCTTGAGGCAAATTGATTGTCTGTATTTGTTCAGAGCTAAAATATTCACACGAATTATCATTTATATTAGCTGTCGAATCAAAATTAACTGCATCTACATCTGTACATCCTAGAATGTCAACATTACAATTAAATTCTCCGAAAAAAGGAGCTCCACCTGATAATAATTCAGTTCCTGAAGAATTACTGATACTCCAAGATACTTCATCCTGCCAAGAACCTCCATCACAAGTAACCTCTACACACAAAGAGGGATCATAACAAAGAGACTCAAGACCTTCATAGCCGTCTTCGATTGTTAAAGAAACTCCATTGATAATTAGTAAGTTTCCGTTCCAACCATCTCCATAGGAGTCAATCATATCAATCACCAAATTTTCTCCACTAGAACAATTTCCATCACAATCAAATCCTGGTAAAGCTCCATTACCTCCACACTCACCACATGCATCAAATTCTGAACAAGAACCATCATCAACAGAGGCAGATGAATTATAATTACAAGCAAAAATATTAGTACAACCAGATTGAATATCAGCAGCCCAAATAATCATTTCTAAAGCTCCATTATAATTTTCTTCACAAGCATCCAAAATCTGATCTTCAGCTAGCTCAAATCCACCTCCTGAAACAGAGTTTGGTCTGAGCTCATAAGTATATCCTAAAGCTCCAAGATCATCGTAAGTCCAGTCTGGCATAGTTCCACTAGCAAGATATAAGCTCCCATTAGCATCACCAGTACCAAACTCAAAAGGATATCCATTTGTATTGCTTATGGCGTCATTCATAGCATTACCTAAGTCTACAATCTCTGTATGATCTGGAGACTGATTGTTAGAATAGCCCCAAGGACCCAAAACAAGTGCAGAGTAGGAATGAATATCTAGATGACCAAGTAGATTAGGGATTGATTCCATGTAAGTTTTCAATACTGAAGCTTCTGTTGCAGAAAACGGGAAAGAACCTACATAAACATCAGAACAAGTGGAAGTACTAGTGCTTTCTCCACCATTCCAATCAGCATCCCAATTCCTATTTAAATCTGTCCCAACGCAGGAGGATCCATTAAGCTGCCTATTCTTCCTCCAATACCTATCAGTAGTATGAGTGTAAACATAGCCATCTGGGTTAACAATGGGAACTATATAAACATCTACAAGGTCAAGAAGAGTTTGGCTAAAGGTATCATTTTGATAATTTTGAGCTAATTGATCAGCCAAATAAGTACTTGCCATTACTGTAATCCATTCTCTGGCGTGTTGACATCCATTAAAAAAAACAGCAGGCTTATCTGATCCACCTGAACTAAATTTTAATCCTTTTATATCTCTATTTTCGAATGAATTCCCGAGATTAATTATTGTGGCAATAGAACTACTTTGGGCTATCTCCTCAATTTTAATTTGAACTTCCTCATAAGTTCTGTAAGTATTATACCAAGCTTCGCCATCCTTTTGATACTTGAGAGCATTCATATGAACATTCTCATTTTCAATTTTTAATTTTAAATCTTCAACCAAAATATCAAAAACTATTCCTTGGCTATTAAGCCATTCAATAAAGTCACTTTTTACTATTAGTTCTGTGTCAGTACTTTGATGTCGACAAGACATGTTTATCACATTAAAAGAATCAATTGCTGCAGCGATTTCAGTTGTATATGATTTTAATTTAATCACACTCGAATTATCATACAATGAAGCGTTGGTTTGAGCAAAAGAATTAATCGAAAAAATAAAAACAAAAAAGACTGATAAATTTTTCATTGATTTTTTTTACTAAGTTAATTTAAATTTTGTGCAAAAAAAAGGCAACAGTAGTTGCTTTTTTATTGTTACATACTGAATTAATATATATTACTGCGAAATAACTACACTTATAACCATTTATTATTTGATAATAAACTTAGTGTATACATAACTTATTACAATAAAAATTGAATATTAATATAAGACTACAAAATTATTTCTAATAACTAATAGATTTAATATTGGTTTAAATAAAAGTAAATTATAGAACTTAAAATCTGATTCTTTTAAGGACTTTTCCTGAGGTATATATGTCAAAAACAATTATTCCTGTTACATTATACGAAACTCTTTTACCAAGCATATCAACTGAGTGTGAGTATATTAAGTCATCAGTTGAAAGAGGTGATTCATTAATTCCCAAATCAGAGGGTATCATTACAGCATCAATAACGTGAACAACTCCATTATCAGCTTGAATATCAGCAATACTTATTTTCGCTCCATCGAGAAATACTTCTTCATCTGTTATAGAAACTAATAAATCAGTTCCTGCAAGTGTAGGAACCATAATTCCATCTGAAAGTTCACTGTTTAATAAACTACCAACATGAATATGATTTGAAAGAACATATGACAAAGACCCCATTGGATCTGAAAGTAATGAACTTAATAGATTAGGTGAAATAAGCGAAAATGCAGAATCTGTAGGAGCAAACAATGTAAACGGACCATAATTGCTGCTAAGAGTCTCAACCAAATCAGCGGCAATAACTGCAGTTTCTAGTGTTGTATGATTACCTGAATCAACAACTATATCAATAATAGTATTAGTTTCTGGATTTACGGTAAGAGAAAATTCAGGAACAAAACTATTGATTGGAGAATAATCGTCTGCTAAAGCAAGATTTAATAATATGTTTGTTCCATCGTAAGGAATATTGAATTCAATATCTAGATCAAGCCCCAGAGGTTCTGCGTTAATAGTTACTTGAGCAGTTAAAGAGAGATTGTAATCACCGAGTGTTTCTGGAATACCATATAAAGTAACTTCACCTGTACTATTTGGGAGGAAAACACAGCCTTCAGTATTACAATCATAATCCATACCAGGGGGTGCATTAACACTAGTAATAATAGCAGATAAAAAAGGTAAATCAAATGGTTCTCCTGCAATATCAATAGTAATTACATCAGAGGCGTAAAAAGAGATAGTCTCATTATACATATCCTGCAAATAAGCTGAGGGTAAAATTACCTCAGAACCATCTTCACTGACAATACTTCCCTCAGGAGGATAGAAACCTGGTTCGTTGTCTTGACAAAATAAAATATTACTACATGTAAATGCAATAAATAATAGTAAACAAAAATTTTTCATAAGAGATTTATAAGTTTCTTTCTAGTTCTTCCATGTAAATATAGTCAATTGCCTCAGATTGAGTAGTTACAAAAACAAAAGATTCACTAAAACTGGGAAATATTAGCTTGTTTTGAAAGATTACGACAAACGATTTAAAATGATATTCATGTTTTGAATATGCAATCTGAAGGACCTTGCAAATTTCATGTGAAGGATGAAATTTAGTAGAATCTATAATTTTATTTGAATCAAAAGTAAGAATAGAAATTGCAGAAATAAATTCAATCTCTAAATGAAATGAAGGAACATAGACTTCAAATTTATCTCTCTTGTCGATATTCCAGGACACTATAAATTTTCTCTTTTAAGATTTTGAGCTAGTAGATAAATTACAGCCATTCTAATTGCTAGACCATTTTCAACTTGATCCAAAATTATAGCTTGGTTACCATCCGCTACGTCTGAACTAATTTCCACACCTCGATTTATTGGACCTGGATGCAAAATTAAAATTTCTTTTGACAAGTTATTTAATAAATCTTGATTCAACCCATACATCAATGTGTATTCTCGTATGGAAGGAAAATATTGTACGTCCATTCTTTCTAATTGAATTCTGAGCATATTTACCACATCACACCACTCTAAAGCTGAACTTAAGTCATGTTCTATTAATACACCCAGCTCGTGAATGTATTTAGGAATTAATGTAGCAGGTCCACAAAGCATTACTTCTGCTCCCATTTTTTGAAGGCAAAATATATTTGACAGTGCTACTCTAGAGTGGGAAATATCACCAACAATAACAACTTTTTTTCCTTCTAAAGATCCCATTTTTTCTTTGATTGAATAAGCATCTAAAAGGGCTTGGGTAGGATGCTCATGAGAACCATCTCCAGCATTAACAATGATTGAATCTACATGTTCAGATAAGAACTTTGAGGCTCCTGGATAAGGATGTCTCATAACTACCATGTCAACTTTCATGGCAAGAATATTGTTAACTGTATCGATTAAGTTTTCCCCTTTTTTTAGGGATGATGAAGCGGCAGAGAAATTAACAATATCTGCTGACAACCTTTTTTCAGCTAATTCAAAAGACAACCGAGTTCGAGTAGAATCTTCAAAAAATAAATTTGCTATGGTTAAATCTCTCAGTGAAGGAACTTTTTTAATTGGACGATTTATCACAGATTTAAAATTATCCGCAATTTTAAATATCAGTTCGATATCCTCTTTTTGCAATTCTTTTATTCCGACCAAATGGCTTACACTTAAACTTGTCATAATTACTACATTATCAAAGTTACACGTCCATTGTGTTCAATTTCATTATCCCACTCTACCACTACTGTATCAGTATCGATTGCATCAACCGTCTTACCAACATAATTAGGCTCGATAGGAAGTTCTCTACTGAACCTTCTGTCGATCAAAACGCATAATTCAATTTGCTTAGGGCGACCGAAGGAATTGATTGCGTCCAAACCTGCACGAATACTTCTTCCGGTATAAAGAACATCATCAATAAAAATAACATTTTTACCCTCTACCAAAAATTCAATATTAGTTTGGTTGGCAGAAATAGGTTCTTCTCTGCGTCTAAAATCATCTCTAAAAAAAGTAATATCTAAAGAACCTAAATTAATATTCAAAATTCCTGTTAAATCCTTTAATTTAGAATGAATTTTTTCTGCAAGCTTATATCCACGGGGTTGCATACCGATTAATACAGTATTAGAAAAATTAGAATGATTCTCTATCAACTGCCAACATAGACGGATAACACTAAGGTCAAATTCTTTTTGATTAAAGACTACTTTTACACTCATTAGACAAATATATTAATGTTATTCTTAAAACTTACCTACTTCAGAGGTAAAAAAAAACCTTTCGAAATCGAAAGGTTTTGTTAATATTAGATAATAACATATTATTCTCCTTTGTCAAACTTAGTTTTCAAAGCTGCTAAAGCATCAATATCACCCAGCGTAGATTTCTCTACATTAGATTGAATAGACTTGACTTTTTTACTTGTTGACTTTTTCTCAGCAACCATTGCTTCTTTGAAGAGAATAGTATGTGATAATACGATTTTTCTAGAACCTTTGTTGAATTCAATCACTTTGAAGTTAACAATTTCACCCTTTTGTAATTTAGTCCCGTCTTCCTTTTCGGAATGTCTTCCAGGAAGAAATCCTTCAACACCCTCTGTTTTAAATAAAACTGTAGACCCTTTATCATGAATTTCTACCAATTCTCCTTCATGCTCTGAGCCTTCAGCAAAGATAGTCTCGTATGTATCCCAGGGG
>TARA_Y100000385_G_scaffold288995_1_pt1 | contig 11420 bp, 10 predicted proteins | sample TARA_Y100000385 | Tara Oceans TARA_Y100000385 (sample SAMEA2620980) | marine metagenome | biome: marine biome (ENVO:00000447); feature: surface water layer (ENVO:00002042); material: "saline water (ENVO:00002010), including plankton (ENVO:xxxxxxxx)" | depth 5 m
CTGTAAGACGGGGTTGTTTATAAACTTTACCATACACTCGAATATCGTCTTCAATCCAATCGGTACTCTGATATAGTGCCTCAAATAATGCCTTGGATTCTTCTGCACTGTAAAACTGTGGAATATAGTCAATTTCAGCATTTTGAAGTTTTAGTTCAATTGGAGTTGATAAATTAAATAATGACATTATTAGAATTTTCTCTAATTTAACTTATGTTTTATTTTCTGACAATTTTAATGTGTTAAATCCTATCAATACATAAAAAAAGCTACCCCATGGGGTAGCTTAGAACTTGTGTAAATCTTAATTAAAGACGTTTATTTTATCATTTCGTAGCTACGATTTATGAAATTAGTCAAAGCTTCTCCTTTCAAAAGTCCTTGTGACAATTGTGCCAAGTCTAAACTTTGAGTGATTAAACGAGCTTGCTTTTTCTTAGTTTTTGTGTTTAAAATTTCTCCAACCAGTTCTGAGTTTGTATTGACTACTAGGTTGTACATCTCAGGCATGTTTCCCATTCCAAACATTCCACCCCCACCGGTTTGTTGCATCTCTTTCATACGGCGCATGAATTCCGGTTGTGTAATCATAAATGGAGAAGCATTACTGTCCATAGCTTCTAACTGAACTATAAATTTTTCAGAAGGCACTACTTCTTTTAAAACCGTTTCAAGGGTCGTTTTTTGATCCTCACTCAATTTTGAGACAGCTGCTTCCTCTTTTTTAATTAAATTATCAATATGATCAGAATCCACTCTCACAAATGAAATATTTTCTTTTGTGCTTTCAAGTTTTTGAATTAAATGCGATACAATTGGCGAGTCTAACAATAAAACTTCATAGCCTTTTGTTTTTGCAGCTTCAATATAACTGTGCTGTGTTTCTTTGTCAGAAGCATACAAAATAACCAGTTTATCATCCTTATCAGATTGCTTGGCTTTAATCTTATTGTAAAGCTCATCGTAAGTATAAAAGGTTCCATCAACGCTAGGATAGAGAGCAAATGTTTCAGATTTCTCAAAGAATTTCTCTTCGGAAAGCATCCCGTATTCAATTACAATTTTAATATCATTCCATTTGGCTTCAAAATCTTCTCTGTTTGAATTAAAAAGGGACTTCATTTTGTCAGCTACCTTTTTAGTTATATAAGATGCGATTTTCTTAACGGCACCATCTGCCTGAAGATAAGATCTTGATACATTCAATGGAATGTCAGGAGAATCGATAACCCCACGCAGCATTGTCAAAAATTCTGGAACAATTCCCTCTACATTATCAGTGACAAATACTTGGTTTTGATACAATTGAATTCTATCTTTTTGTACATTCATATCCTCACCCATTTTTGGGAAGTATAAGATTCCAGTCAGGTTGAAAGGATAATCTACATTTAAGTGAATATTGAATAAAGGCTCTTCAAATTGTGCAGGGTACAACTCACGGTAAAAATGCTTGTAGTCTTCGTCTTTTAGTTCTGTGGGTTGTTTTGTCCAAGCTGGCGTAGGATTGTTTATAATATTATCAACGGTAATTTTTTGCTTGGGCTCTGTGGTTTCCTTTCCATCTTTATCAGTGATGGTTTTAGGCTCATGAGTTTCATCATCAATCTCTTTAGTTCCGAATTTGATCGGAATTGGCATAAATTTATTGTATTTGTTTAAAAGAGATGTAATGCGACTTTCTTCTAAAAACTCAGTAGAATCTTCTGCGATATGTAAAATAATTTCTGAACCGCGCTCTTTTTTTTCAGAAATATCAAGGGTGTACTCAGGGCTGCCATCACAAGTCCAATGTGCTGCGGGTTCATCTTTGAAAGATTTGGTAATTATTTCCACTTTTTCCGCCACCATAAATGCCGAGTAAAACCCAAGTCCAAAATGACCAATAATTCCAGCATCATCCAACTTGTCTTTATAGTTGTCCAGAAACTCTTCAGCTCCAGAAAAAGCAACTTCGTTAATATACTTTTGAACTTCATCAGAAGTCATTCCAAGACCTTGGTCAATGATGTGTAGCTTTTTACCCTCTTTGTCAATTTTAATTTCAATTTGTGGGTTGCCGTATTTTACCTTTGTTTCTCCTATATTAGTAAGGTGTTTTAATTTCAGAGTGGCATCTGTAGCATTGCTTACAAGCTCACGTAAAAATATTTCGTGGTCACTGTATAGAAATTTTTTAATCAGTGGAAAAATATTATCAACGGATACATTAATTGTTCCTTTAGACATAATTTGTTTTTTTTAGTTTATATTTATTAGAATACATTCTCAAAAAAAATACCAAATATTAAAAAGTGACAAACTGACATTTTAGTTTATATTTGTAGTTCCCTTTAGCCATTTATAAGTATGTATAATTCAAAAATAATAGGTTTAGGCCATTATGTGCCAGACAATATAGTAACGAATGACGATTTGTCTAAGCTTATGGACACTAGCGATGAGTGGATTCAGGAACGCACAGGTATCAAAGCGCGTCGTTGGGCTAAAATTGGAGATGGACAGTCAACCTTTACAATGGGTTTAGAGGCTGCCAAAAAGGCCATTTCAAACTCTGGAATTGAGAAAGAAGATCTTGATCTTATTGTATTCGCTACTTTAAGCCCCGATTATTATTTTCCAGGCCCAGGAGTTCAGATTCAAGAGGCCTTGGATATCAGCACAGTTGCAGCTCTAGATGTTAGAGCTCAGTGTTCCGGATTTGTTTATTCGATTTCAGTGGCAGATCAATTTATCAAAACGGGCATGTACAAAAATATTCTTGTTATTGGAAGTGAACTGCAGTCACGAGGAATTGATAAATCGACTAGAGGTCGCAGTATTTCAGTTATCTTTGGAGATGGTGCTGGAGCTGCTGTCTTGACTCGTGAACACAATACTTCAAAAGGAATACTTTCTACTCATTTACATTCTGAAGGGAAGCATGCCCTTGAACTGGCAACTAAAGCACCAGGGATGGGAACCCGATGGGTTACAGATATTATTAAAGACAATGATCCAAACGATTTTAGTTACCGTCCCTATATGAATGGTCAATTTGTGTTTAAACACGCTGTAAGACGTTTTAGCGAAGTGATTAATGAGGGTTTGAAAAAAAACAATTTAGATATCTCAGATATAGACCTGTTAATTCCACATCAAGCGAACCTAAGGATTTCTCAATTCATTCAAAAGAGATTTGGATTGTCTGACGACCAAGTTTTTAACAACATTCAAAAATATGGTAATACGACAGCAGCGTCAATTCCTATCGCTTTGTCAGAAGCATTTCAAGAGGGGAAGATCAAAGATGGAGATACGGTTGTGTTGGCGGCTTTTGGAAGTGGATTTACTTGGGGAAGTGTAATTTTAAAATGGTAGTTTTTATTTTTTATAGCTGCTGTATTTTTTCTTTGATTAAGTTCTATTTATAAACAACTCATTTTTGACACTATGACACAAAAACCCACCCTCGTTTTTGGCGCCTCATTGCATCCAGAGCGCTACTCAAATATCGCGATACACCGCTTGAGATCATCAGCAATTGAGACTAGAGCTTTTGGCCTAAAAAAAGGCTGTGTTTCTGGAGTAGTCATTGATACCAACTTGCCGGTTCTAAAAGAGATTCATACAGTTACAATGTATTTAAACCCAAAACATCAAACCACATATTACAACTACATCATTGGCTTAAACCCAAAAAGAGTTTTGTTTAACCCTGGAACTGAAAACCCTGACTTTTATAAACACCTAAGGAAAGCCTCCATTGACTACGAAGTAGCCTGTACTTTAGTCTTGCTTTCAACCCATCAGTATTAATTCGTAAAAATCCATATTTTGCGCTATACTCTACTTTCTTTTTTTTGAGAACGCAGTAAATTAGTATTATATGATAAAAATATAAACCTAAGAATTTAGCCTGAAATTAAATTACGGGCACCAAAAGGAATCTACTTTTTAACAGGAGTTACTGTCGATCGTGAAATCACAAAAAAATTGATCATACAATTGCTAATTTACCCATGGCTTGAGCACATCAATGATACCAACAAACTTTCTATCATTCCAAAGCTGGCTACCCTGCTAAGGTAGCCAGCTTTAATTTTTGCGAATTAGCATTAATCCTAAAAAAGTTATCAAACCATTAAGTGGGAGTAATTCATACCCGATCACGTAGCCTCCCAAAAAATCAGCTGGCAGTCTTCCCAGCATAAATACCATACCAACTGAAACCAGGGCGACTCCCCATACATACCGGTCATTTATTTTATAGTTTGTAAAGATTCCGAAAGAAAATAACCCTAGGAGAGGTCCATAAGTATAGCCAGCTACGGTTAATAAACTGTCAATTACATTTGAGTTTAAAATATATTTAAAGGCAATAATTACAACAGCCAAGAGCAGGCTCATTCCTATGTGGGTTTTTTTTCTAATCGATTTTTGTGCCTTTTCAGATTTGTCAGTCATATCAATAATATCTACACAAAAGGAGGTTGTTAAAGAGGTTAATGCACTATCAGCACTGCTGTAGGCTGCTGCGATAAGGCCAAGAATAAATGTAATTCCTATACTAAGTCCTAAACCGCTGTTGAGTGCAATCTCAGGAAATAATAAATCTGTTTTGGGTTTACCATCTAACAAGGGAATTTCAATATTATTCCGTTTAGCATACATAAATAAAAGAGCTCCCAATAGTAAAAACATAAAGGTAACAGCTGTTAACACTACACTAAAGGATAACATATTTTTTTGAGCATCTTTAAGCGATTTGCAAGTGAGGTTTTTCTGCATCATATCTTGGTCCAAACCAGTCATACATATGGTGATGAATATTCCTCCAAAAAAAGATTTAAGAAAATAGCCTTTATCTAAAAAACTATTGGTATTGAAAACTGTACTGTATGACTTTAATTTCTCGGACGAAAGAAATTCTGAAAATTGCATATCCAAGCTGTCTGATATGTAGTAAATAGACAGCAGTACTGCAGTGAGCATAAATAAGGTTTGCAGGGTATCGGTCCAAACTATGGTCTTGATGCCGCCCTTGAAGGTATAAACCCAAATGAGTAAAATTGAAATAATTACTGTGATTTCAAATGGGACATTCCATTGGTCAAATATAAATTGCTGTAAAACAATCGCTACCAAATACAAGCGAAACGCGGCTCCTAGCACTCTGGATATAAAAAAGAAAAAGGCCCCTGTTTTATGACTAACAGCTCCAAATCGATGAAAAAGGTACTCATAAATCGAGGTTAGGTTTAATTTATAGTACACAGGTAGTAACACAAAAGCAACTACAAAATACCCCACCATATAGCCTAGTACAACTTGAAAATAACTAAACTGAGAGGCTTCAACCCAGCCTGGGACTGAGATAAAGGTCACTCCAGAAAGTGATGCGCCAATCATTCCAAAAGCCACTAGATACCAAGGGGATTGTTTACCTGCTTTGAAAAAGTCCTGATTTGAGTCATTTTTTCCTGTTAGATAGGAGATTAGAATCAGAATTAAGAAATAGCTTAATAAAAGGGTTAAAATTAAAAGAGAATTCATCCGTGATTAATAGCTTATATTTGTAAAATTAACTAATTATATCTTTGTTATGAATAAATCAGCGCTTAATTTTTAATGTTCTTAGATTAATTTTTTTTTAAATTTGTATTATGGAATTTTCATCAAAATTATTACAAAGTGCTGTGGACGAAGTCGCCCAGCTCCCAGGAATTGGACGTAGGACAGCCTTGCGCTTGGTTCTTCATTTAATGCGCCAGCCAGGGTCTCAAACACTGCATTTGACAGAAGCACTCCAAGCCATGCGTCAAAACATTAATTTTTGTAAAAACTGTCATAACATTAGCGATACAGACTTGTGTGAAATTTGTATTAACACCAACAGGCAACAAGATGTTGTTTGTGTTGTTGAAGATATTAGAGACGTCTTGGCTGTTGAAAGCACCGCTTCCTACAGAGGTACCTACCATGTGTTAGGCGGTAAAATATCTCCTATGGATGGCATTGGGCCTCATGATTTAAAAATTAGCAGTTTGGTTGAAAAAGTTAAATCGGGAGCTGTCAAAGAACTTATTTTTGCATTGAGCTCGACCATGGAAGGAGATACCACTAATTTTTATATTTATAAACAAATTCAAGACACATCAGTCGTTATTTCTACCATTGCTCGAGGAATTTCTATAGGAGATGAATTGGAGTATGCGGACGAAGTGACGCTTGGGCGAAGTATTACCAACAGAATTCCATTTGAACTGTCTATTAAATCCTAATTGATCTTGAAACTATCGGTTGTCATTCTAAATTATAACGTTCGCTATTTTCTTGAACTCTGTCTTCAAAGTGTAGAAGCGGCTCTGCAAGATATCGCATCTGAAATTATTGTCATTGATAATAATTCTCAGGATGGGAGTTGCGAAATGGTTGTTTCAAAATTTCCTTCTGTAGTTTTAATTAAAAACAGTACAAATGTTGGTTTCTCAAAAGCAAATAATCAGGCGGTTCAACGGGCAAGTGGAGAGTATGTTTGTATCCTTAATCCAGACACGGTTATCGCTGAAGACAGCTTTGATAAGCTTCTAGATTTTGCGGACAAAAAATCAAATTTAGGGATTATTGGTTGTCGTTTGATTGATGGTTCTGGTGTGTTTTTACCAGAAAGTAAACGCAACATACCGCACCTAAAAATTGCAATACAAAAAATACTGGGCCTTAGCAAGCCCTACTATGCCACTCACCTCAAAGAACACAGTATTGGCAAAGTTGATGTTTTGGTGGGGGCTTTTATGTTGCTAAAACGCAGACTTTATAACTCCTTAGAAGGCTTTGATGAGGATTATTTTATGTATGGAGAAGATATTGATCTATCCTATAAATCTCTCAAAGAGGATTATGATAATTACTATTATGGGGAGCTGTCAGCCATTCACTACAAAGGAGAAAGTACAGTCAAAGATTTAGGGTATCTAAGGCGTTTTTATGGCGCCATGAAAATTTTTTACAGCAAACACTTTCAAACAAACCGTCTATTTGACTTCTTGATCTATTTGGTTATCAAATGTATGGTTTTACTTCCGAGCTCAAAACACAGGCCTTCCCGGCTAGTTTCCAACTCTCTTCTGCTAACAGATAAGTCCCACCCGGGCATAATCCGTAAATTAAATCCAAAAATCAGTTCCAGTTTTGACAAGCTAGCACCCAATACTCAACTGATTTTTGATGCGGCCTACCTTTCCTTTAAAACAATTATTGATCAGCTACAGAATTTTAATAATCATGACTGTGTTTTCAAAATACAGCCTAAAAACTGCAGCTATATTGTTGGCAGTAGTTCTGCAGATACACATGGGGAAATAATACAATTTTAAAATTCTTAAATAGTTTCATCTATTTTCGCTAATTTTGTAGTCTCTAATGACATACCCAATTATATTATTCTATGGCAAAATTTGAACTTAAATTACCCAAAATGGGTGAGAGTGTAGCAGAAGCAACGCTTACAGCTTGGCTCAAAGACGTAGGAGATACAATTGAAGCTGATGAAGCTGTGCTAGAAATAGCCACAGACAAAGTTGACAGTGAAGTACCCAGTGAGTATGACGGGGTTTTGATTGAAAAACTTTTTGAGGTTGACGCTGTTATTGAGGTGGGTCAAACAATCGCTATCATTGAAACTGATTCTAAAAATGCGGTTGCTTCAGAGACCACAGTAGAAACAGATGTAGTAGCTCCCTCCAAAGAGGTAAAGTATCTTGAATCTTCTATTGAGAGTATCCAGCAAAACAGCACTGGGGTCCATTCAAATGAGAGCCGCTTTTATTCTCCCTTAGTTAAAAATATTGCAAAGAAAGAAGGCATAACACAAGCTCAGTTAGATTCGATTCAAGGTTCTGGAAAAGATGGACGGGTTACCAAAAATGATATTTTAGGTTTTTTGTCAAATAAAGTTGATTCTACGCCAGTAGCACCCTTATCTAAAATTGATCCTAGTTCGGCCCTTGAAAATTCACCGACCGTAAATCCAGTCATAAGTCTAGGAGAGGATGAAATAATTGAGATGTCCAGAATGGGTAAATTAGTATCCAAGCATATGACAGATTCCATTCAAACCTCTGCCCATGTGCAATCATTTATTGAAGTGGATGTTACCAAAATATGGGATTGGAGGCAAAAAATAAAAGTAGCTTTTAAAGCACGTGAAGGAGAAAACATTACGTTTACTCCCATTTTTTTGGAGGCAATAGCCCATGCGCTTACCCTGCATCCTATGCTTAATATATCAGTCCAAGAGGGTAAAATAATTAAACGCAAAAATATTAATATTGGGATGGCTACCTCTCTAGAGGATGGAAACTTAATTGTACCAGTTATCAAAAATGCAGATCAGTTAAATTTAGTGGGTATCACAAAACGAGTTAATGATCTTGCGGCCCGCGCCCGCGCCAACACTCTCAAGCCGGATGACATACAGGGTGGCACCTATACAGTAACCAATGTTGGTGGCTTTGGGAGCATAATGGGGACCCCCATTATCAACCAGCCTCAAGTTGGGATTCTTGCCATCGGTGCCATTAGAAAAGTACCAGCCGTTATTGAAACTAACGAAGGTGATTTCATTGGAATTAGACAAAAAATGTTTTTATCACACTCCTATGATCACCGGGTTGTCAACGGAGCCTTAGGGGGTCAGTTTTTAAAGACCGTCAAGGATTACTTAGAAGCCTGGGATGAAAATAGAATCCTATAATTATGCAATTAAACCTAAATAAACCCATTTGTTTCTTCGATTTAGAAACCACAGGCATAAACATCACAAAAGATAGAATTGTTGAGATCTCTATTTTAAAAGTAAATCCAGACGGCTCAGAGCAAAAGAAAACATGGTTGGTAAACCCGGAAATGCCCATTCCTGCTGTGGTCACAGCAGTCCATGGCATTACCGACGAAAAAGTAGCTGATGCGCCAACATTTAAAGAACTTGCCAAGGAGGTTAATTCTTGGATTAAAGATTCGGATTTAGGGGGATTTAATTCCAATCGTTTTGATATTCCTTTATTGGCGGAAGAAATGTTAAGAGCCGGTCTTGATTTTGATATGAAAAGTCGCCAATCGGTAGATGTGCAAACTATTTTTCACAAGATGGAGCAACGCACCTTGACTGCTGCATTTAAGTTTTACTGTGATCGTAGTTTAGATGATGCCCACAGTGCTGAGGCCGATACCATGGCTACTTACGAGGTTTTAAAAGCCCAGCTAGACCGTTATGAAGCGCTTGAAAACAACACAAGTTTTTTAGCCGATTTTAGCTCCCGAAAAAAAATCGCCGACTTTGCTGGCTTTATCGCTTATGACAAAGAGGGCGATGAATGCTTTTCTTTTGGAAAACACAAGGGTAAAAAAGTAGTCGCCATTTTAGAGAAAGAGCCGGGTTATTTTGGATGGCTGCTCGCGGCAGATTTCCCACTTTATACAAAAAAAGTTCTAACGGCTATCAAGCTGCGGTCCTTTAACAATAAGCTTCATTAATGAAGTTAATTTGTATAGGGCGTAACTACCCCAAACATATTTCAGAATTAAAAAATGAAAAGCCCCCGGCGCCTGTTATTTTTTTAAAACCTGATACCGCAATTCTTTTAAAAAAACAACCTTTTTTTATTCCGGAATTTTCTAGCGAAGTCCATCACGAAGTTGAAGTGTTGGTTAAAATTAGCCGTGTAGGAAAATACATTAAATCAAAATTTGCGCATAAATATTACAGAGAAGTGGGCTTAGGAATTGATTTTACAGCACGAGATCTTCAAAAGCAACTTAAAGAAAAAGGCCTCCCTTGGGAGAAATCAAAGGCATTTGATGGCTCTGCGGTTATTGGTAAGTGGGTGCCTAAGTCCACTTATGATAACTTAAGTAAACTCCCCTTTAGTCTTCACAAAAACAAAGAGGTTGTACAATCAGCAAGTACGGAAGATATGTTGTGGGGTATTGATGAAATTATTGCCTATGTCTCTCAGTTTTTTACCTTAAAAATAGGGGATATTATTTTTACAGGAACCCCTTCAGGTGTGGGGGTAGTGGCCTCGAATGATTCATTAACAGGCTATATTGGCGAGGAAGAATTCTTTTCGGTAAAAGTTAAATAAGACATGAAAGTAGAAATTATTACCATAGGAGATGAAATTTTAATAGGTCAAATTATAGACACTAATTCCGCTTTTATTGCAAAGGAATTAAATAATATTGGTATATCGGTATACCAAATAACTTCTGTTCAAGATGATAAAACTCAAATCTTAGAAGCGTTTAAAGCAGCTGAAAATAATGTAGATATCGTTATTATTACGGGGGGGTTAGGACCTACCAAAGACGATATAACAAAAATAACTTTAGCGCAATACTTTGAAGATACTTTAGTCTATGATCAAGCGGTGCTTGAAAATATTAAGTATTTGTGGAAAAATTTTGTAAAGCAGCCACTTTTACAAGTCAATATTGATCAGTCCTTAGTACTCTCCAAGGCGACAGCCTTGATGAATAAGTCTGGAAGTGCACCAGGGATGTGGTTAGAGAAAAACAATACTATATTTATCTCCTTACCAGGTGTTCCTTACGAAATGAAAGGTCTGATGAACGATGAAGTGTTGCCAAGAATCTCGCGAAAATTTAAACGGCCTTTTATTCTCCATAAAACGCTTTTAACCTATGGGTTGGGAGAAAGTATCATTGCCGACAGAATTAAAGACTGGGAGTCTAAATTGCCCAACACCATTAAGCTTGCCTATTTGCCAAACTTGGGAAGGGTTCGGCTTAGGCTGTCTTCAAAAGGTTTTGATAAGGAAACCGTTATCAATAGGGTAGAAGCTCAAGTTTCCGCTTTAATCCCATTGATTAGCGACGTGTTTGTTGGTTTTGAAGAGCAGTCTTCTATTGAGCAAATTATAGGAAATCAACTCAGTAAGCTCGGAAAAACATTTTCAGTAGTTGAAAGTTGCACTGGTGGTAAAATAGCAGAAAATATAACTGCATATGCTGGAGCTTCCAATTATTTTAAGGGAGGACTTGTTGCTTACGCCTTAGATTCTAAAACAGAAATTTTAAAGATTGACCCAAAATTAATTGAATTGCATTCGGTTGTCAGTAATGAAGTTGCAGAGGCCATGGCTCAAAATGTTAGACAGTTGTTTAATTCCGACTATGGACTTGCAACAACAGGGAATGCTGGCCCCTCTAAGGGCAGTTCAGATGCAGAAATAGGAACGGTTTGTATTGCTATTGCCTCTGCTGATGGCGTCTTTTCACAGCAATTTAACTTTGGTAAACAACGCCTTAGAGTGGTTCAAAAAGCAGTCACAATGGCCTTTACATTATTTCAAAAAGAAATTTTTAAAAATTGCTAAAATAAAGTTTGCGTACTTCTAAAGAATTCGTATTTTTGC
>TARA_Y100000385_G_scaffold53101_1_pt1 | contig 11415 bp, 11 predicted proteins | sample TARA_Y100000385 | Tara Oceans TARA_Y100000385 (sample SAMEA2620980) | marine metagenome | biome: marine biome (ENVO:00000447); feature: surface water layer (ENVO:00002042); material: "saline water (ENVO:00002010), including plankton (ENVO:xxxxxxxx)" | depth 5 m
ACGATATTGATATTTAGCCATAGCCTCAGACCAAATAGATCGATCTGTTTTTCCTATACACATTAATTGAATTTCCATTTTCCAAAGTTACAAAGGCTTTAGATTTTTAAAGTATTTATATCTTAATATGATTTAGCCTTCTATCTTTGTAACTATACAAGAAATCAAAACATGTCAAAAATATTGCAACTTCCTTTAATTAAGTCTGTTGTATTTTTTTTAAAAGCCATAAAGCCACCTGGATTTTATGGTTTTTCAATTTATGATTTGTTTGAAATGTATATGATTGGAATTGTGAAGGGGACCCTAACTTCCAGAGCAGGGAGTATTTCTTTTAGTTTTTTTATGGCCTTATTTCCATTCCTTCTCTTTATTTTAAATTTAGTTCCCTTTGTTGATTTGATACCTTTTATAAGGATTGATAATTTTGATCAAACTTTTCTTAATTATATAGAACTTTTTCTTCCTCCTGAGACACAAACTTTTTTTACTAATATTTTTGATGATATTCGAAATAAACCTAGAGCAGGTTTACTATCATCAGTTTTTTTACTTTCTATTTTTTTATCAGCTAATGGTGTTTCTTCAATATTTGGTAACTTTGAAGAGTCTTATCATGTGGCTTTTTCAAGAAATTTTTTTAAACAATATTTATTATCCGTCGGAGTAAGTGTTGTATTAGCTTTTCTATCTCTACTTACAGTTATAATGTTTTTCTATTTTGAGTTTTATATTCTAAATAATTTAGGATCCTTAATTCCCTCTGAAATAAGATGGACTAGAATCGGTCAATTTACTTTCTTTGGTCTTTTTGTTTATTTAACTGTAAATATCTTGTACTATTTTGGCACTATTGAGGGAAGAAAAAACCAATTTTTTACTATTGGTGCTTTGATGACTACTTTATTGTTTTTTCTGACAACCTATGGCTTTGGGATTTATATTGAGAATTTCTCTAATTATAATCAGCTATATGGATCTATAGGAGCTTTGTTGATATTTCTTTTGTATATCTGGATGAATTCTAACATATTACTCTTAGGCTTTGAATTAAACGCAACATTAACTAGATTTAAAAGGGAACCAAAGGTGTCTTCAGATGAAGATTAATTCACAGACTCATTTCATAGACGTTCTGCTCCCACTGGCACTACCTAAAGCGTATACATATTGTATTTCTAAAGACGAAGCTTCTATTTTGAAACCAGGATCTCGGGTTGCAGTTCCTTTTGGAAAGCAAAAGATTTTCACGGGTATAGTTAGTCAGATTCATAAATTATCCCCGCAAACTTATGAGGCTAAGCCTATTGTGATGATCCTAGATAAAACTCCTGTAGTTACTCAGAAACAGCTTGAATTCTGGAAGTGGATCTCTAATTACTACATGTGTACAGAAGGGGAAGTTCTTCGAGCCGCATTACCAGCTGCCTTAATGATTGAAAGTGCAAGCGTTTTGGTGAAATGTGAAATTACAGAAGATCAACTTGAATCCCTTTCTGACTTACAATATATTGTATTTGAAGCTCTTGAAAAGCAAAGTCTAACTCTAGAAGAAATCAGTAAAATTACTGATCTGAATAATGTAATGCCTTTAGTTCTAGATATGATTGAAAAAAAAGTAGCAATTATTCACCAAAAGCTTGAAGAGAAGTTTAAACCTAAAAAAATCAGAGTAGTTCAATTAAAACCATTCTACAAAGAAGTAAATCAAATTGAGAAAGTGTTTAAAAGTTTAGGCAGAGCCCCAAAACAAAAAGCTATTTTGATGGCATTAATTAGTAAAGAGAATGACTCGAGTTCATGGTTTAATGTTTCAGAATTAAAGGAAAAAACTAAGGCAAGTAGTTTGCAAATCAAAACTTTAATTGACAAGGGCATTCTTCAAGAAAGTTATAGAGAGACTAATCGTATTTTGATTCGACACGTTGAAGATCAAACTTCAGAAATATTACTTTCTAAAGCACAATTTAATGCATTAGAAAATTTAAAAGTTCAATTATTAAATAAAAAAGTTGTTCTCTTTGAGGGTGTTACCGCATCAGGTAAAACCGAGGTTTATATTAGTTTAATTGAAGAACAAATAAAAGAAGGAAAACAGGTATTATATTTATTACCAGAAATATCTCTCACCTCACAAATTGTAAAACGTTTAGTATCTCGATTTGGAGATCAAGTCCTAGTATATCATTCTCGCTTTTCAATTCATGAACGCACAGAGGTATGGAATCAAGTTCTAGACAAAAATTCGAAAAGAAAAATAATTGTTGGGGCTCGATCATCAGTTTTACTGCCTTTTCAAGATTTAGGCTTGATTATCATAGATGAAGAGCATGAAAATTCTTATAAACAATTTGATCCGGCCCCTCGATATCAAGCTAGAGATAGTGCAATTTATCTTGCTCAGAATTTAGACGCCAAAGTGGTATTAGGCTCTGCAACACCCTCTATGGAAACAGCGGAAAATGTTAGAAATAAAAAATATGGTTGGGTAAAATTGACAGAACGTTTCGGCGGCGTCTCTTTGCCAAATATTGAACTTATTAATCTTAAAGAGGAGCATAGAAAGAAGAATATGACAGGAATGTTTTCTAAACAACTTATTACATCTATTAAAGAAACTCTAAGTAACAGGAAACAAGTAATATTATTTCAAAACCGAAGGGGTTATGCGCCAATACTCGAGTGCATGAGTTGTGGGCATTCTCCTCAGTGTACACAATGTGATGTTTCACTAACTTATCATCAAACAAAAAATCAATTATGCTGTCACTACTGTGGATATAATATTCCCATGCCAATTCAATGCCATGCATGTGGGATGACTACACTATCAACTAAAGGTTTTGGCACTCAACAAATTGAAGAACAGATAAAAAAGCTTTTTCCAAATACTTCCGTAGGTAGAATGGACTGGGACAGTACCAGAGGAAAGTGGGATTTTGATAAAATAATAGAGGCTTTTGATAAGGAGCGTATTCAAATTTTAGTTGGCACTCAGATGGTTGTAAAAGGACTAGACTTTAAAAATGTTTTACTTGTTGGGGTTATTAATGCAGATCATGTATTAAATATTCCTGATTTTAGAGCACATGAGCGAAGCTATCAAATGATGTGTCAAGTAGCAGGACGTGCAGGTCGGTCTGATCAGAAGGGAAAGGTTTTAATACAAACTTTTCAACCAGATCACCCAACATTAAAACATGTATTGGAACATAATTATGAAGAGCTATACCTAACTCAAAAAAAAGAGCGTAAAAATTACCATTATCCACCATATTTCAAGATGATTAGAATCACATTTAAGAGCAGGCAATATGAAACAGTGAACATGTCCTCAGAGTGGTTTTCAAATGTGATTAAGCAATCCTATCAAGGATCTATATTAGGGCCTATCTTCCCTGCTGTTTCAAGAGTAAGAAACTTATTTCATAAACAGTTACTTATTAAGGTGGATCACAAATTAAATTCAAATGAAGTGAAAAGTCTTCTTTCAAAAACATATAAAAGCTTTCAAGCAGTCGCAGCTTTTCGAAGTACAAGAGTAAATTTTGATGTGGATCCATATTAAAAATAAAACAGATCACATTTATATTAATAAATCAATGATTTATTTGGGTTTATATTGATAGAAACGTACTTTTGCAATCCAAAATAAATATTATGAACCAATACGAAACTGTTTTCATTTTAAATCCCGTTCTATCTGAAACTCAGATAGAGGAAGCAGTTCAAAAATATGTAGAACTAATTAAGACTCAAAAAGGTTCGATGTCGAATCAAGAAAATTGGGGACTTAAGAAGTTAGCCTATCCTATTGAAAATAAAAAGAGTGGCTTTTATCATCTTTTTGAATATGCTGCACCTAACGACGCTGTCTCTGCTTTAGAAGTAGAATTTCGTCGTGATGAGCGGGTTATGCGTTATCTTACTGTAAAGTTAGACAAGCATGGGCAAGCATGGGCCGAAAAAAGAAAGAAAAGAAATAAAGCTAAATCATAAGTAATGTCTAAGATAGAAGAACAAAATTCAGGTAAAAAAGAAGGGGAAATTCGTTATTTAACCCCGTTAAATATTGATACTTCAGTTCAAAAAAAGTATTGTCGCTTCAAGCGATCAGGAATCAAGTATATAGATTATAAAGACTCTGATTTCTTATTAAAGTTTGTAAATGAGCAGGGAAAAATTTTACCAAGAAGACTTACTGGTACATCATTAAAGTATCAACGTAAGGTCTCCGTAGCTGTAAAAAGAGCGCGTCATTTGGCTTTGATGCCTTATGTTGCTGATATGTTAAAATAATTAAAACGCTCAAAATGGAATTAATTTTAAAAGAAGACGTCCAAAATCTAGGATTTAAAGACGATATAGTGAGTGTAAAAAATGGCTACGGTCGAAACTTTTTAATACCACAAGGGAAAGCTGTGATAGCTACTGTTTCTGCTCGTAAAGTTTTAACTGAAAATTTAAAACAACGCGCTTTTAAAGAGCAATCTATTATCGATACAGCTAATAAAAGAGCAGAGGAGATAAAAGCTCTTGATGTTAAATTACCATCAAAAGTAGGTTCCGGAGATAAATTATTTGGATCCGTCACTAATTCTGATTTAGCGACTGCAATCAGTTCTCTATCCTCAGAGATTGATAAAAAATATATAACATTACCTGGTAAAATAATAAAACGTCTTGGGAAGTATGAGGCAACGATAAGGCTGCACCGTGAAGTAAATTTTGAACTACCTTTCGAAATTATTCCTGATAAAAAATCATAACAATAAAACCCACTTTTAAGTGGGTTTTTTTATTTTTAAAAAAAACTGTGAAATATCACAAATTATCTGAAGCACAATTTAATGAAATGCATAAGGAATTTGCTGTTTTTTTAGCAACTCAGAGTATCACTAAAAAAGATTGGAATATTATAAAATCTAATAAACCCGAATTAATAGATAATTATTTAAACTCTTTTAGTGATTTAGTATGGGATAAAATTTTATCAGACTGTAAGTATCTAGAGTATTCTAATTCAGATCAATTATACCTGTTTCACACTAAAAAAAGATTAATAGATGTTTTAATTCTTAAAATAGATCCTAATTTAGCTGATCTAAATACATCTAACGGTTTTAAGAAGGTTTTAAATTCATTGCAGTCAGACCAAATCGATATTTTTAAATCATCAAAAGCTTATACACCGTCTCGTAATGTATTTATTTACAATTATCTCAAAAAAGGAGCTATGATTTCAAAGGGGAAACGTTATGAGTTGATAAAAAGTTATTTTCTCAATTCATCAAAATAAAAGATATTTGTAGTAGATTAAATAAAATGTCAATAAAGCCCTCTACATTAAAAGGTACCCGAGACTTTTTTTCTGGTGAAATAGCCAAACGCGATTATATTAAAAAAATTCTACAAAATTCTTTTGAATCTTTTGGATTCAGTCCTATTGAGACTCCATCTTTTGAGAGGTTAGAGACATTAACTGGTGTTTATGGTGAGGAAGGAGACCGATTAGTATTTAAAATTTTAAATTCTGGAGATAAAATTAAAAAAGCGGATATAGAGGCGTTGGATAGCGGTGAGAGCCAAAAATTTATTCGTTCAATATCTGGAAAAGCTTTACGATATGATCTAACAGTTCCTTTTGCTCGTTTTGTAGCAGAACATCAAAACGAATTAGTATTTCCTTACCGACGTTATCAAATTCAACCTGTCTGGCGTGCAGACCGTCCCCAACACGGGCGTTTTCAAGAATTTTATCAATGTGATGCAGATATAGTAGGGGATAGTTCCCTTTGGCAAGAAGTAGAAATGATTTACTTATATGATAAAGCTTTTTCTGATTTAAAAATTAAAGGTTTAACCCTGAAGGTAAATCATCGAAAAATTTTATCAGGAATTGCATCACTTTTGGGAGCTGAATCTAAATTAATTGAATTCACAATAGCTTTAGATAAATTAGACAAAATTGGTCATAATGGGGTATTAAATGAATTAATCAAAAAAGATTTCTCTAAAGATTCCCTTAAAATCCTAGAAAAACTCTTAAAATTAGATGGTTCTATTAAGCATCAAATATCTATACTAAAAGAACTATTATCCTCACATAAAATAGGTCTAGAGGGGCTTTCAGAGTTAGAGTTTACATTAAATCAATTTAATGATAATCAACTTAAATCTATTAAACTGCAATTTGATTTAACTCTTGCTCGCGGCTTACATTATTATACAGGTATTATTGTAGAAGTTACAGCTCCAGAAAAAGTAAAAATGGGATCTATTGGTGGTGGTGGTAGATATGATAATTTGACAAGTGCTTTTGGATTAAAAAACATGAGTGGTATTGGAATTTCTTTTGGCTTTGAAAGGATCTACTTGGTGATGGATGAATTAGGACTATTTCCAAACACCCTTTCACACAAAACTCAAGTTTTATTTGCTAATTTTGGAGTAGAGGCCGTAAAGATTATATTTCCATATCTTGACCAATTAAGAAATCAAAACATTTCTTGTGAACTTTATCCAATCGAATCTAAACTCAAAAAACAGTTGGGATATGCAAATTCCAAAGGGATTCAAAAAGTAATACTTATTGGCTCAGAAGAATTAGAGCAAAATTCCTTTATCTTAAAAAACATGAAAAGTGGAGAACAAACTAATCACTCTTTATCAAATTTAATTAAGATTTTAAATTAAATTTTAATTTTGGAGTTAATGTTGGTTTGGAATAGTTTTGAAAAGGCTACTTTAAAAGGTTTTTAATTTTACCATTTGCTTCTTCATCAAAAAACACTCAAAATAAAATATTTAAATTTCTTTATTATATTTAATTTAAATTGATTTATAAAATTATGAAAAATTTATTGTTTTTATTTTTAATTGCACAAACTTTGTTTTCACAAGATCGACCTAAGCCAGAAGATACAGAAGTTTGGGAGCCTGAGCCAGTTGTTGTGACTCCAGGCAAATCATCAAATCCTCCAAGTGATGCAATTGTTCTTTTTGACGGTACTGATTTTTCAAAATGGCAACATGAACAATCTAAAAAGCCAGTTCAATGGACACTAAATAAGGATAATTCCATGACAGTTAAACCAAGAACTGGAGGTATAGAAACTATTGAAGAACACGGATCTATTCAATTTCATATTGAGTGGAAGACCCCCTCTATAATAAAAGGAAAAGGACAGGGAAGAGGAAATAGCGGAATTATGTTTCAAAGACGTTATGAAGTTCAAGTCCTGGATAGTTATAATAATAGAACATACTCAAATGGCCAAGCTTCATCTATTTATAAACAACATATCCCTTTAGTAAATGCAACTAGAAAACCCGGGGAATGGCAGGTTTATGATATTATATTTAATGAGCCTGAATACGATAATGAAGGAGAAATGATAAAGACAGGCACGATTACTGTTTTTCTAAATGGTGTGTTGGTTCAGAACAATGTTGAAATTTTAGGTACTACCGAATATATTGGAGCACCAAAAAATAGAAGGGATGAAATGCCAGGATATAACAGTTCAAGTTATAATTCCTCTAAATCTATTAATCGATCTCTTACGCTACAAGATCATGGTGATTTAGTAAGTTATAGGAATATATGGATGCGCAAGTTATAGGATTACCTGAATTTCTTCTTTTTAAATCCACTTTTTTTCTTTTTTGATTTTGGAGAATATGTTTTCCCTTTTTTTGTAAGCTCTACATTAACTTTTCTTTCATCCATGATAAGGTTGTCAAATGATTTAAGTACAAGATCTCTGTGATTTTTGTGAGTTGAGAAAAAGGAAAAGTTTTTCATGACTTCAACTTGAAAAACATCATCTTGACCTAATTTCAGAAAAGACCGTAAGAAGTCTTTTAGAGTCTGCCATTCGTATTGGTCACGAGCCCCAACATTTATAAAAAAACGATCTTTATCGTGAGGAGCATTTATTTTTTTATCAGAACGATCAAAATTGATTCTTTGTTCTACATTTCGTTCTTTATAATCATTTAATTTAGGGTTGAAATCAAAGTTTTTAAACTCATATGAAAGCATTAATTCGATAAGAGTTTCTTTATCGATATCTTTTAAAGATTCAATTACCTTTGAAAGGTAACTGTTTAAATCACTTTTTACAGGAGTATTTTTTATTTGATTTATCCAGTGAGTAACTTTATTACTGAAGATTGTTTCAACAGAGGGCATCTCCTGTTTAGCTAGTTTTGTTTGTAACTTGTTTTCTATCATTCGAATTTTTCGTTGATCAGATTTAGTTACAAAGATCACAGAGGTTCCTTGTTTTCCTGCTCTTCCTGTTCTTCCGCTTCTGTGAGTGTAAATTTCAATTTCGTCAGGTAATTGATAATTAATTACATGAGTAATATCATCCACATCAATTCCACGAGCTGCAACGTCTGTAGCAATTAGAAGCTGAATTTTTTTCTTACGGAAGGATTGCATAACTGCATCTCTTTGATTTTGACTTAAGTCTCCGTGGATTGCAGCTGCTTTATAACCGTCTTTGATTAATTTATCAGCGACTTTTTGAGTTTCAATTTTTGTTCTACAGAAAACACACCCAAAAATATCAGTATTCAAACTTATTACAGCTCTTAAGGCACTATATCGCTCCCTTGCTCCAACGATATAATACTGATGAGAAATATTTTTGGCACTAGAATTTTTTGTTCCTATAGTAATTTCTTTAGGATCGTGCATGAATTTTTTAGCAATGACATTAACTTCTGGGGGCATGGTAGCTGAAAAGAGCCATGAGTCCTTATCGTTTGGAGTATTCTTTAAAATATCCTTAATGTCTTCATAAAACCCCATATTGAGCATTTCATCTGCCTCATCAAGAACACAATATTCAATGGATCTAATATTAACCATTTTACGTTTTATCATGTCTTTAAGACGTCCTGGAGTTGCAACAATAATCTGAGCACCACGTTTTATTTTTTTTGCTTGTTCTGTAATGCTTGCTCCACCATAAATAGCAACTATATTTAGGTTTTTTAATCCTTGACCGTAGGTAGTCATATCATTAGTAATTTGCAAGCACAATTCACGAGTAGGGGATATGATTAAACCTTGAGTATTTCGATTTTCAGTATCTATTTTCTGCAAGATAGGAAATCCAAAAGCTGCTGTCTTACCAGTGCCAGTTTGAGCTAAAGCGACTAAATCCGTATTATTTTCTAAAAGTATTGGAATTACTTTGTGTTGAACCTCTGTTGGAGATTCAAATCCTAGATTTTCAACGGCTTTTAATAGTTGAGCATTGAGTCCTAGGGACTTAAAAGTTGTCATAAATATTAATCTGGGTGCAAAAGTAATTTAATTCTATGCGCTTTCAGGTCTTTTTCAGGTTTATTTTATTTGATCAAAAAGGGGACAAAAAAATCCCACTCAAAATAGCGGGATTTATAAAAAATATTTGGTAGGAGATTAAATTTTAAAACCTTCACGATAATCTCTTGTAACGAATTGATTTGCAGCCTCTAAGTTTGTGATCTTCATATTATCTCCATCCCACAACAATTTCTTGCGCGCGAAGTAATCCATTCGACCATTTCCTTTGTCCTCTCTAAGCATGTAGCTTCTAATTGCTAAATTCCCCATTAGTACAGTTTCTGTCATGGGTCCTGCGTAGTCAAATGAAGAAGTTAAACCAAGATGTTCATCACTATTAAATCCAGCTTTACATGCATCAACCCACTTACGTTGATGCCCGTACTCTGGTTCTGTCATTTTTTCAACTTCAGGACCAAAATCTGTAGTACCATCATTAAGATATAATTTTGGCATTAGTGGAGAACTGTCATTAATATTGGTTGAAATGATTCCTTTTTCTCCAATTATCAATACTCCATTTTCACTATTTGTCCCACCAATGTCACTATTTGCTGGTATAATTTCTGGATGTGGAGGTCTAATACCACCATCGCTCCATGTCATTTGAATAGGAGATTTACTTTTTTCAGTAGCATCAAAATTGATTGTTATTAAAGACGAAGGGGGACAACCTTCTGGTAAGTAATCAGGAGACCACATCTTTGAGAATACACTTCCGACGCTGCATTCTGCAGCAGTTGGATATTTTAATCCAAGAGTACGAAAAGGAATATCAATCAAATGACATCCTACATCACCAAGAGCACCAGTTCCATAATCCCACCATCCCCTCCAACTGAAAGGATGCATGTTAGGTGTGTAAGGTTTTTCTTTAGCTGGTCCTAACCATAAGTCCCAATTTAGTGCGTCAGGTTTTAAACTAGAGTCAGATTTTGGCATCATAACACCTTGAGGCCATACTGGACGGTTTGTCCAGATTTTTACATCAGAGACAGCACCAACTTTTCCACTATCAATCCAGTCTTGAACCATATTTAGAAGTGGATTTGATCCACCTTGGTTACCCATTTGAGTAACTACTTTTTGTTTACGAGCCATTTCAGTTAACATGCGTGCTTCTCTTATGTTGTGAGTCATTGGCTTTTGAACATAAATATGTTTTCCTCTTTCCATAGCAAAGGCAGCAGCGGGGCCGTGAACATGATCTGGAGTAGAAATCGTAACTGCATCAATATCTTTTTCTTTATCCAACATTATCCTGTAATCAGCATATTGCTTGGCTTTTGGAAATTTCTTTACCGTTCTAGATGCGCTTCCAGAAAAATCAACATCACAAAGGGCAACAACACGTTCACGACCTCGAACAGAGGCATTACTTATATCACTAGCACCTTTTCCTCCAGAGCCAATAGCGGCTATATTAAGCTGATCACTTGGAGAAATATATCCTTGTCCACCAAGTACATTTCGAGGCACTATAATTATGGAAGATGCTGCGATACTTTTTTTAATAAAATTTCGTCTAGACCCTTGTTTTTTACTTTTCATTTGTTAGGTTGTAATGTTATTAAATAAAGATATATAATTTTACAGAAATAAATAAAGAGTTTTAAATCTTAAAACCAAACTAAATAATTTCCTATGAATAAAATAACATTAATAGTACTGATTTTAAGTTCAACTTTTTTATTCTCCCAGCGTGGAAAAACTGGTGATAAAACTTTCGAGAATCGCTTTCCTGAAAATGTATTTAATTCTGTTTCTAACGCCTCCTTAGAATTAGTTAATGAAGTTGACCATGATATTATTGTTGTGATTAGAGATCAAAGGAAAAAGTATGTAAGACATGCCTATATTAGAAATAATGAAAAATATACTTTTGATAAACTACCAATTTCAAGAATTTACGTTCAGTTTAAATCTAAAGAGTTTTTTTTCGAAGACCTTGAAAGAACTACTATAAATTTTGGAGATAAACATAAATTTAATTTTTTCTTTGACCCTACTCAAAAAGAGAACTATTTTAGAATAACAGAAGAAGAATTTTTTAAACCCTGATTTTAATT
>TARA_Y100000385_G_scaffold272416_1_pt1 | contig 11402 bp, 7 predicted proteins | sample TARA_Y100000385 | Tara Oceans TARA_Y100000385 (sample SAMEA2620980) | marine metagenome | biome: marine biome (ENVO:00000447); feature: surface water layer (ENVO:00002042); material: "saline water (ENVO:00002010), including plankton (ENVO:xxxxxxxx)" | depth 5 m
CTTCTAATTTATCTTCTTCTAATTTATCTTCTTCTAATTTATCTTGTTTCAAATTATCTTTAGTATCCTTAACTTCAACCTTTTTATCACTTGAATCAGTTAATTTTGTAACAAAGTCATCAAATTGTTCTTTGGCACTATTTGATAATTGTTGTAAAGCTCCTAAGGGTTCATTAGCTTCATCATCACTGCTACTAATTTCTGCTTCAGATGCTGCTTCTTCTGCTTTTTTTATTGATTGTCTTCCTACCTTTTTTATTCTTTCATTTATACTATCACTTTCAGAGACATCACTTAAACTTTCATTACTTACATCACTTTCATTATCCTCTTCTTTAATCTTTTTATTATCTTCTTTTAATTCAGATTTTTTTTCTAATTTTGATTCCATTTTTTCTTTTTTGTTTATTTTTTCAGAATTAAAATAAAAATCATTTAATACTTTTAATGTATGTTCGTGATTTAATGATGTTAATTGATCTATATTTTCATCGGTAATAATTCTCATTTGTATATTCATAACTTGTAATTCTTGTATTAATAATTTAAATGCATATGGTACTTTAATTATACTGAAACTTCTTCCAAATTTTGTTACAACTTCAATATTTTGATTATCTTCAATATTAGTATTAAAAACAAGAGGTCCATCGCAAAATGGACTAATAAATATATTTTTTACTTCATTATATATTGCTATTGCTCCACTATTATTACATATTGCAACATAATATTCATCTCCTCTATTTAACATAGATTCTTGTAAAAAGTATGAAGCACCGTGAGCTAATACACAATCGCGTTCCATTTCTCCTATTCTTAAGCCACCATCATTAGCTCTACCTTGAACAGTTTGTCTTGTTAATACTGTTCTTGGTCCACGTGCTCTATAGTTAATTTTATCTTTTACCATATGTTTTAATCTCATATAATAGCACGGACCAATAAATAATTCCATTTGTAGTTGTTCACCTGATTCTCCATTATATAAAATTTCATTACCAGTGGAGTTATAACCAATTTCTTTTAATAAATTACCAAAAACATAGTGTTTTGAACCTTTATTTACAAATGCAGTACAATCACCAAAACCACCATATAAAGAACAAGCTTTACCCATTAATGTTTCTACTAATTGCCCAATAGTCATTCTACTAGGCAATGCGTGTGGATTGATAATTAAATCAGGTCTTATACCATCTTCAGTAAATGGCATATTTTCTTCTGGTATTATTAACCCAACAGTACCTTTTTGTCCACATCTACTACAAAATTTGTCTCCAATAGCAGGTATTCTTTGTTCGCGTATTCTTACTTTTGCTATTCTAAATCCTTCTTCTCCTTCGGTAATAAATGATTTATCTACAAATCCGAGTTGTCCTTTTTTTGGAAATATAGAAGAATCAATATATTTAGTATCATTATTGGTTGCTCTACCTATTATTACTTTTTTATCATCTAATAAAGTATTTTCTTTAATTAAACCATTATTATCTAACATAGAATAATCATATCCTGGTTTTTTATTAAATATTATATTATTTTCAATATTAATAAATTTAGAATCAACATTTGAACCATTTACTTTAGAGCTTTCTTCATAACTTTCATAACTATTTAAATAAGTAGTATTAAACATTCCTCTTTTAATTGATCCTTCATTAAATAATATACTATCTTCTACATTATAACCACCATAACATCCAATTGCAACAATTGCATTTATACCATAAGGATGTTCTTCATTATTAATATAATTTAAATATCTACTTTTAACAAGTGGTAATTGTCCATTATTTAATACTACACCCATTTTATCAATTCTATTTTGATAATTTGAATGATATAAACTAACAGCTTGTTTACTTTGTCCACAAGAGAAAAGATCACGTGGTAATTGATTATTTTCAGGGAATACAATTTGATTACCCATAATTCCTAATATTAATGAATTATGTATTTCTAAATGACTTGTATATTTTTGTATAGATTCTTCATTATGTGATATTAATGCGGTTTCAGATTCAGCTGAATCTAAATATTCTATTATTCCACAATTTTCAATTAGTTTATTAAGTTTTTTTTGATTATTTTCAATATTAATATTATCTATAGATTCTACATTATTTTCATATAATTCTTCAATAACATTATATATTTTATTTTTTTTTATAAAATCTAAATAATTAGAGTCAATTAATTCACTTTCTTTAAATTTATTAAATCCAATTAATAATTGATAAAAATTAAAATCTTTTGAATTTATAATTTTTTCAATAAATTCATTTTTATAACTGGGTATCATATTATTAACATAATATATTGGTCTTGTTAATCTACCTGAATCAGTATATATGTATATAATATTTTCATTAATAGCCCAACTAATACTAGTATATATTGGTAATAAACCAAGTCTTCTATAACTAATAAGTAGATTTAATGATTCATTTGGATTATTAATAATACCAACCCAAGCACCATTAATAAAAATTTTGGTACTATTTGCAATATAATCTATATTAGTTTCATCCAATAATTCTATAAAAATTACATTTTTTAATAATTCAAACATTTTATTTTTAGAAAATCCATTAGTAATATATGCAGCGAGAGACATATGTTTATGTAAACCAACATTTCCACCATCAGGTGTATCAACAGGATCAATAATACCCCATTGAGAAGAATGTAATAAACGCGGTCCAATAACTTTAGCACTAGAATCTAATGGTAAATTTAATTTACGTAAATGTGATAAATATGAATTATATGATAATCTGTTTAAATCTTGAATAACTTCTGGACGACGTGTATGTTCTTCTGCACCCCAAGAACCTTTAAATGCTTTTTTAAAACCAGTTTCTAATATACGTTCTTTAAAATATTCTTTATAATTATTTTCAATTAATGATTGAAAATCATTTTCATAAATTCCTTGTTTATAATAATATTCTTTATCTATTTTTTGAAATATATGTTTTTGTTGTAAAGTATAATATTCTTTAAATAAATCATATATTAAAGAACCTGTTAATTCTACACGTTTAAATTTAAAATTATCTCTATCAGTAGGTTCTTCGTGATTCTTATAAACTTTTAATAATTTATGTACCATAAAACCAATAAAATAAGCTTTATTATTAAAATTATTTTCTCCAATATGAGGTAATAAATAATCCATTAATATTTCCATTACATGAACAATAGTTTTGCCTTTTGTTAATGTTGCAATATATTTTAATGCAATTTCTTGATTAAAAATTCCACCTGCATCATGAATTGATGGTATAAATAAATCAATATAATCTGTATATTTGTCTAAATCAAGTAAACAATATTGTATAATTAATTTATCTGAAATAATTCCAAGAGCTCTCATTAAAATAAATAACGGAACTGGTTTTCTTACATTTGGTATATTAACAACAATTTGATTATTGCTATATTTAGTAGAAGATCTCATAATTCTTATTGATAATGTTCTGATAGGTTTTGAAGAATCTTCTGAAACAGAACGAATTTCGCAACTATGACTATATATTTCATTATAATCAGATTTAATATAAATCATATTATCTGCAAATTTTTCTTGACAAATTATTACTTTTTCTTTTCCATCAATAATAAAATATCCTCCATAATCATTTTTACATTCACCCATATAAAATTTTAAATTGTTATCCATTTTATTTAAAATACATAAATCAGAATTTAACATAATTGGAAATTTTCCAAAATATATTTTTTCTAACATTGTTTCAGTTTCAGTAAATTCTTTTTCAGATGAATCTGATTTAATTTTATATTTAACTAATACATCAATATGTAATGTAAAAGCATATGTCATATTTCTTAAACGAGCTTCATTAGGATACATATAGTGACTTCTTGAATCATCATAAATAATTGGTTTACCAAAATATAACTTATTTCCATCTAACCCTCCTAAAAATATTTCTGCTTGTAAATTATATTCTTTAGTATTAGGATCTTGATTTTTTAAAATTTTAATAGGATTTTTTTCTTTAAATATATTATTAATTTTATTATTTATAAAATCATTATACGAATCTAAATGATGTCTTACAAATAGTTCTGGGTTATCTTTAAAATATTTATCTATAACAATCCAATTTAAATTTTCATATGAATTATTAGACATTTCTTTAATATAATTAAACACTAAAAAATCTTTTATTTCTTAATAACATAAAAATATTAAAATATTAATTAAATAATAATTAAATAATAATATAATATTTGGATAAAAATATTATAATATTAGTATAATTATTATAATATTTTTATTTTTTTATATAATCATTTTTCCTGTAAATGTTACTAATATTAATCCTAAAATAACAAATAATAATACTATTGGTAATATTACTAATAACCAAGATATTTCTTTATATCCTGCCTTACATAAACAATTCAATATAAATGTCCAAAACACAATATAAATTGCGTTAAATACAAATACTAAAAAAGTACTTGGTAAATAACATTCATATGGTCCCAAACAATATTTTGTTGTGTTTCCAAAATTTTGAATAGCAATTACAATAAATATAATTACAGATATAAATAAATAAACAAAAGCAGGACTACATAAATTTTTAAAATCATTAGAAAATTTATCAAAGTATTTCGCCATTTTATAAAAAGTAAAGATAAAAAACTAAAGATAAAAAAAATTAATAATTAGTATATTCTGGTCCATTATAACCATACATAGTATCATAAGTATTATTTATACCATTTTCAATACTTCTAGATACATAAGTAAATGGTTGAAATAATGGACCACCGCCACTCATTAATTTTTTACAACCGTATTGAATTCTTTTATATTTTTTTGTTTTTTTACCTAAATCTTTTATTATTAATTTTATATTTTTATTTTGTTTTCTTGATTTCATATGTTTTCTTAATTTCATATGTTTTCTTGTTTTCATATGTTTTCTTAATTTCATATTTTTTCTTAATTTCATATTTTTTCTTGATTTAATAATTTTAGTATACTTCATTTATAATATATAAATAAAATATTTATTCTATATCAACATGTGTTAACATATGTCTACGACAGCAATATTTATTTAATCCTAAAATGTCTAATACTTCCCCTTCGGCAGTTTTATCTATATTATCTTCTGTTAAATAAATAATTTTATCTACTTCTAAAGATTTACTTATTTTTCTTTTTTTTATTTCTATTTGATAAAATCTATATTTATTTGCTAATACTTTTCCACATGTAAAACATTTAACTGGAATAATCATAAATAATATTTTATATATAATATACATTAAATATTATTTAAATAATTTCAATTTTAAAATACTTTTTTTTATATTTCAAATAAAGCTACTCTATTTAATTCTTTTTCACTATTTATACTGCTATTTACATTTATATAATTATATAAAACAATAAAAAATATAATAAGAAGTATATTAACTATTATTAATATTAATAATTTAAAAAAATTATACATTATTAATATTACTTAATATATTTTTATTAATTTGTTAAAATATTCACTCATCGTTAACTTCGCGGCATATGAATCTTGCTAAATGCCTACAAGGACAATTACATACAATATCACGCGTATCATTAACTTCTATTTCAATCCATTGAGCCATATTTTTTGGTTTGTTATTTTGATGTTTTTTACAGCATTTGCATGCATTTAATGTAGTTAACACATCGCTATTTTTCAAAACTTTATTTTGGTAAAACAAACTATAATTACGAATACCAACACCCAAATGACATTCATGCTGTGCAAACCCCACCATTTCATAAATATTTTTTACCTTATTTGAAATGTATTTTTTTGTGTATTTTTGAATAATTGTAGAAGCCCATATGTAATTGAATGACCAAATATGCTCAATCAAATCGTATGGAAGTTTGTAACCAATAAGCGAGTTAGCAACAGCATCAGAATTCATAAATATGAATTTCTTGTGAAACTTGTAATTGATTGGTTGTACAATTGATATTAAAATAATAATAATTATCAATTTTTTTTTTACTAACAATTTTTGTATATTTATAGGGTCCTTTTCCTGATAATTAGCACACGATTCGAATTTCGAGACCGAGACTCTTTTTCCACTTTTCGCAGCTGCTCTGAATATCGAGCACTTAGAGATCGAACGCAATGGCCAATGCGACTAATTGGCCAGGACCGCGCTAGCACGTTTGTGGACCAGATACATTTTCTGCGGCTCAGTGTCCACGATGCACGTCTCCAAATGCGCAGAGGATCGAAGGATCGAATCGACGATTTGCCAATGCGGTAGCTTGTTCACGCCGATATCTTCGATGACGACCCATCCACTGCCGACGAGGTCGGTGAGGAACCGACGACCAGCGTGAGAGCAGAGAGACGAGGAGGAGAGAGGCGAGGCGAGAGGCGAGGAGGAGAGGTGCTGGTGCACGGGTCGTCAGTTCGACCCCGCCCTCGGCACCCGTCCCGCAAGTGGCGAAGCGCCCAAAGCTGTGCCGTAGCAGCGGACAGGAGGAGCAGTGGGCGCAGAATCACGCGAAGGGAGATGCACCACGTTTTGGGGGGTGGCACTTCGACCCTCATTGGAGCTCAGGGGAACCACGTGCGTTTCACCCTGTAGTTCGAGTCCTGCTGCCCACCAGAGTGTTCAGATTAGACCCGATCGAATGAAGGCCGTCGTCAATGATTGTGTCATACGCCTGAACGTAAGAGAGGCGTGGTCTCTCGGCGATAAGGCATTTGGATGGTGGCGAGGGCTTGTTTGAGAGCGCTGTCACTTGCCTCATTCCCAAAAACTGTGTGCATTATAATTAATATAAATTTCACTATTTTATTTTTTTTGTTTTTCTAGTTGAAGAGTTTGATCTGGAATTAGAGTTTGTTCTGGAATTAGATTTTGATAATTTATATGTTTTTAATGAAACATCTAATTTAGTTATAAGATTCGGATCTTTATTTATTGTATCAATTAAATAATTTATTTTTTTAATATATTTTTCATTTACTATTAATCCAAATTTTTTTAAATATTTATGGTTTTCATTAAACAAATTAATTTTTTCATATATTGGTTCTTGATATTTACCATTATACCACTCCATTTCTTCGTTTTTAATTTTATCAAAATATTGTTTGCTTTCATTAATTGTTTCTTCATCTGCATTTTCATCATATCCATTTTCATAATATAAATTATATAAATCATTAATATTATCTAAAAGATGTATATATGTTTTAAGAACTTCAATAATTATAAGTGTTAATTTGTTAACTTTTTTTATAATTTTATCAGTACTATCATTATAACTAATTTTAAATTCTTTTATGATTTTTTTATAATTTATATTTTTAGAAAAAAAATTATTTCCTTCTAATAAATAAACCTCTTGTTTAATACCATATATTGCAGTTGGATCTGTTTCTAAATATTGATGAATTTCTAATCCTTTTTCTATTATTGGAATATATCTATCTAGTTCTTCTAATTTAATTTTTTTAGTAAAAATTTTTCTTACTAAATCATTAGGCATTTCTAATTTTAAACCAGATTTTGAAGAATGCGATGAACTTTTTTTAAATTCTATAGGAGGAACTTTTTTTTTTGTTTTAGCTTTTGTTTTTTTTAATGTTGATGGATTAAATAATTCACACATTCCTGTTTTTTTATTTATTATATATCCGGGTGGACATCTTTTTCCTGTTAATGGTATAACCTGTTTTTGGGTATCATCGTTGGAGTTACTTTTTTTAGCTTCTAAATATGTTGTTAAATTAGGTATGTTATTTAGATCATTATATATATCGCTCATATTATATATATCGCTCATATTATATATATAAAATACATCCATTTTAAATTTCTAATAATACATATCCATTATTAGATTTACTAATTTTATATTCTTTATTTTCATTATGAATTTTATTATGACAAGTTTCACATATATTTATTAAATTTGCTTTATGATTTTTATTAAACTCATTATTTATTATTCCATTAGTACTTGAATTTTTTTGAAATTGTAAATGATGAATTTCGGTTCCTTCATTAATATTACAAATTTCACATAAATCTCTCAACTTTCTAGAATTATATCTATTTTTTTTTTTATTATTTATTAAATTTCCACCATTTTTTAAATATTTATTACGTATATTATATGCACGCTCTATAAAATCATTTGGTAAATCGAGAGATTTGCATACTTCTAGACCATACATTGATTCTCCTGCACCTTCTCTCAATTTTCTATCATAGATTAGTGTTTTTTGTGCTTTATCAAAAATAACACTCATATGATATGTTTTTAATTTATCTAAGTCTTTTAGTTCTTCATATTGTAATATTTCATGAAAATGTGTAGCAAATAAAAAGGTGCTTTCTATAGTGTGTAATCTCTCTAAACTAGACATAAATATACTTAATGCTGATGTACTTTCTGTTCCACTACATAATTCATCTCCTAAAATAATACTATTTTTTGTAGCATTTTTTAGAATAGTTCTAAGTTCACACATTTCTACTGCAAAAGTTGAGAGACCTTTAAAAATATTATCATTTCCTAATATTCTTGTAAATAAATAATTATATGGATAATAAATAAATTCTTCACATGGTACATAATTACCACTTTGTGCTAATATAATACTTATACCAATTGATTTTATAAAACTAGTTTTACCAACTGCATTTGTTCCATATAATAAAATTCCATTTATTAAACTTCCAATAGTTAAATCATTTGTAACATATAATTCTTTATTATTAATATGTTCAATTAAACAATGACGCATTTTTTTAAAGCTAACATATGATTTAACTTCATCATTATTTCCATAATCTTGATCAAAAATACTTGGTTTGCAATAATTATATTTATTTGCATTATATGCTTTAACATGGCATACATCAACTAATGAAATAAAACGAGAGATAATAGATAAATTATTATTTATTTTATTTAAATTTTTGAAATTTTCAACAATAATATTATAATTATTAATAATAGCTTCTAATAATATGTCTCTCGAATTATGAATATTATGTGAAATAAGATTTATTTGATTACTTACAATAATATTATTAGTATTATTAGAACCATGAGTTTTAAATTCTATTATACTTAAATTTAATATTATTTTTTCTTGGGAACCCGTATATGGTGATGTATATAATATTTCATAATTTTCATCTCCATTTTTAATCATTTTATCAAGTATTTCTTTTAATATTAAACCACGACGTTTTGTAATTAATAAAATAGGATCACTTTTAGATGTTTCATGAATTTTAATATAACTAGTTTCATCATCATTATTGATATTAGTTTCAGAATTTTTCTTTTTTAGTTTTGATTTAGGTTTTTCATAATCACCAACAATACTTGATAAAAATTGAGAGATTGCATTTAATTGTTCTTTAGAATCAACACTATCTTTGAATAAATTATTTAATTTTTTATTAAATTTTTTGTTAATAAATCCTAATCTCTCTAAATCGTAATTTGCTAATTTTTCCATTACTACATTATTTGCTTTATTTAAATCAAAATGCTCTTCAATAAATTTTGAAATTGTTTCAGAATAATTCAAAATATCAAAATTAATATAATACTTTATATATTCATAAAATTGTTGATTTTCTTTTTTAGTTGTAATTTTTTTAAATAAATTTTTTATATTTGAGAGATTATTGTATAAAATATAGAAATCTTTTGGATTAATATTTTTTAATACTAATTTTCGTTCTATTTTTTCAATATCTCTTACATCATTTAAATCAGAACGTACTGTTTTATAAAATTCTGTTTTTAATAAATGATTTATAACATCATAACTTTTATTTAATGTTTCTATATCATTAATAGGATGTAATAATTCATAGTTAAATTTTCTTTTCCCTCCACTTGTAATACAATTATTTAAAAGATTTGATACACAACTTAATTTTCCATTATAACGTTGATCACTAATAATATTTAATTGTTTTAATGTATGATTTGCTAATACTAATTTATTACTATGATTTTCAAAAACAGGATAATCAATATCTTTTACTAATGAAGGATTATGTTTATAAATAAAATCTAATAAAAAACATAAACTTTGATTTGCAAAACTATAATCACGAAATTCAGTTTTTTCTAAATATGATCCAATTCCATATATTTTATCAATTAAACCTTCTTGAAATTTTTGCTTTTCAAAATTTAAAGCAACTTTAATAAATTCATCATTTTCCTCGTTAGTTGTTATATTTTTTAAATAAATTTTATGAAATTTATCGGCATGTATATTAGCATAATTAATTAAAATGTCAATATATTTTCCATCATAATTATTGATATTATTAGTAATTATTATACATTCAGAAGGATTATAAATTGCAATATATTTTTCCAATTCATCATATACACTTGGACTATCAATATAAGGATGACTATATTCATAATTTATTAATTTTCCTGTCAATATATCAATAATACTTAATCCAATATTTAAAAATGGTTCTTTATTTATTAAAGAATTATTTGTTAAATGTACCCAAATACATATTGTATTATTACTTAAGCCATTATTATAATTGAAATTATTATCTTCACCAAAATCAATTATATCATTATTATTAAAATATGTACCTGGAGAATAAATACATGCTAAACTACGTGTAGTATTTTTTCCCTGAATATCTTGTGTAAATACAGGAACAGTATAACCATGTTCTAAAAGACGTTTAACATATTTATCTAATTGAGCTAGTCCAAAACCCGCCATAAAAACATCTTGTTTACCAATACACATATTTTTAGGCGCAATAACCATGTCATTTATATTTGCAAATTCTTTTAATAATGAACCTTTATAACTACCATCAGAACACAATATTCCATATACTTCAAAAAAACTACCAACTTGAATTAATACTATTGTTTTTTGTCCATGTGAGTTAGTATATTTTTTAACATATTCAAAATATTCATCTGCTAATGTCATAATAAAATTATAATTTTAATTATTAAAACACAAAATTATAATTTTAAGTAATTTTATAAAAAACTATAAATTTATTATCTAAGACGCATACCCATTGTAGCACCACGTTTATTAATTGGTTGAGAATTATTTGTATTGATCACTCTTGGAACTAAAGGTTCCTTTTCTAATTTAGATTCTTTTACTAATTCTTCAATATTTAATTTTATTTCCGGTTTTACAAGAGGTTTTATAACTGGTTCTTCGGGCTCTACAACTTCGGGTTTTACAACTTCGGGCTCTACAACTTCGGGTTTTACAACTTCGGGCTCTATAACTTCGGGTTCTACAACTTCAGGTTCTACAACTTCGGGTTCTACAACTTTGGGTTCTACAACTTCG
>TARA_Y100000385_G_scaffold282484_1_pt1 | contig 11400 bp, 8 predicted proteins | sample TARA_Y100000385 | Tara Oceans TARA_Y100000385 (sample SAMEA2620980) | marine metagenome | biome: marine biome (ENVO:00000447); feature: surface water layer (ENVO:00002042); material: "saline water (ENVO:00002010), including plankton (ENVO:xxxxxxxx)" | depth 5 m
AAATAGGGGCAACAGGAGCATCAGGAGCCACAGGAGAGAATGGGTCACAAGGTGAGAAGGGAATGAAAGGAGATAAAGGATCACAAGGAGAGAAAGGAGAAAATGGAGCAACGGGAGCAACAGGGGCAACCGGATCTCAAGGTGATAAAGGCGAGACTGGAAGTACAGGGCCCCAAGGTGAAAAGGGAATGAAAGGTGATACAGGTCCTCAAGGTCCAAGAGGAGAGAAAGGAGAAATAGGGGCAATAGGGGCTACAGGATCTCAAGGCGATAAAGGTGAGACTGGAAATACAGGACCCCAAGGCGATAAAGGTGAGACTGGAAGTACAGGACCCCAAGGTGAAAAGGGAATGATCGGTGATACAGGAGGAATTGGTGCAACAGGATTACAGGGTGAAAAAGGTGATACAGGAGAGACCGGTGCAACTGGAGCATCAGGAGCAACTGGGGCGCAAGGCGAAAAGGGAATGAAAGGATATACAGGAGCAACGGGATCCAAAGGTTTGAGAGGTGATACAGGTCCTCAAGGTCCAAAAGGAGAGAAAGGAGAAATAGGGGCAACAGGAGCATCAGGAGCGAATGGGTCACAAGGTGAGAAGGGAATGAAAGGAGATAAAGGTGACACAGGAGCAACGGGTCCACAAGGCTCACAGGGGCCTCGTGGGCTAAATGGAGCAATGGGAGCAATGGGAGCAGAAGGCCCTCAAGGAATAGCTGGTTCAGCAGGATCTACCGGTTCTCAAGGGCCAAAAGGCCCAGCTGGAGCTACTGGGTCAATGGGTCCAATAGGGCCAGAGGGACCAAAAGGCCCAGTTGGATCTACAGGACCAATGGGACCACAGGGAGATGTTGGACCCATGGGACCAGTTGGACCAGAAGGCCCACAAGGATCTGCAGGAGCACAAGGACCACAGGGTCCTCAAGGTAAGGCAGGCTTACATGTGGTAACCAGTACAATGTTTATTCCTTCTTTTGCTGTTAATATTTTAGATAGTGGTTCATTCTCAGATGATATCCTTGGGCAAGTCTCTTGGAGGATATTGAACAAGTCGAACCACGGTGAAAATCAAGGAATGAGATATCATCCACATATAGAGGTGTTATATTCATTTGCTGATCTTAATCAAAATGTTCTTGCAGCATATGCTCAAGCATTAAATGACAACATTGAAACATGTCATAATTTTGGAATAACGTTCAGGAAAGTTCCAAATAGTTCTTCATTGACGGTCCTTATTACTAGATCAGATAGCGAGGATGAATGGACCGAAAGTTTCAAATTTTTATTGACCATTTTATTAGATCAATAGCAATTAGAGAAGAATGAAAATTTCAATAAACTATAAAATCTTATGGTCAATAGGAATACTTCTTGGAAGTATCTCTATTTCACATGCTCAAAACAAATCTGTTTCATTAGGGAACATATTCATTCCTGCTAAAGGAAATGTGGCGATTTTCTCAGATCACAATTTTCAAGAAATCGGAAATGGTCTTCTTCCAGGAATTGTAGCCACAGATAGATCTGAAAACAATGGTAAAATTGTTTTTTCACAAAATTCAGGATGGATTAATGCAGATAACTATAGCCATGTAGACGGATTTGTAGGTAGCATGAAAGATTCACCATTTTTACTTCCTACTGGTGATAATGGAATATATGCACCTGTAGGAGTCAGTAATGGATTGAATGTTGAAGCTGCATATTACGCAGTAGATCCATCCTTTGCAGTTACATCTGTTGTATTGAGTGATGAATATACCGATATGCCAGAGGATGGTCCCTTTGATATACAATCTATAGTTTCAAATGTAGAAAGTGTGTCTGATCAAGAATATTGGAAAGTGAAAGGGAGTGCAAATACTAAAATTACACTCACCTGGAATGAAGTAAGTAATCTTGAAGAGCTAGTAGAATCAAATCTAGAAGACTTAACAATAGTTGGGTGGAATGGGGCTGAATGGGTGGATATCCCATCTTCTTTGGATGAAAAGATGATAAATATCAAAATTTCAAGCTTGGCTTTGAGTAACAAAAGGTCAAATTTTACAACTGGATCGATTACTACTGATGAAGAAATGATTCCAGATACTTATTCTGTAATCACATTAGGAAAACTTAGGTTTGATAAAAACTTGGACCACAATTCACTTATTCTTTATCCTAACCCGGTAAGTGCTGGGAGTTATCTAAATGTTAGATATCAACTGGCAAAAAGTGACAAAGGAGAACTAAAACTTTTTGATAGTTCCAATCAGCTAGTGCATTTTGAAAAACTTGACGGTTTAAAAAATAAGATCAAAATACCTCTGAATAAATATGGTAGGGGTGTATTCAGTGTGGCCATAACCAGTGATAATGGAACCACGGTGTATAAAAAGCTTATAGTAGTAGACCTTTAAACTAAAAATAGAACACCCCAATTGTATGTCGAGAAAGTAGTGCTATCCATGTATAGTACTCCTTCTTCATGTTAATCTCTTAAATAATGCATTCTCAAAAAAAAGCGCTATCTGATTTTAAGCTCTTCTCTACCAGGTCCATTTGAAACAAATTTTATCGGTGTATTCAAAAGACCTTCAAGAACCTCTAGATAATTTTTCAAATCATCGTCAAGTGGTTGATCATTTGATCTGTCTTCCCAAGAGGGATAAGATTTGTAGACCGGTTCAATTTTATTGTTTTCTAGACTATACGGATATTCTAGAGTGATTTCATTATCTATTTTATAAGCGGTTGCGGCTTTAATGAAGTCAAATTCAGCTAGAATATCTGTTTTCGTAATAGCTATTTGAGTTACTCCATTTATCATGATTGCATATTTCAATTGAGGAATATCAATCCAACCACATCGACGTGGCCTTCCAGTAGTAGCCCCAAACTCTTTGCCATATTTTCTCAATTCTTCTCCTTCATCTCCATGAAGTTCAGTAGGGAAGGGCCCACTTCCTACTCGAGTACAATAAGCTTTGGTAATTCCTATTACCTCACCTATTTTTTGAGGAGCAATACCAAGACCAGTGCATACACCAGCTGTTATGGTGTTAGAAGAGGTGACATATGGATATGTACCGTATTCTATATCAAGCATAGAACCTTGAGCACCTTCTGCAAGTATTTTTTTTCCAGAATTAACTGCTCTATTTACATATTCTTCGCAATTGATTTGTGTTAGACTAGCTATTCTTTCTATACTTTCATTCCATTTCTTTTCTTCAGTAACTAAATCAAATTCAATTTCTGGATATATTCTTAGAAGACTGAGATGCTTTTCTCTTATAGAAGCATATTTGTTTTTAAAATTTGAACTGAGTATATCACCTACACGAAGACCATTTCTTCCTGTTTTGTCCATATAAGTAGGACCGATTCCTCTAAGAGTTGATCCTATTTTCTTTTTTCCTTTAGAAGCCTCAGAAGCGGCATCTAAGAGACGATGAGTTGGCAGAATGAGATGAGCTTTTTTTGCCAGTAGTAATCTTTCTAAAGGGTCTACGCCAATGGCTTTGAGACCATCTATCTCATTACATAAAGTAATTGGATCCACTACTACTCCATTTCCTATTATGTTCACAACTTCTTCTCTAAATATGCCAGATGGAATAGTGTGTAAGACGAAAGTTTTGTCTTCAATTTTAATGGTATGACCAGCATTTGGACCGCCTTGATACCTTGCAATTATATCATATTGATCTGCTAGATAATCTACTATCTTGCCTTTGCCTTCGTCTCCCCATTGAAGACCCAAAAGAACATCTACTTTATTACTCATTTGGGTTGTCTTATTATCAGTAATTAAAAGAAGGGAACAAAGATAGATATTAAACTAAGTTTTCATACATAGGTGACAAATTCCGAAGAGGTTAAGGCTTATGTCTTCTAATTTAAAATTTTTAGAAGACGAAATATTGTTACAAGCATCATTAATTTGGGGGTCTTCAAATTCTTCGACTGCTTTGCATTGAGTACAGATTATATGGTGGTGCGCTTTGATGCCATAAGTTTTTTCGAAGAATGAAACATTTTGTCCAAAATTGTGCTTTTTGATCAAATTACATTCTAATAGCACATCAATGGTATTGTATACAGTAGCCCTGCTCACTCTATATGCACTTTTTTTCATTTGTACATATAAAGTCTCAGCATCAAAATGATTTTGGTTAGTATAAATCTCTTCTAAAATGGCAAACCTTTCATGAGTCTTCCTATTGTTATTGTTCTCAAGGAATTCGCTGAATTTGCTCTTTGCTTCCGCGACAATGTCGTTCATGATAATTTATTCTGAATTTGTGATTCTGTTTACGGAATTTATTCCTTCTATTGTTTTAAGTTTTTTGATCACCTTATTCAGTTGTTCCAGATTATTAACCTCCATACCGATAGATCCTTCAAAAATTCCTTCTTTTTCAGCAATGGATAAAGACTTCATATTGATTCCCAGTTTTCCGGATATTTCATTGGTGATATTCTGAATTACCCCAATGCCGGTATCTAAACCTTCTATTTCTAACTGGACAATAAACTTGCTTCTGGTCATACCTTGCCACTCTGCTTTCAGAATACGGTATCCATAATTGGTAAATAGATTGGAAGCGTTTTTACAATTCTTACGGTGGATTTTCATGCCTTGTGTGCTGGATACAAAAGCAAATATCTCATCTCCTTTTACAGGATTACAACACCTGGATAGCTGATATTCATACTGTTGATTTTCTTCTCCGTTTATTACAACAAGTTGGACTTTCTTTTTAGCCTTCTTACTAGTTTTCTTTACTTCTTCTTTTTCTACAATATCTTCCTTCGGTAGACATAACTTTGAATTTTCAATAACGAATTTCTTGAAGTCAGAGGTCTTGACATGCTCATCAGCAACAGCTGCATAAAACTCCATTCTTGTTCTAAATCCATATTGATTTACAAGGAAATCCATATTTTCTTCGAAATCGACCTTTAAGTTTTTTAGCTTTCTTACTAGAATTTCTTTACCAAGATCTGCTTGAATTTTCTTTGCACTATTGAGAGACTGTCTGATTTTTGATCGTGCTTTCCCAGTTACAACAATATTGATCCAGTCTTTATTTGGTTTTTGATTTTTTGATGTATTTACAGTTACTTGATCACCATTGACTAACTTATATCCCATAGGGACTAGCTTTCCATTCACCTTTATTGATGATGCTTTAATTCCAATATCACTATGTATATCAAACGCAAAATCCAAGGCTGTGGCACCCAATGGAAGTATCCTCATCTCTCCATTTGGAGTGAATACATAAACTTCTTTTTTGAAAAGATTAGTTTTGAAATCATTAAGAAAATCGATGGCATCGCCTTCTTGATTATCTAAAAGTGTTCTAATATTATCGAGCCATCCATCATAAACACTATTCTGATTTTTTTTGCCTTTATATTTCCAATGTGCTGCGAATCCTCTTTCAGCTATATCATCCATTCGTTCTGTTCTGATTTGGATTTCAACAAATCTTCCTTTAGGCCCAATAATAGTAGTGTGCAGAGATTCATATCCATTACCTTTAGGAGAAGTAATCCAGTCTTTTAACCTTTCCGGGATAGGTTTGTAAAAATCAGTGATTAAGGAATAAATGTGCCAGCATGCTCTTTTCTCTTCCTCTACCGGAACATCGATAATAATCCTAATAGCAAAAAGGTCATATACTCTTTCAAATGGAACATTTTTATTCTGAATCTTTTGGTAAATGGATGAGATTGCCTTTACTCTTCCTATGGTTCGAAATGGAATATTTAGTTCATCAAGTTTGTTCTTAATTGGAGAAAGAAAGGACTTAATGAATTTTTGCCTTTCTTTTTCACTCGTTTTAATTTTTTCTTCTAATTCCAAATAAACTTCAGGATCAGTAATTTTGAGAATTATATCTTCAAATTCTGATTTGATTTTATAAAGACCAAGCCTGTGTGCCAGCGGTGCATAAATAAATTCTGTTTCTGCAGCAATTTTGATTTGCTTATGTACTGGCATGGCACCGATAGTTCTCAGGTTATGGATTCTGTCGGCCATCTTTATAAGAACCACTCTTACATCTTCCACAAGAGTGCTAAGTACTTTCTTTAAGTTTTCGGCATTGGTATTACCTACATTATAGAGTCCGTCTAATTTGGTTAAGCCATCTACAATACGAGTTATCTTAGGACCAAATTTTTCGAAAATTTCATCTAATTCAATCGGGGTGTCTTCAACAACATCATGTAACAAAGCACATATCACGGCTGTTGGACCTAAACCTATTTCTTCATGACATATTCTGGCAACGGCAATTGGGTGAAGTATATAAGGTTCTCCAGATTTTCTTCTTTGAAATTTATGTGCATCTAGAGCCATTCTATATGCGGCATCGAGCATTTCTTTGTCATCACCTTTTAGTTTTGAAGCAAGGTTCTTTATGAGTATATCGTAGGCCTCATGACAAACGTCAATTTCATCTTTAGTTATTGATTCAGTAGTATGAGGCATTAATAATCGTTTAGACAAAATCTAATTTAGATAAAATGGCTGAATCATGCATGATTCGAATGATCATTTTGCGCCAAAGAATTCCTTTTAAAGAATATTATTGGTCATATTCTAATTGTTTAATGACTTGTCCTTAGGCAGTTAAATTGCACTTTAGTTAAACTTGAAAAAATATAAATTTGTAAGACTCGATTCTTTCATAGAAGAGTTTTATATTTGCGCGACTTTTTTGCGGGTGTGGTGAAATTGGTAGACACGCTAGACTTAGGATCTAGTGCCGTGAGGTGTGGGGGTTCGAGTCCCTTCACCCGCACTTTTTTCCTCTCAGAAAACTTCTTCACTGATTTGTATCTATGGAAATAACCAGAAAAGAAATAGGTAATTTAATTTCGGAAATTACACTTCAACTTGAACCGTCCGACTATAAACCTGAATTCGACAAGGAGATTAAGACTTTTAGGCAAAAGGCACATTTGAAAGGCTTTCGCAAAGGAAAGACCCCTGTCTCTGCTATTAAGAAAATGTATGGCAAAAGTGTTCTTGCTGATATTTTGAATAAAAGGATTTCTTCTGAAGTCGATGGGTTTATTAAATCAGAAGAATTAAACTTACTTGGAGAACCACTTCCAACTACAGATTTTGATGGAAGTGATATAAATGTGAATAATTTCACTCCTCTTACTTTTACTTTTAAAATAGGCCTTGCTCCAGAATTTGAGATTGTTGGATTGGGAGAAAGTGATGTCTATGAATCTTACGAAGTGAAGATTGAAAAGGGCATGATTGAGGAGGAGTTTAGGAACATTAGAAAACGATATGGCACCGAGGATCTAGTGGAAAGGGCCATTGAAGAGAAAGATTATATATCCGTTAAAGTCAATGAGCTTGATGAAGAAAATATCATATTGGAAGGAGGAGTATCTTCTGAATTTGGCATTTTAGTAGATCGTATTTCAAATCAGTACAAGGAGCAACTTATAGGAAAGGAGAAAGGATTCGAGATTGTGGTGAATATCATGGATTTAGAAAAAGAAGTCGATCGGGATTTTGTCTTGAAATATTTTTTGAAAGTTGAGCCAAATACAAGATTTAATGATCACTTTATTGCTACTGTAGAAGGGGTGAAGGAGATGAAGCCAGCAGAACTAAACGAAGAATTTTTTGAAAAAGCATTTCAAGGAATGGAAGTGAAATCAGAGGAGGATGCTGTGGCAAAAATCAAAGAAGAATTAGAGACATATTATAAATCTCAAAGTACAGCAATGACTGAGAGATATATTCTTGAAGATCTTGTAGAAAAGAACAATGTGGATCTACCACATGAATTCCTAAAAGAATGGCTCTTAGCAAGTAATGATAAAGCCACCCCCGAAGACTTAGAAGGAGAATATGAAAGCTTTGAAAAAAGTCTTAGGTGGTCATTAATAAAGCAAAACCTAGGAAAACAAAACGACATTGAGGTAAAACCAGAGGACATAAAAGCAGCAATGGTAGAAAAAGTTAAAGAGATGCTGCAGGCTTATAATTACCCTGGTATGGACTACGACTCTCTTGCTGAGACTTATATGAAAAATCAACCTGAAAAGGTGAGAGAAACTTTTGAAGAGGTATATGCACGTAAAGTTTTTGATCAAATTATGGAATCAGTAACTTTAAAAAAGAAAAAAATAGACCTAGATGACTACAAGGAACGTGTTAAAAATATGCAAGAACAGAACTAAAAAGGAATTTCTCTGTTTCTCTCTTACTTCTAATAATAATAATACATATGTATACATCAGACGAGTTTAAAAAATATGCAACTCAACATCTAGGAATGAGTAGCATGCATTTAGATAAATATAAGAATGCAGTATCTGCACCCAATATTAACGGGTTTACTCCTCAGGTAATTGAAGAGCGCCAAATGAATATCGTGGGAATGGATGTTTTTTCAAGACTGATGATGGATAGAATCATTTTTATGGGAGTACCTGTGAATGATTATGTGGCCAATGTTGTTCAAGCTCAATTGTTATTTTTAGAGTCTACTGATCCGAAAATGGACATTCAGATGTTTATAAATAGCCCTGGAGGAAGTGTAATTGCAGGACTTGGTATATATGATACAATGCAGTATGTTTCTCCTGACGTAAGTACTATATGTACTTCAATGGCAGCATCTATGGGCGCGGTTTTACTTGCAGCAGGGACAAAAGGTAAAAGAAGTTGTCTACCACATAGTAGAGTAATGATTCATCAGCCTTCCGGTGGGATGCAAGGACAGTTTTCTGATATGGAGATTTCATACAATCTTATTAAGAGTATGAAGAAAGAGTTGTACGAGATATTAGCAAGTCATACTGGGCAGACATTCAAAAAAATAGAAAAGGACTCAGATAGGGACAACTGGATGAATGCGACTGATGCCAAGAACTACGGCCTAATTGATGAAGTACTCAAAAGAAAGTAGCCTCTTAATCCTTTAAAATAATCTCTATCTTAGCAATATGGACGAAAATATTGGTCAAAATTGTTCCTTTTGTGGTAAGGCAAAAAATGAAGCTTTACTCCTAATAGCTGGTCTCAAAGGTCACATTTGTGAAACTTGTGTAGAACAAGCTTCAGATATTGTAAGCCGAGAATTGGTCACAGATGAAAGTGAAAGTGAACTGAATTTTGAATTTCCTGAGAATATTACTCCGGTTGAAATCAAAACCTTCTTGGACAAGTACGTAATTGGTCAGGTAGAGGCCAAAAAGTATCTGTCTGTAGCGGTGTATAATCATTATAAAAGATTAAAATACATACCGGACCTAGATGAAGTAGAGATTGAGAAAAGTAATATTCTGTTAGTAGGGGAGACTGGCACAGGTAAGACATTATTAGCCAAGACAATTGCTCGATTCTTGGATGTCCCATTTGCCATTGTAGATGCAACTGTCTTTACTGAAGCTGGATATGTTGGTGAAGATGTAGAAAGCATGCTTTCTAGACTTTTGCAAGCTTGTGATTACAATGTAGAAGCAGCTGAAAGAGGAATCGTGTATATCGATGAAATAGATAAAATTGCTCGCAAAAGTGATAACCCTTCTATCACGAGAGATGTATCAGGAGAAGGGGTGCAACAATCGCTTCTTAAAATGTTAGAAGGAGCTACAGTAAATGTGCCTCCTAACGGTGGAAGGAAGCATCCAGAGCAGAAAATGGTAGCCGTAAATACAGGAAATATTCTATTTATATGTGGTGGTGCTTTTGATGGAATAGAAAAAGTAATTGCTAAGAGATTACGAACTAGTGTAATCGGATACAAGAATGAGTCAAAAGAAAGCATCAATCGAGATTCTCTTCTCAAATATATATCTCATAGAGATATTAAAGGATTTGGACTAATTCCAGAACTTATTGGAAGACTTCCAGTTTTAACTTATCTAAATCCAATGGATAAGGAAACATTGATGCGTATTTTAGTGGAGCCTAAAAATTCATTGATAAGGCAATATGAAAAACTTTTTGAATTAGAAGGAGTCTCGCTCAAATTTGAAAAAGAGGCCATTGAATTCTTGGCAGAAAAGGCTCTAGAATTTAAACTAGGAGCAAGAGGGCTGAGATCCATTTGTGAAGAGATTCTTACGGATGATATGTTCGAATTGCCTTCTCAAAAAGATGTGAAAGAATTAGTGATAAATTTGGATTATGCTCATAAAAAACTGATGACTTCCAAAATCGCCCAGCTAAAAGTCGCATAAACTTCTACTTTATAAATGACCATTACTAATCGATATTGCGCCAAGATGATGTACTTGGGTAAAGGATACTATGGTTATCAAAAACAAAAAAAAGGACAAACCATTCAAGGAAGCATCGAAGATGCAATGAAAGTGGTCTTCAAAGAGGTAGTAGAGATAGTCGGATGTGGAAGAACAGATACAGGTGTAAACGCAAAAGAGTATTATTTTCATTTTGATTCAGCATTTGCAGACCCTCAATCTAGACTATATAGTCTCAATGGAATACTTGGTGATAAAATAGTCCTAAGTGGAATCAAAAGAGTAGACAAATATTTTCATGCGCGCTATGATGCTACTGAACGTGGATACGAATATTTCATTCATACGAGTAAAAATCCTTTTCTAAAAGATTCATCCTATTATCTGACTTTAGGGACTCGAAAGTTGAATAAAGAAAAACTTCAGGAAGCTGCAAGTTTGCTCTTAGGTAAAAGAGATTTTTTTACCTTTTGCAAAACGCATTCGGATGTTTCTAACACATTTTGTCACATTACTAAGTCTGAATGGGACTTTGAAGGGGAGCAAATGAGATATGTCATTCATGGAAACAGGTTTCTCAGAGGGATGGTAAGGATGATTGTGGGGGCAATGTTGAATATAGGACTTGGTAAGATGAATATTCAAGAATTATATTCAGCTATGGAGAGAACTGAAAGACTCCAAAATAGTTGGAGTGTTCCTGCTCATAGTCTATATCTATATAAAGTAAATTACCCTAAAGACTCAGTTCTAGATTTATGATACAAGGGCTTTTTCGTATAATGGAAAGTCTTCCATAAAATCATTGATTGAACTTTTAACTTGTGATATTATAGAATCGTTATCATGATTCATAATCACCTGATCCATCCAGTCTACTATTTTTAGACAGTCATTTTCTTTAAAGCCCCTAGTAGTCACGGCTGCAGTGCCTATTCTAATTCCAGATGTGACAAATGGACTTCTGGTGTCAAAGGGCACCATATTTTTATTTACTGTTATGTCAGCTCTTACAAGTGCATTTTCAGCTTCTTTTCCAGTAACTTTTTTTGAATTAAGATCAATGAGTAGAAGATGATTATCTGTGCCACCAGAAATGACTGAATATCCTCTTGCTACTAGCTCTTCTGCCATAGCTTTAGCATTTTTGATTACAACTT
>TARA_Y100000385_G_scaffold134376_1_pt1 | contig 11391 bp, 7 predicted proteins | sample TARA_Y100000385 | Tara Oceans TARA_Y100000385 (sample SAMEA2620980) | marine metagenome | biome: marine biome (ENVO:00000447); feature: surface water layer (ENVO:00002042); material: "saline water (ENVO:00002010), including plankton (ENVO:xxxxxxxx)" | depth 5 m
ATTCAAAATTTCTGATATACCCATCTTTTCTTTTGAAACAGCAATCCTTCCAGATCTTGTAAATTGAAGAAGTCCATATTCCTCTAAATCTTTATATAATTTTTCTGTATCATCTCTAAACCCTGTTTTTTCAATAACAAAAAATTCAGGATTAACAGTTACGATTCTAGCATTAGATTCTTTAATAATGTTTTGTATATGCTTCTCCTCAAAAAGAGATGATGATTGCATTTTATATAAGGCAGATTCTTGAAAAATTGTTTCGTTATCAGTATGAAAAAATACTCTTATAACTTCTACTTGCTTTTCAATCTGTTTACACAATTTTTGAACATTCTCTTCTTTAGACATTTTAACAACAATAATGAATCTAAAAACATCTTTAATTTCACATTCAGAGGTAGTAAAACTTTCAAAATTAATATGACGTTTTAAAAATATTGCAGAAAGCCTATGTAATAGACCAACGTTGTTTTCAGTGTAAACAGAGATTGTATAATTTATTTTTTCCATATTAATTTAATCTAACGTCAGACACAGAGGCTCCTGAGGGAATCATAGGAAAGACATTATTTTCTTTTTCTACGCATATTTCTAATACATAGGGCTTCTTTGACTTAATCATTCTCTCAACAGCAGGCTTCAAGTCCTTTCTTTCATTAACTCTTTCAGAATCTAGATAATACCCCTTTGCTATTGCAACAAAGTCTGGATTTACCATCTCAGTAGAAGCATATCTTTTATCAAAAAATAATTGTTGCCATTGACGAACCATACCTAGGAAATCATTATTTAAAACAACTATCTTAACAGGTATTTGTAACTGAAAAATCGTACCTAACTCTTGAATTGTCATTTGGTAACCTCCGTCACCAATTACAGCAACAACTTCTCTATTTAACGCCCCCATCTTTGCACCCATAGCAGCAGGAAGAGCAAAACCCATAGTACCCAAACCACCCGATGTAATATTACTCTTTGATTTGATGAAATTAGCATATCTACATGCAACCATTTGGTGTTGTCCAACATCTGTAACAATAATTGCATCACCATTTGTAAATTCATTAATAGCGATAATTGATTCGCCCATAGTTAATCCATCTTTAGTTGGATTCAAATCGGATTTAATAACTTTTTTGAATTCAATTTTCATTAAATCATCAAATCTAGAAATCCATTTATCATGTGATTTTTTTTGAATTTTATCAGTTATCAGTTTAAGAGACTCTTTACAATCTCCAATAACAGGAATATCTGCATTTATATTTTTATTAATCTCAGCTGGATCAATATCAAGATGAATTATTTTTGCTTGTGACGCATACGATTTTGGATCTCCAGTAACTCTATCATCAAACCTCATTCCAATTGCAATAAGCAAATCACATTCATTAGTTAATAAATTGGGACCATAATTTCCATGCATTCCAACCATTCCAACATTTAATTCATGAGAAGTTGGGAGTGCTGATAAACCAAGAATTGTCCATGCTGCAGGAATTCCACTTTTTTCAACAAAATCTTTAAATTCCTTTTCTGCATTTCCTAGAATAACTCCTTGTCCCCATACAATAAATGGTTTCTTTGCATTATCAATTAATTTCGCAGCATTAATAATTGAAGTATCATCAATAATTGGGAAAGGATTATAACTTCTTATGCCTGTACATTTTGAATATTCAAAATCAAATAGTTCAAATTGAGCATCTTTTGTTATATCTATTAAAACTGGACCAGGTCTTCCAGATTTTGCAATATAAAAAGCTTTAGCAAAAACTTCTGGTATTTCTGAAGCTTTTGTTATTTGATAATTCCATTTGGTAACTGGCATTGAAATACCTATAATATCTGTTTCTTGAAATGCATCAGAACCTAAGAGGTGAGAAGAAACTTGGCCTGTAATACATACAATAGGAGTTGAATCTATTTGAGCGTCCGCAATACCAGTAATAAGATTAGTTGCACCTGGGCCTGAAGTTGCTATTGCTACCCCTACCTTACCAGAGGATCTTGCATAACCCTGAGCTGCATGTATAGCACCTTGCTCATGTCTTGCTAAAATATGTTTTAACTTATCTTGAAATTTGTAAAATTCATCATATACGGGCATTATAGCACCCCCAGGATAACCCCATACTAAATCAATATCTTCATTTAATAATGAATGAACTACAGCTTCAGCACCACTTATTTTTTTATTTTTCATAGTATTTATTCATCAGTTACACAACCATTAGATGCATTTGAAACTGATTTAACATATTTATATAAAATTCCTTTGTTAATTTTTGGTTTAGGTTTTGTCCAATTTTTTAACCTATTAATTATTTCAATCTCTGAGACATCAACATCAATTGTATTGTTCTCAGAATCAATTGTGATTATATCCCCATCTTCAACTATTGCTAATACACCTCCTTCATAAGCCTCTGGAACAATATGACCAACTACAAATCCATGTGTACCTCCTGAAAATCTACCATCAGTAATCAACGCCACATCCTTACCAAGTCCTGCTCCCATAATTGCAGAGGTAGGTTTGAGCATCTCAGGCATTCCAGGACCACCTTTTGGCCCCTCATATCTTATGACCACTACCTCACCTTTTTTTACTTTGGAATCCTTTATTGCAGTCAACGATTCAAATTCACTATTAAATACTTTTGCAGGTCCAGTAAATTTCAAACCTTCCTTTCCCGTAATTTTAGCAACGCATCCATCTAACGCAAGATTTCCCTTTAGAATTTGTATGTGACCTGTTTTCTTAATCGGATTTGATAAAGGATAAATAATATCATTGGACTCCAAGTTGGGTGATTTAACCCCTGATAAATTCTCTTCAAGAGTCTTACCTGTAACAGTCATACAATCTCCATTTAACATTTTATTCTCTAACATGTATTTTAGAACTGAAGGTACACCTCCGATCTTGTGTAAATCTTTCATAAGATATTTGCCGCTAGGCTTAAGATTTGCAATAAAAGGTGTAGAGTCACTAATTTTTTGAAAAAAATCTATTGACAAATCTAAATTAGCAGCTCTTGATATAGCTAAAAAATGTAGAACTGCATTAGTAGAACCTCCTAGAACAGTAATTAGTCTTAAGGCATTTTCAAGAGATTTTTTGGTGACTATATCAGATGGTTTAATATCCTTTTCTATAAGTAATTTCATCGCAGAACCTATTTGATCACACTCGCTTATTTTATCATCACTTATTGCTGGATTTGAAGAATTGTATGGTAGTGACATACCTAAAGCTTCAATTGCAGATGCCATTGTATTGGCTGTGTACATACCACCACACGCTCCAGCACCAGGACAAGCATTTTTAATAACATTTTTATACTCACTATCATCAATTTTTCCAGAAACTTTTTCACCCCATGCTTCAAACGCTGATACTACATCTAACTCTTTATTATTATAACAGCCTGAATCTATTGTACCTCCATATACTAAAAGACTAGGTCTATCTAATCTGAGCATAGCCATTAGAGCACCAGGCATATTCTTATCACATCCTACTACAGTTACCAAACCATCATATGACATTGCCTGGACAACAGTTTCCATTGAATCAGCAATTATGTCTCTAGATGGCAGAGAATACCTCATACCAAAAGTTCCCATAGAAATACCATCACTTACTCCTATAGTATTAAAAATTAATCCAACATAATTAGAAGCAGTAATGCTCTCTCTAATCTTGACAGATAGGTCATTTAAATGCATATTGCACGGGTTTCCTTCATAACCTGTACTAGCTACTCCTATAAAAGGTTTATCAAAATCATCTTCAGTTAAGCCTAGAGCATGAAGCATAGCTTGAGCAGCTGGCTGAGAATCATCTTTTGTAACTATACGACTGTATTTATTATACATATTATATTAATCTTTAATCAAAATTATTATCATGTTAGTATATTTCTTAGTCAATATGAGATTTATAACTACGTCCAAATAAATTAATTTAAAGTTAAAATATTGATAGACAGTTATTTAAATATTATAATATATTATACTCAAACATCAAAATTCAATTTTGAATTTAAATAATTAAATTTAGCCCACTTATGGAACATAAAGAAATTGATAAAATAATTAATTCACAAATTGATTTAAACAAAAATAATTCGAATTCTGTTAATTATAGAATTCAAATTTTAAATTCACTTTTAAGTGCAATTAATAGCAATGAAGTTAAAATATATAATGCTTTAAAAAAAGATTTAAATAAACATGAATTTGAATCCTTTTTATCAGAAGTTCTTCTAGTAAAAAGAGAAATTAAATTGTTTACGAGAAAACTAAAGAAATGGTCAAAAAGAAAAAAAGTTAAAGGATCGATTTTTAATTTTCCTTCAAGAAATTATCTTGTTCCCGAGCCTTATGGTAATGTTCTAATTATAACTCCTTGGAATTATCCATTTCAATTGTCATTAACTCCTTTAATAGGTGCAGTTGCAGCTGGTAATTCAGTTATAATAAAACCATCTGAACTAGCACCAAATACATCTTCTGTGCTCAATGAGCTGATTAGCTCTGTTTTTCCTAAAAATTTAGTTTGTGTAATTGAAGGAGATGCTGAAACCGCCAAATATCTTCTTGACAAAAAGTGGAATTATATATTCTTTACTGGTAGTACAAAAATTGGAAAAATTATAGCTGAAAAGGCTGCAAAACATCTAACTCCTACTACATTAGAACTCGGAGGTAAAAGTCCATGCGTGGTAGACAGTGATGTAGATATTGATAAAACTGCAAAAAGAATAGTATCTGGTAAATTTGTTAATTGCGGTCAAACCTGTATAGCGCCTGATTATATAATTGTCAATAATCATGTTAAAGGTGAATTAATTTCGATGCTTAAGAAAAATATCATTTCCACCTTTGGCAATACTCCAATTAAATCTGATAGCTATGGAAGAATTATAAATGAGAATAATTTAACTAGGCTAAAACAAAATCTTAACAATCAAAATATCGAATTTGGAGGTAGAATTGATGAAAAAAGCCTTTATATAGAACCTACTTTGGTAATTGATCCTGATATAAATTCCGAAATTATGAAGGATGAAATTTTTGGTCCTATTTTACCAATTTTATCATATGAAAATGAAAATGATTTAAAAAACATTCTTAATGCTAATCCTTCACCATTAGCATTTTATATATTTTCCAACAATCAAAAATTTATAGATAAGTTAATCTATTCAAATAAATTTGGAGGATGTGTCGTAAATGATACCCTTATACACTATGTAAATTCGAATCTACCATTTGGTGGAATTGGAGAAAGCGGAATGGGTGCTTACAGAGGTAAATTTAGTTTTGACACTTTCACTCATTATAAACCAATTCTTGAAAAAAAATCTATGATTGATATTCCTTTTAGATATGGACCTTATCCTAGGTCATTTAGTTTAATAAAAAAAATACTAGAGAAACTATAAATGGAAAAGACTGTAAGTGAGGCTATAAAATATAGAAGATCTATTAGGAAATTTGATCCAGCTAAAGAAATTGATACTAGTATTGTAAAAAACTGTATTAAAAATGGAGTTTTAGCTCCAACTAGTAGTAATCTTCAATTATGGGAGTTCTATCATATTACTAATAAAGATTTATTAAAAGAAATTTCAAAAATTTGCTTTAATCAACCTGCAGCCTCCACTGCTAAACAAATGGTAATAACCGTCGTTAGAAAAGACTTGTGGAAACAAAGAGCAAATCAAAATATTGATTTTTTTAATGTTAACAAGCAAAAACTTAGTAATAAGCAATATGATTTGACTCAAAAATACTATAAGAGGGCAATTCCTTTTGTCTATAAAGACTTTCTAGGGTTACTTAGTTTTCTAAAATATATTATTGCTAATATACTTGGCTTTTTTAGAGTTATGTATAGACAACTCACAAGTGCTGACACTAGAATAGTTGCTCATAAAAGTGCAGCTTTAGCATCACAAAACTTTATGATTAGCATGGCTGGTATGGGCTATGATACATGTCCAATGGAAGGTTTTGATTCACTTAAAATAAAAAGATTATTAAAATTGAATAAAAAATCTGAAATAAATATGATAATTGGCTGTGGGATTAGACTAAAAGAAGGAGTTTATGGTGAAAGATTCAGAATTCCTTTCGAGCAAGTTTATTTTCAAAAATAAATTATTTTTTAGATTCTTCAATAGATGATTCAAGCCAATTTTTAAAATTTTCTACTGAAGTATATTGGATTGGCTCAGATAAAACCTTACCAGATGGAAGCATTGAAACATAATATGGTTGAGAAGCATTATTAAAATTAATACGCTGAAATAGAGACCACCTTCTACCAACATTATTAACATATTGAATATTTCCCGATTGATTCAAATATTTAAAAGCTTGATCACGAGATAGCTCTGATCTATCATCTACATAAAGAGAAATAATAACAAAATTATTATCAAGTAAGTTAAAAACAGACGGCTTGGACCAAACATTTTCCTCCATTCTTCTACAATTTGCACAAGCCCAGCCTGTGAAATCAAGTAAAATAATTTTTTCATTTTCAATAGCATATTTTTTACCACTTTCAAAGTCTTTAAAACAATTCAAACCAAGTGGGCAATCATTAATTTTACTTTCAATAGAATAAAATTCAGGTGGCAAAATACCACTTAGAAATCTAACATTATTACTGCTAAATAGTCCTGAACTTAAGTAAATAGAAAAAATCAAAAATATCCATCCAAAGAAATTTTTAAAATTAATTTTACGAGTCTGAGTTCTAAAAAGGTAAACAGAAAGCATCAAAAATATTATAACCCAAATACCTATAAATACTTCTCTTTTAAGAATACCCCAGCCCTGAACTAAATCTGCATTTGAAAGAAATTTGAAGGCAAGCGCCAATTCTACAAAACCTAAAGAGACTTTTAACTTTTTTAACCAAATTCCGGATTTAGGGATTACTGATAGATATTTAGGATAAAAGGCTAAAAAAGTAAATGGAAGAGCTAAAGCCAGTCCAAAACCTAACATTCCAAATGATAGCTGCATAGCACCAGATTGAGCAGATGATAGAGAACCTGCCAGTAATGAACCTAAAATTGGACCGGTACAAGAAAATGATACTAGAGCTAATGTTAGAGACATAAAAAATATACCGACTACTCCACCTTTCTCAGATTTCTTCTCAGAACCTGATATTAAATTACTTGGTATCACTATGTCAAAATACCCAAAAAAAGAAATTGCAAATAATACAAATACTATAAAGAATGTAATGTTCACATAGACATTTGTAGAAATTGTATTAAGAATATTTGGGTTTAAACTATCAAATAAATGAAATGGTATACTTAGTAATATGTATATAAGTATTATAAAAACACCATATAGTGAAGCAGAAATTAAACTACTATACTTTAACTTATTTTGGTCTATAAAATAAGAGACTGTTAATGGTATCATTGGAAAAATACATGGAGTTAATAAAGCTAAAAAGCCCGCTAGAAGACCAAAAATAAAAATTTCAAAAAAGTTTGATGATTGAATGACGTCAATGCTATCATAACCTGTTTTGTCAAGATCTAATTCAAGTGAATTATACTTTTTAATATCATCTAGAGTGACATTGTCATCTTGAATAAATTTCTTGTTTTCATCTAAAACAATGTTAAATGTCTCATTTCGGAAAATACAAAGCTCATCATCACATGAAGAATAATCAATCTCAATTTTAATTTGATTTAGATCCGTATTTATTAATTTAAAAGATTGATCAAAACTTACTTTTTCTTCAAAATAAAACAAATCCATTTTAAATACATTATCATAACCTACAGTGTAAGGGTCTTCATTGAAAACACTATTTGCCACATAATCATTGTTATTGTTTAAGAACTTAAAACTAGTTGCCACAGAACCCTCTTCTGGTGAAAATTGAGAATATAGCTTCCACCCATCAATTATTTCTGCATTAAAAGAAATCTTGTATTCTAAGTTATTTGTCTTACTAACTTCGTACGACCAAGATACAGGCTCAGTTTCCTGAGAATTGAGAGATAAAACAGAAATGAAAGCAAAGAGTATATTTTTAATCATTTTCAGTGATTATTAAGAAGTTTTTATTCTTTGTCAATTTATGAGTATTTGAATTAATATGTTTGCCTGAGTCAGAGTTAAACAATTTAATGATTTCTTTAAAATCAAAATTAAAATCAATAAATAGATGATGAACATAATACTCCAAAGGATCTAATTTTTTTAAATCGTCTATGTTAACTTTTAGGTATGAAGAATCCAAGATGAAGATTTTATTTTTAATATCACTTATTACATTGTCTGCAAATATCTTAGTAGAGTTTAAGTTATTGATGGTAGTTTGGAACTTTAACATAACATTATCATCAAATTTTTTAAACTCAGGAATGATTACATTTCTAATCATATTTCTGTAATAATCATTTTTTGAATTAGAGGAATCTTCTCTGAAATCAATCTTATTTAATTTAGAATATATCAAAATTTCATCTTTTAATATCTCAAGAAGAGGCCTAAATAGATTGTTGGTTTTAGCAGGAATGCCAATAAGCCCAGTTAAACCTGAACCTCTCATAGAGTTAATTAAATAAGTTTCAATTTGATCATCCAAATGGTGTGCAGTTACTACATAATCAAAACTGTATAGATCTTTAAGTTTGTTGAACCACTCATATCTTAAATTTCGAGCACCCTCTTGAATACCAATTTTATTTTTTCTACAATATTCTGCAGTAGTAAATCTGGTTATATAGCTCTTAATTCCATTTTTTGCAGACCATTTTAAAATAAAATCTTCATCAATATCACTTTCTGTAGATCGTAGTTTAAAATTACAATGGGCTACGCTAAAATTTAAATTATTTTTAATAAATAAATCTGCCAATACCATACTATCAACCCCTCCACTTAAAGCAATTAAAAAACTGGATTGCTTCAAAGATTTAATTTTATTTTGAAATACTTTTTCAATTTTAACTTCCACCCAGTAAAAATAACTAAAGTTTAATCAAATAAGTATCCTATAATATTTATGGTTACGTTTTTTTTTCTAAACTTGTAGGATATAATTTATATTTTGAAAAATTCTTCTAGTGTAAATTTACCGATTGGAATAGCGCTACTTCCTATTTTTTTTCTTGTTTCGCTCCTAAGCATTAATGTTTTTATTTATGGAGATGACTCATTAAATGGAACTAATCAATTTATTCTAATTTTATCTGGTTTATTTGGAGCTTCTTTAGGTTTTATATACAAAGTCTCATATAAAAAAATTCTAACTAGTATTAGCAATAGTGTAAAATCAGTAACTGGAGCATTACTAATACTTTTATTTGTAGGTGCATTGGCTGGAACGTGGATGATAAGTGGTATTATTCCTGCAATGGTTTATTATGGTCTTAAGTTATTAGATCCAAATATTTTTCTACCAGCATGTGTAATAATTTGTTCCATTATATCAGTAGCAACAGGAAGTAGTTGGACCACATCAGCTACAGTAGGTATTGCATTAGTAGGTATTGGAAAAGCATTAGGCATTCCTGCAGGAATGGTTGGTGGGGCTGTAATTGCAGGTGCTTATTTTGGAGATAAGCTTTCTCCTTTAAGTGACACAACTAATCTCGCTGCTGCAGTAACTAAAGTTGATTTATTTAGACATATTAAATATTTAACCTACACGACAATCCCAAGTATATCAATAACTCTAATTGTTTTTATTATTCTTGGTTTTCTTCAAGTTTCAGATGGATCTACAGACAACACTTATTTACTCAGTGCAATTACAGAAAAATTTAATATATCGCTAGTACTTTTTATAGTTCCAGCATTAGTTTTATTAATGATTATCAAAAAAACACCTCCTCTAATTGCCTTGGTTATTGGAACTTTAGCGGGAGCTTTATTTTCTGTAATTTTTCAACCTCAAATTATAGCAGAGCTTTCTAGCGTTAGTAATTCTAAACTTATAAATACATATGTTGTAATAATGGACACTATTACTGGCCAGGTTAGCATTGAAACTAACAACGAACTATTGAATGATTTATTTTCAACCGGAGGAATGTTAGGTATGATGAATACAATATTCTTAGTTATCGGAACTATGGTATTTGGAGGTGTAATGGAAGCTATTGGAGCACTCGAAACTATTAGCAAAACTCTCTTGAAGTGGGCAGATACATCTTTTAAATTATTTGCGAGTACTGTAGCATCTTGTTTAGCATTAAATGTTAGTGCATCAGATCAATATCTATCAATTGTAGTTTCAGGAAAAATGTTTGAGAAAGCTTTTAAAGACAAAAATCTTGCACCTGAAAATCTTAGCAGAACACTTGAAGATTCTGCGACAGTTACGTCTGCTTTAATTCCATGGAATTCATGTGGAGCATATCATTCCTCTGTTCTGGGAGTAAGTGTTGGTGAATATTTTATTTATGCAATTTTTAATTGGATTAGTCCATTTATGACGTTACTATACGCAGCATTAAGAATAAAAATTAGGACTTTAGGTGATAAAAATTAATAATCTAGACTCATATTTGTATTTTTGCCTAATACCAATTCCTTATGAGTAGCAAGAAAAAAGCCGATATAAATAAATTTAAAGTTATACTTGGCTACACACTTCTATTTATTTCAGTAATACTTTTCACTTCATTTACATCTTACATGTATAATTGGAGGATTGACCAAAGCAATGTTGGAGGTTTACTAGATAGAAGTATTGAAGTTGAAAATATATTAGGTAAAATTGGTGCATCAATAAGTCATTTTTTTATTTTTAAATTATTTGGAATAGCAAGTTTTATATTTCCTTTAATACTATTGATCTCCTCTTATCACTTGCTGTTTAATAAAAAGATACTTGGATTAATTAAAAAAATAAACTGGTTGTTAATACTTATTATATGGACAACTTTATTATCTGGATATCTTAGTAAATATTTTCCAATCCAATCTGGGATTGTTGGATTTGAAATAAATGCATTTCTTGAGGCCTATATCGGAAATATTGGAATATTACTTATTTTAACTTTCATTTTTGTTTTATCTCTTGCAATCTTATGGAATATCACTCCTAATTCGATTGTAAAAATATTAGGTAATATTAACATTACTCCTACAATAAAAACAGATAAAAAGTCAATTGAAGATAAAATAATGGATGATCCAGGTCTAAAAATAGATTTAGAATCAAAAAGCGATGAAGAAAATAAAATTCAATTAGAATCAACTAAAATAAGTGATGATAATGTGTCAATGGAAGTTGAAGAAATCAACTTTGAGGAAAAAAGTACACAAAGTATCAGTTTTAATAAAGTTGATCTTAAGAAATTTGATCCAACTCTAGAT
>TARA_Y100000385_G_scaffold291372_1_pt1 | contig 11387 bp, 11 predicted proteins | sample TARA_Y100000385 | Tara Oceans TARA_Y100000385 (sample SAMEA2620980) | marine metagenome | biome: marine biome (ENVO:00000447); feature: surface water layer (ENVO:00002042); material: "saline water (ENVO:00002010), including plankton (ENVO:xxxxxxxx)" | depth 5 m
CAACTGAACACGGTCAGGAGCAGTTCGTTGGGACTCATTTCCCAGCCAATTTGGATACCGCTAACATAGGTGCAGATTACGCAACCGACCCTCTGCCAGCAATCTTGAGTTGTGACAGAGCGTATCTCTGTGTGGGTATGCATAGAGCGTCTTTTGAGACCTACCAAGCGAGGGGCAAGGTATTACTGGCAACAGCCAAGCCGTATACTCAGGTGCTGCCGCCAACACGAACACTGGGAGCGCACTGTAACCATGACTCAACCTGTTTTACTTTTGGATGGTGGTCTCGGCCAAGAACTCATCCGTCGCAGCACTGCCGCCGCGCATCATCTCTGGTCACTACAAGTGATGTTGAATGAGCCACAGCTGGTATCTGACGTTCATCGCGATTTTTGCCTGGCCGGAGCCAACATAGCCTGTCTGAACACTTACGCTGCGACCCGGGCGCGGCTCACCCGCGGTGATGTTTCCGTCTCTCTCGATTCACTCTTAAATCGCGCCTACGAACTAGCGCATTCCGGTATCGAAGCTAGCGGCAGGGAAAATGTTGCGGCAATCAGCAGTTTGCCACCCTTGGTCGCTAGCTACAGTCCGGACACCGAACTACCCATGGACCAAATGGTCGCCGAGTACAGGGAGCTCATCGCATTACAGCAAACCCGTGTCGATGGTTTTCTCGCCGAAACGATCTCCTCTGTTAGCGAAGCGACTGCAGCACTGACCGCCGCCAAACAATCGAGTATTCGCATCATGCTTGGCCTTACAGTAATGGATGATGATGGTTTGCTTCTGCGCTCTGGGGAACCACTGGAAAAGGCAGTAGGCGCCATTACTGCATTTGATCCACTGGCCGTTTTGATCAATTGCTCAAAACCAGAGGCAGTCTCTCAGGCGATACCGCTATTAAAAAACTCCGGCTTTCATTTCGGCGCCTTCGCCAATGGGTTCACTGCCGTTGATGCGCTAAAACCGGGTGGCGTCGTTGACGTACTGGAGGCGCGCAAGGATCTGGGACCCGAGGAGTACGCGACGTACGCAGCGGCATGGCTGGATGCTGGCGCCTCGGTCATCGGTGGTTGCTGTGAGGTCGGACCTGACCATATTCAGGCCCTCAACTCGTTGATTGATCAGCGCGGGCACAGGCGCTTGAAATGGACAGATATCGAGTCACTCTAAGTCCAAAATAAGGCGAATCTATGCGACTTTGAGCGACTGCTGCCGATAGCCAAAAATTCACGAATTTGTCGCTTGCGGGCCACCTGTTTCAAGGCAAAATGCGCGCCTTCTTGCTACTCTCGATGTCGTGCCATGAACTCCCTACGGCCTGTCTCATCATTGCTGATCACCACCGCCTTCCTGCTAGTGGGGCATGGTCTTCACATGACATTTTTACCACTGCGCGCCAGCGAATTGGGTCTCTCCCAAACATTGATTGGCTTGAGTGGTTCTGCCTATTTCGCAGGGTTCCTGACCGGTGCGTTAATGATTCCGCCAATAATTGCCAGAGTGGGACATATTCGAAGCTTTACGGCATTAATGGCGATCTTTCTCTGCAGCTTTCTCATTTTAAGCTTGGTCAGTGGAGGGTTCTTTTGGGTTCTGGTGCGTTTTGTTCTTGGGGCAGTTATGTGTGGCGCTTATACGGTGATCGAGAGCTGGCTAGCGGACCAGAGTGACACCAGTCGTCACGGCAGGGTGCTGTCTATCTATACCGCGATTGTTCTAATATCGATGGCCTTCGGTCAGTACCTGCTCCGACTGACTGATGCAAATCCGCTTTATCCTTTTATTTTTGTGTCCTTACTGGTGGGGCTGGCCATTGTGCCCGTCAGCCTGACCCGTTCGCTCGCCCCGGCACCAGTACCGGCAACGCGGATCAACTTTTTTAAACTGTATAGGCGCTCCCACACGGCTTTTGCCGGAGCACTGGGTTCAGGGGTGGTCATGGGTGGTTTCTGGGGATTGGGGGCGATCTATGCCCTGGGCCAGACCGAGGAAGCGGGGTTTGTACCCGCCTTCATTGCCGCCAATATTCTCGGCGGCGCACTCGCACAGTATCCGATCGGCATGGCGTCTGACCGGATTGACCGCCGCTACGTGCTGGCAGCCCTGTGTGCCGCGAGCGGCATTTCTGCCTTTGGACTGATGCTGGCCGAATCCAAAGATTCGCTCTTGTTGGGCGCTTTCTGCTTTGGCGCTTTTGCCAACTCTCTCTATGCAGTCTCTTTAGCTAAAGCAGCAGATAACTCGGCGCGCGAAGAGTTTGTCACGATCGGCTCATCCGTATTGCTATTGAGCGCGTTGGGGTCAGCCAGCAGCTCGCTGGTGATTGGCTGGGCGATGCGCAGTCTTGGCGATGGCGCTTTATTTGCCTTTCTCGGCTTGGCGAGCTTCATCACAGGTGTATTTATTGTCCTGCAACCACCCGGTCGGACCGCGGTCTCGATTGAGGAACAAGGGGCCTTTATTGCGGCGACATCGGCAATGGCTCCAGCTGCTTTTGATCAGGATCCTCGATCTGACGAAGCGGTTGAATACGAGCCCACTTTGGCCGATGACGGAGAGACTGATGCTTACACCGAATTCAATGGCAGCGCTCTCGGCGAGGCGGCTACCTGACAGTATTGCAGCGGCCAAGCACTGGCTGTCGCCCGCTGACGCTATCGAGGCACCTCATTACCAATATCTGAGATGAGTGACGTCACTATATGATGCGTGCATCCGATACAAAATATCTGAGAACATGAACGGATTGATCAACCATTCCGTATACTGGAAACAACGGATTTTGGAGACAAACGATGTCCAAACAAAATCTGGGTGACAAATACCCGGCAGCCACACAGAAGCTGGATAACGGCGTCCTAGGATTTTTTAGCGCAGCTGAGAGGATTCTGCTGGTTATTATCAGCTTGCTCACCATGCTGGCGGTGGCGCTTGAACTGGCGCACTTTGCAGAGTCCGGTCGTATTCGACTGGCTGATCTACTCCTGCTGTTTATCTATCTCGAGGTGATCGGGATGGCCTACGCTTACTATGCAACACATAGTGTTCCTGTGACGCTACCGGTTCTGATTGCCATTACAGGGATCACGCGACTCATTATTCTGCAGGGCAAAGAGGCAGAGCCGAGTAAGCTGCTTTTTGAGGCGGGTGCCGTGCTGCTGCTGGCGGTAGCGTTAGCGATTTTAAGCTGGGCGTCACAGCGTTTCCCCTCTATCAACTCCAGCGAAAGCGCCAAACACTGATCCCACAGCCCTAATCAGCCCGTCAGACCCTTCCTATATTGCGGTACCCTCGTGCCGCGGTGCTACCATCGCGCCATGACGATCCACCCTCTGCTAACCGAAATAACGGGCCCTGAGCTGGCCGTTGCGTGGGCGCCGCTCGAAGTGCTGTCGGGTGATCCTCATCCTGACGAGTGGGAAGACATTGCCACCGCAGCACCCGCACGCCAACAGGAGTTTATTGCTGGCCGACTGCTGGCACGCAAACTAGGCGAGGCACTGGGTCTGCCACCAGCACCACTGCGCCGCGACGAAGACCGTTCCCCGGTCTGGCCAGCTGATCGCACGGGCAGCCTCTCTCACTGCGATGCGCTCTGTGCCGCCGCTGTTGGCAAACGGGGCGCAGTCCAGTCGGTTGGTGTCGATGTCGAAACCATCGGCCGCTTAGAACAGAAGCTCTGGCCAACCCTGTTCACTGAACGGGAAGCGGACTACTTCAAATCGCTTCCGCCGGAAACGGTCGCGCTTGAAACCACCCTGTTCTTCAGCGCCAAAGAGAGCTTCTACAAGTGCCAATACCCGATCACCCGAGAATGGGTGGGTTTTAAGGACGTCGAGGTCGCACGCACCAACAAGGCGTTACTCGCCGTGGCCCCCACCGACGGCGCGGCACAGGCCTGGCACGCAGCGCCCATCCATGCCGTGGAAATTAGTGCATCGCATGTAGCGACGGTGATGCTGTTGCCGGCTTGAGGCAGACCTCACCCTCAGAACAGACTGTGCTCCCCCCGCTCGGGCAACGCGATCTCACCTGACGCCAGCCCAGCGTAAAACGTCTGCAACGTATCGTCGCCAAACTCGGGCGTCGCTTCAGCGTCATAACGCCCAGCATCCGCATCCCAACACAGCATCGACTCAGTGGCATAAAACTTGGCAATGCGGAGAAACTCCATGCGGTCTCTCATTCGTTGTGACACCAGCGCCAGCGGACTGATCAACCACCGAATCCAGTCGAACATCTCGGGTGGCAATGAGGTCGTGCGAAAAGGTTGATCCAGTGTCTCGCACAACAACCGCCCCTGATCCTGTGGCGTGAGCGCCGGCCCCGGGCCACCGATGGGCAGCACCACGGTACTCACTGGTGGCGACGCCAGCTTCGACACCATGAACCTTGCCAGATCGCGATCGGAAATGGGTTTGCAAGCGGTGGTGTTGCCGCTGCTGAATAACAGGAAGGGTTTGCCCGCGCGGACCCGCTCGACCTGTCCCACCAGTGAGCGAAAAAACGCGGTGGCGCGGATAATCGTCGCGGGCACCGAAGATTCAGCCAGCAACGCCTCGAACTTAAGCTTTTCGCGCTGAAACGCGAGTCTGGGCATCTGCACGCAAATGGCAGAGAGCAGCACAAAGTGCTGAACCGCCGCCCGTTCCGAATACGCGAGTAGCCGGCAATTCGCCTCGTACTCAACGAGCCTGGCGTCAGCAGGCGCACCACTGCGGCTTGCGAGGCAGGAAACCACCACGTCAGCGTTTGGCAGCGGCGACGTCCAGTCCTCATCAGACGTGATTTCCGCCTCCACGACAGTAACGGCATCAGACAATTCATCAGGCGTTTCATTGGACTTGCGATCAGAGAGTGCCAGAGACAGCCTCCGACCCGGCCGAACCAGCGCCACCACCTCGTGGTCTTGAGCTATTAACTCGCGCAGCACTGCCTGCCCGATATAGCCTGTTGCGCCTGCCAGCAGTACCCGCATCACTCGTATCCGTCTTCCATCTGCCCACCCTAGGGAAGGCGCTGGCCACGGTCAATATCGGCAGAACAGGTCGGTAATCGCCTCGCGTTTTCGCTAGAGTGCCCCCTTTGGTATCGAGCCTCTTTAAAAAGTGCCGATCCACCATCACCATCGTGACCGACATGACTAATACGACCACCTCGCCACGTATCAGTGCCGCAGCAGAATCGAGAATCGATGACGCCACGACCGACGTCCGGATTGGCCTCAGCGCCGCGGACCACTCGCGCGTCATCGAGATGGCCTGGGAAGATCGCACGCCCTTTGAGGCCATTGAACAGCTTTACGGGCTAACCGAGGCGGCGGTCATTCGGCTGATGCGCCGCTCACTGAAACCGAAGGCGTTCAGAAACTGGCGCCAGCGTGTCTCGGGCCGCTTGACCAAACACGGTGCGCGTCGGGACCCGTTGGTATCGCGCGGCTACTGCGCAACCCAATACAAGCAACGCTCAAAGTAGGCCCCCCATGGAAACCCTCGCGCTGTACGTCGTCGCCGCCACCTTGGGCGCCATGCTGTTCTTCGCTGTGGGCGTAGCGCCCACGGTTTTTCAGGCGCTCCCGATCGAACAAGCTGGCCTGTTTCTGCGCACACTCTTTCCGCGGTATTACCTTGCCCTGATCGTAGGATCGGGCGTGGCGGGCGGCTTGTGGATCAGTAGCGCGCCGCTGGCAGCCGCAATCTGTCTACTGATTGCGTTATCGACACTCTGGATTCGGCAACGATTGGTGCCCCGCATCAACCAACTGCGCGACGCCGAGCTCGCCGGCGATGCCGCGGCCGGTGCGCGCTTTGCTACCCTGCATCGTATGTCGGTCATCATCAATATGGTTCAATTGCTGGCGTTGGTCGTTCTACTACTCAAGTACTGAGGTTACCCCGCCATGAATCCCGAGCTGTTGTGGGTATTTATCCCCACGATTGCCGCCATCTCGCTCACCCCTGGCATGTGTATGACACTGGCCTTCACGCTGGGCCTTTCACAGAGCTACCGGCGCACCCTGTGGATGATGTGGGGTGAATTAGCGGGCGTCGCCACGGTGGTATCGACCTGCGCGCTGCTGCTCGCATGGATCCAGTCACTATCGGAGGTGTATTTCGCCGTACTGGCGTTGGTGGGTGGCAGCTACCTGTTGTGGATTGCTTATCGGTTGTGGACGCAACCCGCCCGCTTCGCGGACGGCGACGATCAACCGCACTTGTCCGCCGGCGCCCTGCTTAGCCTGGGATACGTGACGGCGGTGATGAACCCCAAGGGCTGGGGGTTCATGATCGCACTGCTGCCCGGATTCATGTCCCTGGAGTACTCAACACCCCAGCAACTTGCTGCGTTTCTGGCTGTGATGCTGCCCTCGGAGTTTCTCTCAATGACGCTCTATGCCACGGGCGGGAGTGGTCTGAGGCGATTCCTCAGCACAGAGCGGCATCTCGCTAACCTGAACAAGGTTGCTGCAGGACTGATGGTGCTGGTTGCCGCGTTGATGCTCTTCAAGATCTGAGCATCATTGGCACGAATGGTCAGATGCCCGGCGCCCAGCTGGCGTGAAACCCAAACGGCACACGCTGTGGCAGCGTGACGCGGGCCATGGGACCTGCTGCTACATCCGTCGCATCGAACACCAGACAATGGGATGACCAGTCGGTACTGTCGGTCACCAATGTCACCACGTAGCCATCGTCCTCGGCATTCTCGCGGGTCGCGCCGACCTTGGGGGCATATACCGCCTCACTACCGAAGACGCCCTCACCGTAACCCCACTGCTGCCGACAACCGGTTTCATTGTCGTACTTCACCAAACCGGTAAAGCGCAGCGTATGCCCACCCTCCTCCAGCAGCGGAATACGCTGGTGATAGGCAAAACGGCTTTTGACCCCCGCATAAAGGGGATTAGTTTTATTGAACTCGGTATTGAGGTCATCGATGGCGCCCTCGCGCACCTCTCCCGTCCGCAAATTAAAGCGCCAACGGTAATTGTTCGCCTCCAGGCGCATGTACGCCAGCATGTGCGAAAGCTCTCCTTCTCCGTTGGTAGCTGAAGGCATCGGATTGGTAGATCGGCAACCGTCCATCACCACCCAGTCACCCTCCTCCCAGCAGTTGCTTACATGGAGGATGTAACAGGGCTCGCACTCGAACCAGCGGATCTCGTCCCCCCGGCCATACCGGGGAATCAATCCAAATCGGGTCGGAATATCGAGATGGAAAGTCAGCACCCGCAAATGATGCCGCTCGAGCACCTTCGGGTCATGAAAGAACGGCAGATCGTGAAGAATGGTGTAGTTGGGCGTGAAGCCAATGTCATGGGGTAAGCGCGGGCCGGGTAAATCAATTTCGGCCTCATGCAGAAGCTTCCCGGAGGGATCAGCCACACCACAAGTCATGTAGGGAGGCTCATCCCCGTAATCAAAAAACAGCAGCTCTCCGGTCGTCCAATCGACCTTGGAGTGCGCCGACAGGCGGCGATGGCTCCTACCCTCAAGCTCAAAGTAACCCTCGGTTTCCAGCGTCTGGGGATTCAGACGATAGGGATGACCGGCGTTGTACCACAGGGTCATCAGGCCGCCGGCATAGTAGAAAAGGTCCGTATTAGAGGTGTCCTTGATGCCAAAGGGTGAGGCATCAAAATCAAAGGGCCCCATGACTCCATTCGATGTAGAGCGGCCCACCCGGCGCTCCTCAGCGAGGGCCACGGTGTCGACATAGCGGTTGCGGTAGGCCGCCTCGCCCTCGCAGAAAGAGACGGCGTGCACCATGCCATCACCGTCGAAAGGGTGGTACCGGTTTTCCGGCCGGTGAATCGGATTCGGGCCGTTGCGAAAGTAGGTGCCCAACAGGTCTTTAGGCAGCTCGCCCTCCACCCGCAGGCCAGACTCGCTGAGCTCAAGCGTGGTCGGTGCATACACGCCGTGGAGATACGGGTTATCGAGCCCATAGATCCACGGCTGGGTATGCTCAAATTCCGCGACGCCGCCAATACAGTCCTCGGTGACCGGATAGGCAGGCAGGTGCAGTGCTTGATTCATAATCGTCTCCGCCCATTCGCTTATGCGGCTCTCGAGGCGTCAGCCTAGCAAGGAAAAATAGCTCGCCGCAACGCGCAGCTGGCCGACCGTTAGTGCTTGCCACCCTACGGTACGCCGCCTAGGATCACAATGAGTAAAGGGAGAATCACCATGCATGCGCCTATTTATATCCTCGGCGGCAGTCAAACCGACTTTGCGCGCAACTGGGCACGGGAAGAGCTGGAGATCTACGATCTCTTTGCCGAAGCGCTGCAAGACGCCGTGCAGCACACGGCGATCGAGCCGGCTCAGATTGAGGTCGGCCACGTGGGCAACTTCGTCGGCGACCTGTTTACGCGTCAGGGCCTGATCGGAGGGTTCTTCGGCCAGGTCTACCCGGAGCTGGGCAATTTACCGACCGCCCGCCACGAGGCCGCTTGCGCGTCGGGCTCAATGGCCCTGCTCGCTGCCATGCGCGACATAGAGGCCGGGCACTATGATGTGGCCTGCGTGGTAGGCCTGGAGCTGATGCGCAATGTCGATGGCAGAACCGGAGCCGAGTATCTGGGTGCCGCGGCGTGGCAGGGGCATGAAGCCACAAATTGCGAATTTCCCTGGCCGTTCCTGTTCGATCGCATTACCCAGGAGTATGACCACCGCTACGGCATTGACGACCAACCGCTGACACGCATCGCCGAGATTAATTTTGGCAACGCCAAACAAAACCCGCGGGCACAGACACGAGACTGGGCCTTTTCCGAAGGCAGCTTCGGTAACGACCCCACACGCAATCCCTCTATCGAGGGCCGAGTGCGCAAACTCGACTGTGGGCAGATCACCGACGGCGCGGCCTGCGTGATTCTGGCCAGTGAGCGCTTTGCCAGGGCACATAGTCAGGATCGCGGTCTGCAGCTCGCCGATATGCCACGTATCAAAGGCTGGGGGCATCGCTCCGCACCTATTTTGTTGGAAACAAAGCTGGCCGCCTCGAAAGACCACGATCTGGTATTTCCGCATGCGGCGCAGGCGCTGGCCGATGCGCGAGCGCGAGCGGGGATGACAGACATTACCGACCTCGATGGTCTTGAGACTCACGATTGCTTCACGATCACCGAGTACATGGCGATTGACCACTGTGGCCTGACCGCCCCAGGCGAGAGCTGGAAGGCGGTGGAAGAAGGCCGCATCACACGAGACGGTGACTTTCCGATCAACCCCAGTGGCGGACTGATTGGGCTGGGGCATCCGGTTGGCGCAACGGGTGTCCGCATGGTGCTCGATTGCTCGCGACAGGTCACAGGTCAGGCGGGGAATTATCAGATTGCCAATGCCGAAAACATGATCACCTTCAATGTGGGCGGCAGTGCGACGACCTGCGCCAGCTTTGTCGTAGGCGTGGGTTCGTGAAAGATGTTTTTATCTACGATGCCATTCGTAGCGCGCGGACCCGGGCCAAAGCCAGCGGCGGACTGCATCTTTTAACGCCACCCGAGTTACTGAAGCCGCTGTATCAGGCATTGGCACAGCGCAACCAGCTCGATCCCGCACGGGTGTCAGAGGTGATTCTCGGTTGCGTCACCCAACATGGCGAGCAAGCCGGCAACATTGCCAAAACCTCTGCGCTTTTTGCCGGCTGGCCGGCATCTGTATCCGGACTGACGGTGCATCGTTTCTGCTCATCCAGTATCGATGCTATCGCGCTGGCGGCGCTCAAGGTCGCAGCGGGCCAAACCGAGGCGATCGTTGCGGGTGGTGTGGAAATGATGTCCCGCGTGCCCATGCTCTCGGACGCAGCGCGGGTATTCAGTGATCCCGCTTATGCTGTCCGGCATCAGATGTTATTGATGGGCAGCGGTGCTGATCTGATCGCCACGCGCATTGGTGCCAGCCGGGAGGATTGTGATGCTGTGGCACTGCAGAGTCAGCAGCGGGCCGCGCTGGCGCAGCAGGAGGGCCGGTTTCAGTCGATCATCCCCATCGAGACACCCGAAGGGATGATTAGTAAGGATGAGTGTATCCGCGCCGACATGACCGCAGAGCGACTGGCGAGGTTAACCGCCGCATTCGCGGAGCTTGGTGCGGCCGGCGCCGATCAGGTGCAGTTGGCAAAGTTTCCCGAACTGAGCGCGATCGAGCACGTTCACACCATGGGCAACTCACCCGCAATGTGTGACGCCGGGGCGCTGGTTTTGCTCGGAGACGAAGCGCTGGGGAAGTCACTCGGTATGGCGCCCAAAGCGCGCCTTGTCATGAGCGCCACAGCATCGGGCGAGCCGCTGGAAGTGGTGAGCGGCTGCGTGACGGTGACCGAGGCGCTGTTGGCTGATCAAAACCTCCGCACTCAGGACATTGATTTATTCGAGATACACGAGGCCTTCGCGGCGACCGTGGTCAAAACCCGCCAGGTACTCGGCATGGACGACTCACGTCTCAACGTCAACGGCGGCGTGGTCGCACTGGGCCATCCGATGGGCGCCACCGGCGCCATCATGACCGGCACATTAATAGATGAGTTACACCGCCAACAGCTGAGCACCGGTATCGTCGCCGCCAGCGGCGCTGCCGGCAGCGGCAGCGCGCTGCTACTCGAGCGCTGTTAAATCTGACGTCTTGAGTGACGCAGTGCTAGCACCACCCTCTAATGCCAGGGGCCGAATGACTGCCTGATTATTAGCGCACCCAGATCGGTGAGCTCCAGACGCGCTCCTGAAGCGTGGTGTGCAGGTCAGGGCGCGGCTCAACCCCGGCGCGGATCGCATCCCATGTCGACCATCGGCAGGTTGGGTTTTCCAATGCACGCACGTAGTAAAACGCGCGGCTGTCAGGGTCATAGTCGGGGTCCTGCCATACCGTCTTCAGCTCAGCGGCGCCAACGCCCTCACTGATACTGCAGTCTGAGATGTTGACCCGGGCACCGTTATCGCCGCAGCGGTGGGTATCGGGATCAGGGGTCAGACCGTCAGAGCAGGCGACGTCGTAAACCTCTTCGTAGGTTTCACCATCCTTCTCCCAGCCCTTGATGATCTGCACTCGCTGAAGCGCCGTGCCGCGCGGGTCTGCACTGGCCCAGGCCACAAATCGCGGGGGCTCACCCGAGTTGGCAAGCTCGCCGCCCATCGCCACACCGCCCGCGTAGGCCTCTTCGATCATGGTCTCGGAGTCCAGAATGTCTGGGGCGTAATCGTGGCCCGCAAAAAACCGCACGCGCATGCGCGGGCCCGAAGTGGCGAAGGTTTCCTTGCGGCGGAAGGCATCATAGATAGCATCCCGGGTGTTCTCCTCGGCCCAGACACCGGTCACACCCGAGGCGCTCCAGCTCTCGAAACCACCGCCGTAGGTGTAGGTACGCCCGTCGACCTCGGT
>TARA_Y100000385_G_C13108634_1_pt1 | contig 11356 bp, 7 predicted proteins | sample TARA_Y100000385 | Tara Oceans TARA_Y100000385 (sample SAMEA2620980) | marine metagenome | biome: marine biome (ENVO:00000447); feature: surface water layer (ENVO:00002042); material: "saline water (ENVO:00002010), including plankton (ENVO:xxxxxxxx)" | depth 5 m
ACCTGATTGGTAACGAATATATTTTTTACTTTGACGTATTGCTTGTGCGCCATGCTGTGGACCGCCTGTTCCTAACTGCACACCACCATCAAATGGTCTGTGAATAAAAAACGAATCTGGTCTTGGATAAACTACACCTACTATAGTATCATTACTTGATGTATCTATAGCCCCTACTGCTCTTGCTTGATATCTTAGTCGATTAACTGCTGGAATATCTGTTACAAAAAATGCGCCTGCTGCTAGTTCGTGATTGTTTACCCCATCGTCACTCGACACAGTAGTAATAAATGTATCTCCTGGAACTAATCCATGTGCATTTGTAAATGTTATTTCTATAGTAGCCAATGCGCCAAATGTAATGTCGTCAAAGAAACTAATAACTCCGGTAGTAGGTTCAGATATTTGAACTGTACATATAAGATTAATCTCAGTTCCAGTAGACGCTTCGATATAGATAGGTAGGATTTGTGTTATTCCGCCTGCACCGTCTACTTGATTTACTCTAAGTTCTAATGAGTTCAACGGTTGTACACCACCTAATTGTCCGCCATTAACAATAATTCTATTTCCTACATTATATCCCGTACCTGCATTGTCTATAACAGCTGAATATTGTCCGTTATCTCTTGTAATATTAAATGTTGCATCTATTCCTACTGGATCATCAATAGTACCAACAGCATCTAAATAAACTCCAATAGGTTCATATCCTGCACCAGTTGAAGTAAAAGTATCAATGCCGCCAGTGAGTAAGCTGTCTATGCCGGTAATAGTAATGAACACATCGTTTTCAGGAGTTTGGGCGCCGAAAGCTGTACCTGGAATTGTTAAGATTTGACCTACATTATATCCCTCTCCTTCTTCTAAGCCCAGCTGAACAACGTATACTGCGTCATTTTGACTAACATTAAATGTTGCACCTGTCGGAGTTGTATTTTCTGCAGGCAATCCGGTTATTGCTGCACCATTAAACGCTGTACCAGTTACTGTAAAATTAGTTACACTACCGTTTGCGTCAACATTGTCAATAACAATAGTACAATCGTGATCTGGTGTTAATCCTCCTAGCTCAGTACCTGCTATTGTAAAGTTTTCAGTAGCTAGATAATTAATACCCGCATTAGTGAATGTAGCAGTATACGAAGTTCCATTTGAAACAACTTGTATGTCAGCGTTAGCTCCTGTTGAAGTAGTTGAAGTATATGTTACGCCGCCGTAAGTAGCTACTCTGTTTGGAGCAGATCCGTCAAACGTTACAGAATTAACTGCACCAATTGATTTAACACTGTCAATTCTAACAATAGCATCTCCGCCGCCGCCTGTAACAGTAACTTGATCAAATTGTGTATAGCCTGTACCAGCTGCGTTAATAACTACTGAAGTAATTATGTTACCAGCATCTACAGTTATGTCTAAAGTTAATCCGTTACCAGTGCCGCCAGTTGTAGTAACTCCAGTAGCAGTTGTATATCCAGTGCCACCTACTTGAAGTGTAGTTCCGGTCACTTGACCGCCTGTTGCTTCTACACTATCAACACTAATTAATAATTTTTGGCTTGGTGCTGCATTCCCTGGTGAAAAGATTTCTCCGCTTATTTCAAGTACATCACCTACTTTGTATGCTGCGCCACTGGTTGTTCCTACAGTAACTGAAGAAAATAAGTTGTTTTCGTATGTAACATCAAATTCAGCATTAGATCCTAGTCCGCCTGTAAATGTGCTAGTTTGTTCTTCTAAATAAATATCGTTATTAAAATGTGTTCCAAAAATATCAACAGTTGCGATTGAATTAGCACTATCTAATACATCAGTAACTATAATTATAGCATCATTGGCAGGACTAGTGCCGCCTAACGATGTACCCGGAATTAAAATTCTATCACCAACAGCATAGTCTTCGCCGCCGTCATTCTGTATAGCATCAACTACATATGTAAAACTTGAATCCGTTGAATACGAAATGTCAAATCTAACATTTTCGCCATTTGATAAATCATTTTGTCCTGCTACACCAAGATAGTTAGTTCGATTACCAATTATCGGTTCAACAAAATTATCACTGAAGGTAACTACATTTCCAGTTATATTATTTAGATATATTGCTTCTCCGTCACCTCTATCTATAGCTAAATTTTCTGTAACTCCTGTTATATCTTGAAATTCAAGTTGATTTGTTCCTGCAGAAGCATCTCCAACAGTTAGCGGAGTAATATAGACGCCGCCTCCTGAGGATTGATCAATAACACCTGTTACCTGTGTACCTAATGCCATATTGCCAGCGCCCACGTGCGTTAGCGGAGCACCAATTGACGGAGAGTTGCCATCGTACGGTATTATAGTACTACCTGAAGCAACTTGTAGTTCTGCTACCATTGTTCCTGAACTACCATTACTTGATACATCATAAGAAGCAGTACCTATTGAAGCACCTGTGTAGAATCCTGCTTTTCTTAATTGAGTATATGTTGTAGATAGTGTAGTAGGATTAACAGTGCCAACTTTTGACTTTGCAAAAAATGTAAACGAGTTATTTGTAGGAACTTCGACTATTACAAAACTACCTTCTGCTCTAGCTGCTCCGCTAACACTGTCTTCTAGTGCTTTGATTGATATCGGAGTACCTGGTTCAAAACCGTGTGCTGTTACAGTAGTTACTGTAATTTTTGATTGACCAATAAAGTTTGTGCCTGCAGATGCATCAGATACAACACTTAATACTTGTGTATCTGTTCCCGGAACTTCGTATAAACTTGGATAGCCACGTAGTGTTCCTATAGCTGCCCATTTTGTAGGCTGTAAACCGTATTCAAAGTCAGCATCAAGCATCGATAGTGCAGGTGCTACTCGCATACGTTCAATTGCATCTGTTCCAAAATCATATGGACGAGTAGTTACGACACTTCGACCATTTTCAATTCTTTCAACAAATACTTGTATTTCGTCTGTTTCTAATGATGTTCGTGTATCAGCGTTAAGTTCAATAGTTGTAACGCCGTCGGTTGTTTGCTTAAATGATACAAAATCATTATCTTTTAAATCACTAACTGTTACCTTAGCGCCAGTAGCAATATTAGTAAAATTGTATAAAACTTCACTTCTTGTTGCATTTGAAATTAATAATAATTCATCTGCATTATATCTTCCTTGAATTTTTACAAATCCAACACCTGATTTAACATCTGTTGGTAAATGTGTTAATCCTTCTGAAATAACTGTAATAGTTGCATATGCCAACGTATCAATAATATCTGCTGCATTTGCTCGTATACCGTTTACTACTGCACTATCAAATGTATGTTTTGATGTATCAGAACTAATACCCACATTAACAGTAATTGTATTAGAAGTTATTTCGCTGATAGTACAAGCTGTTTCATAGAACTGATCACGCCCTGATGCACTTGGAACTCCGGTAGCTCTTGGGTAAGGGTGTAGTGTTGCATTTGCATCTAATGCGCATGTAAATGTAATTGCACCTTCTGAGAAAACTATACTACTGCCTACAACTAAATCATGATTTGGTATAGTTACAACCATTTTGCCAGTGCTCGGTGTATATGTTGCATTCGTTGGTGTATAAAACTTATCTGTAGCTACAATTTTAGTAGTATCAATTACTTGTGCTTGCTCAGATTGTAGTGACGAATACGCTGTATTTGTAAAAATATAATCAGTAATTAAATCTCTAATAAACTTGTGTGTTACTAGTTCAGCACCTCTATTACCGTCAACTTGAGCAACAGTTTCATCCCAATAATAACTTATATTTTTTCTAGTTTTGCTGTTGCCGCCGTATCTTAAATCATATGCATAACCGTCTAATATATATCCTACATCTCTTTCGCATTTTGCTTCACTAGTATTAGTGTATCCATAAAAACAGTCTTTAAGTGCGTTAGCTGTTGCACTAACAAATGTATGAACCGATGTGTCAGAGCTAATACCTACGTTAACAGTGATTGTTGTTGATGTAACTGATGTAATAATTAATGCTTTATTAAATGCAGGATCCGTAATTCTTGGATAATCGTGGTTAGTTGCATTGCCGTCTAATTCACAAGTAAATCGAATACTATCTTGTTCAAGTGTTATGGCATCGCCCACTGTGAAACTATGCGTACCAATAGTAAACACAATTACTCCAGTAGTCGGAGTATATACTGCATCTGTAGGAGTAAATTGCTGTGCATTACTAATACTATTAGTTATAAATGCACTCATTTCTTTTTGTAAGAATTCTTTATTACTAGTTAATAAGGAGTATGCATCTGAATATAAGTTATCGTTTGATCCAATTCCTGGTTTAAATATGTAATTTTTTATTTGTGTCTTTGCCATTGCTTATAATCCAAATGCTATCGATAATGCTAATGCAGTACTATCTACATAGTTTTTATTAGTTATACTATTGTCCGTTGTTGGTAATGTTCCAACAGTAGCACTAGTAAATGCTGCTGTAGAAGGTGCTATTTGTCCGATACTGGTATTATTTATTGTACTATCAATAATAGTACTTTTTAAACCCAAGCTCGAAGCTACTGCTATATTTGTTCCTTCGATTATTAATTTTAATTCATTTATTGCTTCTAAATTTAAATTAGTAGGTGAACTAATCTCTGAAATACCAAGGCCGTCAATATTAAGTGTGCCACCGATAAATAAATCACCTTGAACTCCTAATCCGCCCGCTATCGTAAGTGCGCCAGTAGTTGATGATGTTGCTGGAGTAGTATCAGAAACAGCTATATTACTAAATTTTCCTATAGGATCAATAATATTAATTACACCAAAATTATTTCTTACTTCGTCTGCATAATAAAGAGTGTCAGGAGCATTAAGAGGAACACTGAATCTTAAAGTTCCGCTAGTTTGATTTTGCGAATCTTCGTCGGAAGTGCCGTCACTAAAAGATATCCCTGTGCTATAAAACGCAGAATCTTGTTGATTTCCTACTAATATATTAAATTTAAGATCTGGAACATCTAATGAAAAGTTATATACTGATTGACGTGCAAGTGTAATGGAAGGGTTTGGCGAAGCGCCTTGTTCTGCAATAAAGAAATCGTTTGCAAGATCAGTAACCGTAAAATTAATAAAAACTACTGCATCATCATCTTCAACAGCTGAAGTAATTATCGAAGTTGCTATAATATTACCTTGATCGTCAACGGAAAAGCCCGGGCCTTTAAATCCGTATCTTGATTCAAATGGTGCATTGACTACTGACATTAAAAATTCTCTCCTATATGTTATTTATCAGCTAACAAAGTTAGACAATAGGCGCAGTCAATGTATGAAAATATTGTCCTGTGAATATTACTTTAGATCCGGTAAAATTAGTTCCGGCTTCTTCGTCTATAATTGGTGTTACTGTTACATCTACGTAACTGTCATTTACAGTTACTATTACGTCTAAAATATCATTTAGAGTATTATTACGTGCATACACAACTACACTAGCTCTATCTTTACTTGCTGTAACAAGAGCCTTTATAATCTCTTTATTGTCTTTATCAAAATCAGAACTTATAGTATATTCAACACTTGAAAAATCGCCTATATGCCATCTATCAATCTTAGTTGAATCGTATACTTGTTTCCAAGGCCCTTTATGACTTGTACCAGAATTATTACGAAATAGTATTGTATTTTTTAAACCTTGAGTTAAGTATTTTTTTAAATCTTGCATATTATGCCCCTGCTGATAACATATTTATCAGTTTTTTACGGTAATTAGTTTTCCGTACTCAGGCAAATACAAATACTCAATATCACAGTTTGCTAGTGTTCTAATAGCATCTTCAAGTGTTTCTACAAGTGGTTCGCCGCCTAAGTTAAAACTTGTGTTAAAAATAATAGGACAACCTGTAGCATCTTTAAATGATTTAATAATATCGTAATATACAGGATTTTGTTCTCTGTTTACAGTTTGTATACGACAAGTTCCGTCTACATGAATAATAGCAGGAATCTTTTCTTCAATACCAGGTTGGCAATTTACAGCATACATCATTGTAGGTGAGCTTTCCATACCACGCAAATCAAACCATTCATGCGCATCTTCTTCTAATATACTACCTGCAAATGGACGAAAATATTCTCTATGTTTTACGCTGTTAACAAAATCCTTACCATTTGGATCAGTTGGATCATACATAATACTTCTGTTACCTAATGCTCTTGGACCATTTTCTGAACGTCCTTGAAATAGTGTTACAATATTTCTGTCAGTCATTAATTTAACAATATCATTATGTTGTGCATCGGTTACTTGTGCATTATATTTTTCAGCAGTATTATTAATATCATCTTCACTATAATGATATTGTGGACCTAAGTAAACGTCTGTTGCTTGAGGTTTTACTGTTGTGTCGCCGCTAGTATGATAATGCCAAACTAGTGCTGCGCCCATGGCAGTACCAGCATCGTTGCTAACAGGCTCTACATAAATGTTAATTCCTTCGTCTTTAAGTTCTTCTAAATAATAATAATTAGCAACACAATTAAGTCCATAACCTCCACTAATAACAACGTTCTTACTACCGCCTAGTTTTACTGCATGTCTAATTAAATCAGCTACTGCCTTTTGTGTTTCTGTTTGAACTGCGTATGCTGCATTTCGTCTATTTTGTAATAGGGTTACATCATGAGAATTTGAATCTTGTAGCGATTCATAAAAGTTAGCATTTACTACAGCACCATTTGGATATCTTGGTAAAATTAAATTTCGATTTGTAGTTGGAACCACATTATCATTTGTATCCATTATAGATGGAAAACTGTCATCTGGTTCTCCATAAGGAAACAGTCCCATAGTTTTTCCTGCTTCAATACTTCCCCATCCACAATATTCTGTAACTGCTTCGTATGCTTTAACAATGCCTGCCTTGTCACTCATACTTAGATTAAAACTAGCATTATTTTCCCAATCTCCTCCGTCAAAATTTTCAATATAAGAATTAAAAACCATAGTACGTGTGCCCATTGTTTTATGTAAGGTTTTCAATTGTGCTGGATAATTACACTTGTATATACTTTCTGTTTCGTAACAAGTCATTGATTCTCCGTCAACTGTCAACGGAAAAAATGTTCCTGCACCATCAACAATAACTGCGACTGCTTCGTCAAAGCCTGAACGATAAAATGCTAATCCGGCATGCATTTTATGATGAAACATTGCCATATCAACTACTTGCGGATGCATACCGTGCTCGTTTTTTGGAGCATTACTTTCAATTAATCCAAGTTTTCTTGCCAAGCCAGTGTACACATCTTCACCTGTGTAGTCAAGAGCGCCAGCGCCTGACAATGGTGTTGTGTGTGATACTACTAGATAATCTATCTTATCTGTATATTCTTTTATTTTAAGTATACTAGCTAAAGGACCACCGTCATATTTTGCTCTAGTAAGACGTTCTTCTTCTATTGAAAAAACAATTTCTCCGTCTTTTAATAGACACACGCCTGCATTGTGTCCTCTAGCAATACCTGCTATCCATACCGAGTTGCTCATACTTTTGAAACCTCTTTTACATGTTTTTTAATTTTTGTACCTAACGCATTGTGAATTTCATTAATAATTACATCTTCTATCTTTTCGTTCATTGCCATAATACCTTCATTCATTCTATCAGTATATTCGTCAACAGTTATTCTTATAGGTGAATATTTTCTTACACCTTCGCCCATATCTAATACTTTAAAAGTTTTTTCTTTTGGATAAGTTATGTTTTCTTGGAATGTAGATCCTACTACTATTGTAGTACAAGTTCCGAGAGAATAAGCTAAGTGCTGTCCAACACTATCACATCCTAAGAAATGATCTGCTTGTGCAATTATTGAACTCCATTCTCGAAGACCTATTCCTTGTGGAATTGCAACTGGATTAGTTACTCCGTGTTTTTGAAATTCGATTGCAATTTCTCCCATAAACACTACAGCATAATTTTCACTAAGTTTTTTTACAATATTAACTACATTTTCTGCTTCAAAACTTCTACCGCTAAAATCAGTAATCATTCCATTTTCATTTATGACGCCTCTACCAAACGGTTGAAATACAACTACTTTGTCTTTGCCTGTTTTTTCTTTAACATCGTTGATAACTTGTGCGCCAGCAATTTTTTCTTGCTTGCTAACTACAATAGTAGGTTTTGGTAAATCTCTTATACCTTTATTATTAATTTCTATATCATATGCTTCTGTAAGATTACATTTTTGATTATAATATTCCCAAACTCGATAAGGTTCAGGACTAACTAATTCCATATCTTTAAGTTTATCTTCAAAAAGATTTTTATGCCATACGTCATATGCTTTTGCATGTAATAAAGGATGTCCTTTATAAAAGTCAGTGCCGCCTTCGCATACAATAATAAAATTATTATCTGGATTTTCTTCTGCAAACTTTTCTAATGCAGGAATTGAACAAACAACTCTGCCTGCTCCGCCGTTAATAAAAAATGCTTTGTTTCGTGACATGTAATATGCGTCCTATCTAAGTTATCTACGCATATATTTATAGACCGCCTTGAGAAAAATTGGTCCAAAGTGAAAGGCGCATAAAGCGCCTTTACTTGTAATATATTATTTTGTTTTAGGAAAATAAATTAATATACGTATCTATGCTACCGTTTCCTAGGCCGTTCAACGGATTTCTTAAAATGTTAATTTTATGCGGAGGTACTAATTTAAGGGTAGACATATTAATTTGGGCACCTGTTCCTGCTGATGACGTAGAATAATAAACATTAGTATGCGATGCTGCATCTTCTTGGTAAGTCCAATTATGTTTATTTGAAGTAGTAAATGCCGTAATAGCACCATCGCTATCAACAGTAGTTACTGTTAATAAAATATCAGGTGCGTTTGTATTATTCTTATAAGCCGGATCAGAAATTAGTAATTGGTCACCTTGTGAATACCCTGTTCCTGCTGCTGCTAAAGTAATTGTCCACGATGCTCCAAATAATTCAAGGAAATCTCTTAGATATCTTTTATAATTTGCCATTGCTGCTGCTAAGTTATCTGGTAAGTCCTCTGAATCGTTTGTATCAGCTGTATATAGGTGGTTATTTCTTTCTGCAAATTTGTTTTCCCAACTATCAATTGGCGGATGTAACGGAAAAGGCTGAATAAAACTACTAGTAGCGTGGCTATATTCAATGTTTGGAACATCGTACACATGATCGGGTAACATAGGATCATGTCTTTTATATGGTAAAGGGTTGTTTGGAATTTCTTCAATTATTTGATTTACATCATTAAGATTTAAGCCATATACAAGTGTACACACTAAAGGATTTGTTTCGCAATCAACTTCAACTGCAAACTTTTCATTATTTACGTTATTAAACTCTCCATTATCCCATTCGTCTTCAGTGATGTGTCCTCCGGTAAGTTTATTAGTAGATCTTTCTATCAAAACTCGTAATGTTGCAGGACCTTCGTACGTGAGTGTACCGGTATTATTTTCATCCATTGTACCAGAATACTGATCGTCAGTAACTGGATATGTAAACTCTTTTGTAATATTTTCCATATCTAAATCCTAATTAATAATAAACTACGTATACCATGCCTTGGCCGCCAAACTCACCGCCACAGCATCGATTATCAAAAAACTGTGCTGAGTTGCCGCCGCTGCCTGGCCAAGTGCCTGATGAGTTGCCGCAACATGCATGCCACGAACGACAGTTACCTACGCCGTGTTTAACTCCGCCTGCTGTATAAGGAGCATGAGCTGATTCTGAAAATCCTTGATCGTAACAGTATTGTGTTACGTGTGCTGTTCCAATAGTTCCTGGTACACAGAAGTCAAAACTTCCGTTAGTGATACCACCACAACACCAGCACATTGAACAACAACCGTAACAGTTGCTGAAGTAAAAGCAACGACTAGATACTTCAGCGTATCTTCCTCCACAAACTACTGCTAACCAAGTGTTGCCTCCGCCGCCACCTTCTGAACAAACATATGAACAATATCCGCAGCAGCCCTGATTCGATCCTGGACTTGGGCATATGCCACTACTTGCTGCACATATTCGTATATTATCGCCCGGACATACAGTGCAGCCTTTTACAGCGTATCCGCCGGAGCCTGCTCCGCCGCCTTGCATACAGCAACATACACCTGGTCCAGATCCGCCGCCGCTCCATATTTCAAATACAGCATAGCTTTTTCCAGCTGGTACTGTCCATCTACAACATCTTCCGCCGTTACCACCACTGTACGGGCTTGTATTGTAAACAGAGAATGCCGTTGGTTCAATTGTCTCTCCTGCTTGATATCCGAATAAAAAATCTCTTAAATTCATGTTTTCTTCCTTATGATCCTTGTGGATAATAAACTGTTATTAACCCGCCTGCACCTGGTGCTCCGCACCGTAAATTACCGTCGTGGTTAACAGCACTTGCTCCGCCGCCCCCTGGCCAATGCGGTGAGCCGCCTATTCCGTTTCCACTTGTTTGTCGACAATAGCTGTATGTTCCTCTATTTCCGCCTGGTGTAAATGGCGCACTTGGCATATACCCAAATGCATTTTGTGAACAAAATGCACTACCTTTTGCTGAACCTGTAACTCCACAAATACCCATATCTCCAATCCACGAACCACATTGATGTGGTGTGCATCCTTGACAACTACAGTTAATCATAAAGTAGCATTGAGTGCCACCTTGACTGCCGCCTGAAGCACATACTTGAACCGATCCGCCTGTTGTTACATAACTCGGAAAGCCGCCGCATCCACAACAATAACTTTGAGAACAGTATGTAGAGCTTGCTGCACATATTGTAAATGTTTGTCCTTCGGTTAAACCAGTAACAAATTTTCTTGCATAAGATCCTGATCCGCCGGGCCAGCCTGCTCTACAACAACAAGCGCCAGCGCCTCCGCCGCCGCCTCCCCAAACTTCAAAAGCTGCCCAGTTTACATTTGCAGGTACTGTCCATAAACAGCATGAACCACCATTGTTTTGGGTAGTTTTATTAGTATTGTATACGTGAAACTCTTGGTAATCAACTGCGCCGCTGCCGGTTGCGCCCAACTCTAATAGTGATCTTAATCCTGCCATTTTATTATTCTCCGTCCTCAGGATGCGTTGGCATCTCTACTTTCCATGCTTCAATTTCGTCTGCTTCTCCGCGCTTAAATGTTACTGGCAAGTTTCTCAATGCTGTTCTATATGCAATCCACGGTGCTTTAACATCGTCAGGCATATCTGGAGATATCCTTCCGTCACTTGCTATTAGTGCTCCGTTACGTGCTTCGATAACATCATCCCACGTTAATGGAGCTTGTTCAAATGCTGGCCATGCCCATGCGCTTCCGTCGTGTGTTAATCCGTC
>TARA_Y100000385_G_scaffold199214_1_pt1 | contig 11344 bp, 10 predicted proteins | sample TARA_Y100000385 | Tara Oceans TARA_Y100000385 (sample SAMEA2620980) | marine metagenome | biome: marine biome (ENVO:00000447); feature: surface water layer (ENVO:00002042); material: "saline water (ENVO:00002010), including plankton (ENVO:xxxxxxxx)" | depth 5 m
GTTTATTCCTTTGGCTTGATATCCCGGGCGATCGTGCGTATCAAAAGTAGCAACAATGGAGTCTTTTGCTCCAGGTTTTATCGGGTATTTGGGATATTCTGCTACGGTACATCCGCAGCTTGGAGCTACTCTGTTTAATAATAAATCAGCATTGCCCGTATTGGTGAAATAATAAACGGTCCTCACAATGGTTCCTTCCTTTACCTCATTTAGTTGTTTTCCTTTTTCGACAAACTTAGCCTCAGGTCTGTTTTGTGACCAGACAAACTGACTAAGTAAAATTCCAACTAAGAGTAATGCATTTTTCATTTTACAAATATAATATGGTCTCAATTATTACGGTTTGTTGATTTCATCGTCCAGCCATTTTTTTAAGTCTTCTAGTTGTTTAAATTTTAATGGAACAACTTCATTGCCCTTGATATCAATGAAGCCGAGACGATTATCTTTTTTAACTAAAGCCCAGTCTTTGTGGTACATACTAAATAGTTCAATTTCATCGTAGATGGTAGGGACAACTTCATCACCTTTGTTATCAATAAAGCCGAGACGATTATCTTTTTTAACTAAAGCCCAATCATCATGATTTAAGCCAAACGTACCAATTTCGTCATACTTTTCTTGATGAGATTCTTTTATGGTTTGAGACCAGCTGAAAGGAGATATTAAAATAGCAGTAGATAGAAGGATAAATGTTTTCATCCAACAAATATAGCATCAATCGGTGCTATTGTGATTTTGTTTTGAATTACAAAGGATCCACGTCAATAATTATTCGAGCTTTGTTGAATTCTTTGGATTTTTCGAGCTGATGAATTGCTTGAGATAACTTTGATTTCTGTGCTCTAATGGGGCTACCTTGGTTGGGGATTTTTAGTACAAAGTTGATGATATACCAGTTTCTTATTTTTCCAACATAGGGTTTTTCTGGTCCCAATAAGTTAGATCCAAAAAAAATACTGAGATTATTTTTTGCGATTACACCGAGCTGGTATAATGCAAGAGCATCTTGGTGTTTTATAGTTATTTTGATAAGACGATGAAAAGGGGGATAGTTAAAATTTTCACGTTCATTTAGGTCAGTTTCGTACATACCTAGGTAGTCATGATCAACTATTTTTTGTATGATGGCATGTTCTGGCATGGAGGTCTGAAGATATACTGTACCTAAGTCTTTTTTTCGTCCAGCTCTTCCTGCTACTTGTGTGATAAGGGAATACGCTCGCTCGTTGGATCTGAAGTCTGGAAAACTGATGATATGATCAGCATTGAGTATACCTACGATATTCACATTTTCAAAGTCTAGACCTTTGGCTACCATTTGTGTCCCGATGAGTACGTCAATTTTTCCAGAAGCAAACTCTTCAATAATTTTTGTATGGGCATTTTTTAATCGTGTGGTATTATAGTCCATACGACGGATGGATAATTCGGGGAGGTATAGCGATAGTTCATCCTCGATTCGTTCGGTGCCATATCCGATAAGTTCAATTCCTTTGTTACCACATGAAACACATTGATTGACTACTTCTTGCTTGAATCCACAATAGTGACATCGAAGGTTTTCTTGATACTTGTAATAGGTGAGCGAAATATCACAGTTTTGACATTTTGGTGTCCATGCACATACATTGCATTCTAGTACAGGAACGTAACCCTTTTTATTTTGGAATAGGATGGTTTGTTTGCCCTCTTTTTTTGCATCCGCAATAGCCTCTATGAGTGTGTCACTGAAGATACCCCTTATTCTTTTTTGTTTCTTCTGAACCTTCATGTCAATCACTTCTATCTTGGGTAGTTTAGAGTGATTGTGTCGTTGTGTTAGACTAACGAGTTGATATTTGGATTGATGTGTGTTGAAGTAGCTTTCGATTGCAGGTGTGGCACTACCAAGTAGGATAGAGATATGTTTTTTGTGTGCCAAGTATAAGGCTGTATCTCTGGCATTAAATCGGGGAGCAGGTTCGTGTTGTTTGAAACTGCTTTCATGTTCTTCATCGACAATGATAAGCCCCAAATTTTTAAAGGGTTGAAAAATGGCACTTCTGGTTCCCACAATGAGGTATGATTCTCCAGAAGCAATAGCTTGATAGACTTCTACTCGTTCATTTTTGGTGAATTTGGAATGAGACACCAAAAGTTTTTTGCCGAAGTACTGCTGCAATCGTGTGATGAGTTGACTCGTAAGTGCAATTTCTGGGAGTAAGTAAAGAACCTGTTGTCTCTCATTTAACGCTTTCTTGATCAGACGGGCATAGATGTGTGTTTTTCCACTTCCTGTGATGCCATGAAGGAGTACTGGTTTTTGATTATTAAATCCAGATTCTATTTCTGTGAGAGCTTGATGCTGTGCATCATTTAACTTTTCAATTGGATTTTCATTTGAAGAAAATTGGAGCCTTGATTTTTCTCGTTTTTCTTGTACGAATATTTCTTTATCAATTAGAGCATTGATAGAAGCATTAGTCACTTCGTGCTTAACTAAACTGGTTTTTTCACATTCACCTTTAATGCCATAATGAGCAATAAAGGTCATAATTGCCTTGAGTTGTGCTTTTGCTCTTTTTTCTAGTTGGTTAAAGATTTCATTGAGTTGATCCTCATTAGCTAAATCTTCATTTATCTTGATGTGAGTAGCGGTCTTAGCAGAATAATTTTTTTGAATATCATCTTTTAAAAAAATGGCCCCTTTGAGATACAGTGACTTAACATATTTGTGAATGGATCGTGATTTAAGATAGCTGGTTGCTTGTGTGATGCTCAGTTCTTTTTCGGATTGAATAGCTTCAATCAGAAGTGTTTCTTTGGAGTCTAGGATTGTATTATTAACATCAAAATCGGGGTTGAGTACCATTTTTGACTCTCCTTCCAATTTTAGTCCAGCAGGCATAGCTGCATTATAGATTAACCCTAGTGATGCCATGTAGTATTTGGACATCCAGCTCCATAATTCTAATTGATTTTGATCTACAATCGATTCATTGTCGATGACGTCAATAATGTATCGTGCCTCATAGTCTTTGGGTGGTTTTTCGTGGATTGAATATATTAGTCCAGCAAGGATTTTCTTTTTACCGAATGGAACACTAACTCTTTTACCAATGATAATTTCCTCATTAAGTTCTGAGGGTACACGATAAGTGAATAAGTTTTTAAGGTTAAGAGGTAGTAAAACCTCAACAAACAGGGTGTGTATGGTATCTGAATTGTCCAATTATTGTAAAAAATACTATAATTATGTTCAAAGCTAAATTAAATCTTAATACAAGATACTACATTTGTGTACAATCAATAAAAATTGAGTTTCTTGACACCTTCAAAAAACATATCTTTATGTATTTGCATATGCTTATTATTTGGATGTACCAAAAATGATATTGTTGAAATAACAGATGACCACAAATCAACAGAAACAAATATTTCGGTGGTTAGTGAGTTTCTCTCCACGTTGGATATCATAAAGGATGTAATTACCTCTGAAAATATTTTTAATCCAGACAAACTTAATGTTCTTCCGCTTGGAGCAGAGATCGTATATGCAGATACTACATTCACTGATGGTGATGGTTTGGATGTTTTGTTGAAGTTTGGCGATTTAGGATCTTCTCCATTTGGCTTATTGTGTAAGGATAAAAAATACAGAGCAGGAACAATTTTATTGTCCCTTGATCAAGATTATCTCATTGATAACTCAACATTAAAAATATCTCTATCAAAGGACGAACCCTTCTTTTCAGGAGACGGAGAGGAGATGACTCAATTGTTTGGAGACATAAAGTTCAAGAGATTAAATTCTGATCGAATTTCTGTGAAATGCAATAATTTTAAATTAGAAAATTCTGTAGCAGATATTTTAATGAATGCAGATTTGGACATAGTTGAAGTAATAGAGCCAAGTACGTCTGAGATTGGTGATCATATTTGTGTTGCAGGAAATATTGGATTATCAAATGGTCATGAAACTGCAACTTTTACCATTACTTCCCCGTTGCAGAAACAATCAGACTACGATTGTCTGAGATTTATATCTAATGGTCAGCTTCAAGTGGAGAAATCATCTACCATATCAGATATAATGGTCGATTTTGATCCGAACCAAGATCAAGGTTGCGATAGGCTAATTGTTATATCAACAAATGGTAAACGTGTTTTTACCCATTATTGATCAGACTAGGATAAGATAAATATTTCAGTTTAGAGGTACAATCCAGAATGTTTTCAAATTTATCAGTGTGAAATTCTATGCAACCCACTCCGCACGTAGGCATGTGGTCTAATTTTATATTGAAATAGTTGTTGAAAACATCAGTTATGCCCGGATTATGTGCAAGTATTATAACAGAATCCAATAAATTATCGAGGTTCATGATCTTATTTATGAGAGTTTTTGGTGAGGCTAGATATAAATCTTCATCAAATTTTGACAGCGTATTATTTAATTCTTTGTTTAAGTATTTCCAAGTCTCTTGAGTTCGTTTGGAGTCAGACACTAGCATAATGTCAGGGATGAATTTTTTTGATTTAATAAATTTTGACATGCTCTCAACTTCTTTTATTCCTGAATTAGTTAGACTTCTCTCATGATCACTTTGATGAAATGTCGCTTGGCATGCTTTTGCATGCCTCATGAATAAGACTTCTTTCATTTTCTTTTTAGAACTAGAGCGATTAAAACCCATGAGGAGGCATAACATAATCCACCAATGGGAGCAATAAGAGCAAACAGATTTACGTTTAAACCTATGATATCTTTTAATGCATGGATTATCAAACTTAATGAGAAGAATAGTATTCCGAGATAAACAAGGTAATAAACCCATTTATTGTATTTATTAAGCGTGAGATAAATTAGGCTTATCATAATTATTCCTAAACCGTGAATTATCATATATCTGAGTCCTGTGTGAAAGGTTTTTAATTGATTAGGGGTAATTTTTCCCTCTAATCCATGAGCACCAAATGCACCAAGTAATATATACAAGCTACAAATAATAGCACCTATTATCATATGTCTAACTACTTTAATTTCAATCATATTATCTTTGTCAAAATTAGTTTATTATGAAAAAAACTTCCTCTACAATTTTATTTCTACTTATTATTTTGATTTCATCGTGTGTAAAGGATATCACGGAGACCCTCGATAAAGCATCTAAGGTAAATCAAGTAAGGTGGAATCCTAAAATAGCCATACCATTGGTATATTCCGATTTGAGTTTTAGAGACTTACTAGATGGGACTAATGCAAACCAGTATATTCGAATTGACGATGATAGCTTGGTCAATTTAGTATACGAGGATGACTATACTTCAGATTATGCAGAAGATGTATTGAATTTAGAAACTCAATCTTATGGTGAAACATTTACATTTAATAGCACTCAACTAGAGGTCCTAAACACTGTGGGTGAAGTCACAGTGAATTTTAGTCAAAGGGTATCTTATGATGGTAATGCGAATGAATTGGATAAAATTTGGTTTAAAGCTGGTCAAATAGGTTTAAACCTGTCCAGTACATTTGAGCATAATATTTCATGTAAATTAGTAATTCCAGAATCTCAAAAAAATTCAAGCCCAATATTATTGAGTTTGGCTGCCCCATATTCTGGTAATCCAATTGATGCTTCTACGAATTACGACTTGAGCAATTCAGAAATAGATTTTACTAAAACAGCACAAGGACACTCAGAATTTGACTTTAACTTCGAATTTACAATTACAAAAACAGGATCTAATCCTGTAAAACCTTCGGAGTCCATAACTTATTCAATGATTTTGGATAATCAAAAATTTAGTAAAGTATCAGGATATTTTACAGATTTAGATTTTGAAGATTTAACAGGCACTTTCAGTATTCCGTTTTTTGAAAATAGTAAAAATGGTATAATTGGAATTGTAGAACCAGAGATCAAATTCATAACAGGAAATGGTATAGGTTTACCAATCGATTTATCCTTTGATCAATTTGATGGTAAGGATAACTTTGATAACATCGTTCCATTGACCAAAAATGCTGGGAACATAGAATTAAATATTCCTAGGGCTAATGTTGAGGGAGAATTTGTACTTGATTCTCAAGTTTTAGATAATTCAAATAGTAATTTGATAGATTATATTTCGAATAGACCCATCAATAATTATTACAAAGTTAGTGTTCGGCCAAATCTATCAAATGCATCTCGACACTGGCTTCTTGATACTTCAAGAATATCGAGTCAAATTAAAATTACTCTTCCATTGTACGGAACCCTCAAAGATTATTTACTGGAAGAAACGAGGCCATTTGATTTGTCTCTGGAAAATGCTGAAGAAATTAAGGAAGTATTGGTCCGTTTGTATTCAGAGAACGGGTTTCCTGTAGATGTTAAAACCCAACTTTATTTTGAAGATAGTTTAACGAATACCATAATCGATTCACTATTTATTAGCGATAGGGTCATTTCTAAAGCTGCTTCAGTTGATTCAGATGGCAATCCAATAGGAGTATCAAGTCAGATTACGGATGTTTTCATGGATGCTGATCGAGTAGATAAAGTGATTGGAGCTAATCAGATTAGAGCACAGGCTCATTTATCAACAACAACCTCAAATATTGGAGCACAGCCAAATGTGAGGATATTCAGTGATGATAAAATAATGCTGCAGTTTGGTGTGCAAGCAGAGGTCCTAATTAATCAAGAATTATAATGAAAAAATTATTAATAGTTAGTTTAGTTTTCTTATTTGTTGGTCAATTAAAGGCTCAGAATAATCTGACCTTGTACAATATGAAGCCTGTACCTCAGCGTATGGCTATAAACCCAGCCTTCACTCCAACATGCAAGTGGTATTTTGGTACACCAATATTGTCATCTATAGATTTTTCATTCAATAGTCGAGTGATTGGTTTAAATGAATTGTCAGACGCTCTTGTGCCAAATGGATCAAATTATACCTTGGATATGACTAAATTATCTAACGTTTTTACAAATGGTATCTCTATGAATTCTGCATACAATCAAGAATGGCTTAGCTTAGGTTTTCGCTTAAGAAAAAGTATGTGGTCTTTCAGTATTAACGAAAAATTGAAATCTCGTGTGCTATTGCCACAAGATTTCTTTCGGTTAGTATTTGAAGGTAACGGTGGAGACAATGTAGGAGAGGTTTTTGACTTAGGGTTTGGTGTAGATTTTATTCATACACGTGAATTTGCTGTTGGATACAGTCGTTCGTTTATCGAGGATAAGCTAAGAATTGGTGGAAGAATAAAATATATAGCAGGAATTAATGCAATTCAAACAGAACGAAACGATTTAACTTTTGAGACAAGCGAAAAAGCATTTACATATAATGTAAAGTCAGATTTGGAATTTAATAGCTCACTAACACCAATAGATTCAAATACTACTCTAAACTCTATTTTATTTGGCAATCAACAAAATAGAGGGTTTGGGATAGATGTCGGTGCAAATCTAAAGCTGAACAAAAAACTTTCTGTTTCGGCAAGTATCATAGATCTAGGTGTTGTTAGATGGAGAGATAATTTGGAAACAACTTATACGAAGAACCCTGGGGTATATCATGAGTATAGGGGAATGGATATTCAGGATTTTATAGGGGACTCTGCTAATCAGAAAAAAGGTATCGAAACATTCAAAGACACCTTAATGGAGGTTATTGCTTTGGAAACATCCTCCGATGATTTTAATACTGGATTATTAGGGGAGTTCTATGTAGGTGGGAATTTACACATTACTAAAAATCACAATATTGGTGCTTTGATGTATGGTAGTTTTTATAAAAAGGAGTTTTATCCGGCATTAACGCTATCATGGAATTCACAGATAGGAAGAGTTTTAGCACTAAGTGCTAGTTATACAATGTACAGAGAGAGTTATGTAAATCTAGGTATTGGAGCAGCCTTAAAATTAGGTCCAGAGCAATTCTATATATCTACTGATAATGCTATTGGTTCGGTAACAGATAATACAAGAAATTTAGGAGTTCATTTCGGATGGAATCATATATTTGGAAAAAAGAAAGATAAAAAAGTAGCATGCGATCTATAATTTTTATATTCCTAACGTTTATACTCTTTGGAGTTTCAGGCTGTCAAAAAGATTATGTAAAACTTAATGATGATGAAATTAAGGAGTATATTTCCAAAAATAACATCGATGCTCAGCGAACTAGTGAGGGGCTTTATTATGTTGTCAATGAAGAAGGATCTGGTGATCGTCCAACAGTTAGTGATAATGTTACAGTTCATTACAGTGGTTACCTTACCAACGGAAGTGTTTTTGATTCATCATACGATAGGGGAGAACGTGCAAGTTTTCCACTAAGAGGGGTAATTCAAGGTTGGCAAATAGGAATACCCAAAATAAAAGAGGGTGGATCATGTAAATTAATTATTCCATCTCATTTGGCTTATGGAGCAAATCCACCAAGTGGCTCAATTCCTATGAATGCAGTCTTAATATTTGATATTGAGCTGTTTGAAGTGAATTAGAATTAACCTAATTTCATGATATTAAGAAATAAGTCTACATCAGTAGAAATTTCTTTGTACAAACCATGATTTCTAAACCATGTGAGTTGTCTCTTGGCATAATTTCGAGTGTGTTGTTTCATTTTATCTATAGCAACATCTTTAGTTATTTCACCATCAAAAAATGCAAAGAACTCTTTATACCCCACAGTATTTAATGCATTAAGTTTTCTGTTAGGTAAAAGCGATTTGGCCTCAGCTTCAAACCCATCTTTGAGCATTTGGTCCACACGTTGGTTTATGCGGTTATACAAATCCTGTCTCTCTCTGTTAAGATAATAATAAGAGGTTGAGTAAAAATCATTTTTAGGCGTTTCCTTCAAATCATCAGATTTCCCTTGTTTGATTTCAATTGCTCGGATGATTCGCTGAGGGTTACTAAGATTTACTTTATTTCCATCAATTTCTAAGGAATTTGCAATATTGCGAAGTGCATCAATACCTTCTGTCTCTATGATGAAATTTAGTTGTTGACGAAGCTGATCATTCTTTGGAGGAAGGTTATCAAGCCCCTCAGTAGCTGCTTTGATATAAAGTCCTGTTCCACCAGTCATAATTACAATATCATGCTTTTTGAAAAGTTCTTTAAGTAATGAATTTACTTCTTGGTTATATAATCCAGCATCATAAGGATCGTGGATACTATGACTAGCAATAAAATGATGCTTTACCTCTGATAGTTCTTTTTGGCTGGGTCTGGCAACACCAATATTAAGTTCTTTGTAAATTTGCCTAGAATCGCAAGAGATTATTTCCGTATTGAAATATTTAGCGACTTCTATAGCAAAATTAGTTTTTCCAACTGCAGTTGGCCCTGCCAACACAATTAGTTTTTTAGTCTTCTGGGGTTCCATTATTTATTTGAGATTCATCTATTTCAGATTCATCTATCTCATTTCCGAACAAGTTAAAATCGTTTTCGTTTTCTTTTTCAGAATCTTCGTCGTCATCTTCTTCAATTTCTTCAGTTAATCCTTTGATTAGGTCATCGGCTTCTTGAAGGAGCTTTGCACTTGGGTCAGTGATTATTTTTTTAGGATCTACAAACTGTTTTGGAGCAATACCAACTGATTTAAAAAGTGATGGATAAGCTTTATCAGAATCTGCTTTCAGCAATTTTACAATTTCAGCTCTAAGATGCCAATTACCAGCCTCTGGATCATAGTTGTATAAAAATTTTTGATGAGGATCATCAATGAATTTTCCCAGTTCACTGGCTCCAGCCGATTTGGCATTGGGTTTGGCTTTGGTGGAAAACTCTTCATTTCCTCTCCATGAGTCATTAGCCTTAAAAAATGAGGCCGGTTTTTTATTATCAAACTTGATTGTTTCTTGGATAAAATTATGAAAATCTTTAAACGTATTTTTAGAACTCACATCAATTATGCGTTCTACATCATCAACATCTTCAAATGTTACTTTAAATCTAAAAATTAAATTACTCATTGGACTTGCAAACCTAATTTTTTTCCTTGCTCTATCACAAAATTAAAAGCATCATTATAATTATTAGGAATTACACCATCCAATATTGCATCTTTTAAAGCTATTTTTATCATGCCAATTTCTTTGCCAGGCTTAATATTAAATAATTTCATTATCTCGTCACCTTTAATAGGGGGTTGCCAGTTACGAATTCTATCTCGTTCTTCAACAAGGGCAATGTTACGTTCAACATTTTTAAGATTCTTTTGAAAACGTTGTTCCTTTAATTTGTTTTTTGTTGTGATATCACTTTTACACAAGATCATTAAATCATCGAGATGTTCACCTGCATCAAAAATCAGCCTTCTGATTGCTGAGTCAGTAATATTCTCTTTAGTTAAGGCTATGGGTCTTAGATGAAGCTTAACTAAAGCTCGAACTTTTGACATAGGAGCACCGAGGGGGAGTTTGAGTATAGAAAAAATAGGCTTGACCATTCGTGAACCTTTATCCTCATGTCCATGAAATGTCCAGCCTTCACCTTTTACAAACCGTTTAGTTGGTGGTTTTGCAATATCATGAAGTATTGCGGCCCATCGAACCCATAAGTCATCAGTACGTTCACAAATTTGATCCAAAACTTGCAGTGTATGATAAAAGTTGTCTTTATGTCCTTTACCCTCTCTTATTTCGACCCCTTGTAATTTGACCATTTCTGGGAAGAATTCATGCAATAATTTACTGTCAAAAAGGTGTTTAAACCCAATGCTTGGTCGGGTACTTAAAATTATTTTATTCAATTCCTCAGTAATTCGTTCTTGAGAAATAATAGACAGACTTTTTGCTTCAGTACTAAGGGCTTTTTTAGTTGAAGGCTCAATTTCAAAATCAAGTTGAGTAGCAAATCGAACAGCCCTCATCATCCTAAGAGGGTCATCTCGAAATGTGACTATGGGGTCTTGTGGAGTTCGGATAATTTTATTTTCTAAATCCATCAAACCATTGAATGTGTCTATCAAATGACCAAAATTGTTTTTGTGCAGACTAATAGCTAATGTATTAATAGTGAAGTCTCTACGGTGGATGTCATCTTCGAATGTGCCGTCCTCTACCTTTGGTTTACGGCTTTTTCTGTCGTATGATTCTTTTCGAGCACCAACAAATTCAAATTCCCAATCATTGGTTTTAATCTGTGCTGTTCCAAAATTTTTAAAAATGCTCAAGGATGAATTTTTTATTCTTTCCTTGACAGCTTGAGCTAACTTGATACCGCTTCCTACCGTAACAAAATCTACATCTTTTGATTTTCTGTTTAAGTGCAAATCTCTTACATATCCACCGATAACATAGGTTTTAAAACCAAGTATTTCAGACTCCTCTGAAACAATT
>TARA_Y100000385_G_scaffold255222_2_pt1 | contig 11344 bp, 9 predicted proteins | sample TARA_Y100000385 | Tara Oceans TARA_Y100000385 (sample SAMEA2620980) | marine metagenome | biome: marine biome (ENVO:00000447); feature: surface water layer (ENVO:00002042); material: "saline water (ENVO:00002010), including plankton (ENVO:xxxxxxxx)" | depth 5 m
CTTCATGAGTTTATTAAATTTTACAGTTTGTCTATCTAAAAACCCTGAATTTACTAGATTTATTTTAACAATTTTCATGTATTTACTAATAACAATATCAATAGTATGTCTGGTCTCTGGATCAAGTGTAAGTAATTCTTCGACAAATAAAATAAACTGTTCTCTATAGTCTCTATTAATTTTCTTATTATCTGTGCAGACCTTATAATCATTAGATAAAAATATACCCATTGAAAAAATATCAAAGGTCTTTATACATTTATCCATAATATTTGCGAATTCTAACTCAGACCTATATTTTTGCTTTACGAAAACATTGTCTAAAAATTGTTGGTAACTTATAATCATTTTTTCAATAGTAGAGCGAGTTATCTGTAAATCCTGTTTTTGATAATGTGCTTCAGCTTCTTCAATTAACGAGCTAGAAAACCTTGCGTATTTACTCATTGAAATACGACCATCGTCTTCATAAAGGTCTATTTCTTCTTTTTCATTTAAAAACTTATTAAGAATATAGAAATCTTTACACCAATAAAAATATTTTTGTTTAGAATCTGACCACAGACTATATCTATTATCTAATAATACAGATAAATTCTCTCTGTGGTACTGTTCTTTTGCTTTCATACCATCTAATATAAGTCTCAATTCCTTAACTTTTTTAATTTTATCTCTTATTGAAGTAACAGATTTTTTGAACATTTTTGATTTAGAGGAATTATTTCTGATTTGTGCTGTAAGTTTATCCACATCGACGGTTAGTTGAGGAATGGCTCTTCTCGCTTCTTTTATATGCTGCGTATGAAATTCTACTTCTTTATCAATCATTTTATTATTAACTAAAGGCAATGAGTCGTATCCTAATGTCAACCCAAAATCAATATAACGAAAACCTCCTACTGGTGAGTAAACTATATTATCTTCTTTAATATCTCTATGATATATACCATTTTTATGTAAAATACCTAATCCAATTAGTAAGTTGGCGTAAAGGTCCCAATTATTTTCAAAGTTAAGATCACTTTTTCTTTTATATGTAACTATTCCTCCATTTGTTTGTATTGTATTAGCAAAATTTTCCTTAATTTTACGGTTATTTCTGGTCTTGTATAAATCACAATAGTGAAATTCATCATCACTCCTGATAGTATTACTAGAAATTTGACAAGCAGCTGATGGATATATAAAGTATTTATTTTCAGGATCTAAAATATTTAATTTAAAATCTTCAATAGGTTTCCATTCTTCTTCTAAATTTTTAATTTCCACTACTTTTGATACTTTATCCATATCTTGATCTATATCTATTCCATCAGTATCGCATATCAGATTTGGTGAATATACACACCCAAATGACCCCCGTGCTACATATTTTCCACCTTTTTGATTGACCATTTTTATATAATATATTTTTATTATTATCTACTATAAAAATAACCTGAATATATAATATATATATGGTTAAAGCCAAAGATAACCTTGTCAATATCTATTTTGACGCTTTTACAAAAGCACTTACTTTAGTAGTAGCATTAGCATGGAATAATGCTTTTACTGAATACTTTAAGAATAATCCATCTCTCAAAGCATTGGGACCCTGGCTTTATGCGTTCTTTATAACGGGAGTTGTAGTATTTTTAATGATTGCTTTGGCAAAAATAAGAGTAAAGATTGATTTGTGGTATGGAAAATTTAAAAAAAATATACTAGCAAATCTTGGTAATGAAGAAGAAGAATTAGAAGAAGTAGAAGAAGAAGAGCCGGAAAGTTTTGATGATTTCAAGACTAAAAATATAGATTACACACAGTTTTAATGCGTAAATTATAACTATTAATTAATCATATTATATGATATAATATGCCTAATTTAAATTTAGCAATATTAGCATCAGGAAGTGAATATAATATTAATGCGATTTATCAATCAATTACTTGCGGTATTCTACCGGCAAATATTACTATTGTGGTATGTAATAAAAAATGTAAATGTATGGAGTATTGTAAATCAAAAAAAATTAATACTATTAACTATACTCGCGATGTAAAAAAAATTACAAGAGAACAATATGACCAAGAATTAATTAATAAATTATCACCATTTAATATTGATATTATCTTAGTTTTTGAATGGACTTACTTATTTACAGCTATATTTACTAAGCAATTTGATAAAATAATTAAAATAAATAGTGTATATAGCTCTAGTTTAGGAGGTTCTAATAACATAGATGAAATATTTAATGGACTTGTAAATTCAAGAATTAAATCTGCAAGCTCAAATCTTGAACTAATTAATTTAGATAATACTAGAAAGAACATTATATCAGAGGTAATATTGCCATATGAAAAATCTTATACTAAGGATGAATTTATAAGCATTTCGAAGAAATATGAAAATATGTGTTTAATAAAAGGATTAATTCAATATCATGAGAATCAAAATAAAACTATTATGTTTAATGCGGAGAATACGAAGCAAAAAAGTAATTTTAAAACATTAAGAGATATTGATTATGATAGGCTTCTCATTGAATATAATAATTATGAATATGCATTTGGAATAAAAAGGTGTAAACTTAGGAATAAAGGAAAATTTGTAAGTTTAAGTAATAAATGGTGGATGGATAAAACAAGATATATAGTAGATAACCATTATATATGGAGCGATGGTAAATTTATGGTTGTAAAAAAAACTAAACCGATCAAATATATATTTGAAACTCATGGATTTCTTGCCAATACTTTCAATACTAAATTGTATGATTTATATAAAAATGGTGCTAGAAAAATAATTACATCCGAGAATCTTCCAGATGGACTAACGGAATACTCGTTTCTTGCAAAACCAATAGTGAATGTTATTAATAAGTCTACTAATAAAAGTGTCAATATTGATACCTTAGTTGCTGAAAATGTTTTATCTCAAAATAGTGTAAAAAAAATATTAGATTATTGTCGTAGATTATACACCTATACATATAGAATACGTGATAAAATTGGCTTGACACTTGCTTCTTCTCAGTATGAATTCGGATTAGATAGTAGTAATAACATAGTTCTGATCGATGACATTCATTCATATAATAATTCTATATTTTGGGAATATCAGGAAGAATGTTATAGTAAATCGAAGCCTAATATATTTAATAGTAATGTAGTTTACAATTGGCTTTTACAAAATTGTTCAGATATTACTAAAGATATTCCAGTTATACCTTCAAATATAGTAAAAGAAGGAGAAGAATCATATTATAACTATATTCGTAGGCTATATTCAGCAGATGATATAGTAAAATGCTCAATTCTAAATACACCCTTTAGGTCAGATAGTTGGTCTTGGACAACAGCAAAAAATATATATTTGAATTATAATCATGATAATATGGTTTGTATTGTAACAGATAATAAAGATGATTCTTGTGTAAAGAAAGCTATAATAGCATTTAAAAATAATAATATTTATGCTAATATTTTTGAAATTTCACCATATAAGGACATTATTAAATTAATAGGCCATATAAAACAGCATGATTCTTCCAAAAAGAACATGATTTGGGTATCATTAAGTAATGATATCAATCCAATATGTGGGATACTTTCAGCTAATACTAGACACCCAGTAATAAACTGCCCACTATCAATTGATAATAAATTTAGTATACAATCTATTTTATCTTCAATTCAACAATATAAAGATAGTCCTGTTCTAACAATCTTAGATTTTAATAATTTATCAGGAGCTTGTAGAAAGATATTTACTAAATAATATATACTATATTTAAATTTATGGTAATACTATAAATACTAAATTTATAAATACAAAAATACACTCAAAAAAAAAGTACGAAGGATTTTCATTTTCAGAAAAAGTTTTGGAAAATCAAAAAAATCCCCCCCCGCCAAAAATGTTACAAAGTAACATTCTTAAAAATGTTACAAAATAACAAAAAAAGTTCCTAAATGTTACAAAAATAGTAACATTTATTTATGCTAAAAGTTAGTCAAAAAACGATAATTAAATTAAAAAAAAATTAGGAGGTTTAAATAATATAAAAATGTTAAATATTTAAAGAAAATTTATATTTATTATTTAATGGTGGTATACAATTGCCCGAGATGTGGATATTCCACTGGTAATAAAAGTTATTTTAGAAAACACTTATTACGAAAAAAAGTCTGTAAAGTTGTGCTTAATGATATACCAGTTGAAAAGATACTTCAAGACATAGAGGTTAGAAAAAATAGTGCTAATTTAAAATTGGAACATTTTAAAAAAACGCCTAAAAAGCCAGAAAATGTTACAAAAAATGTTACAAAACCAAATATAACAAAAAACTATAAGGTTACTGGAGAAAATAATGTTACTAAAAACAAAGGATTACCAACAAACCTCGGTAAAAAAAATGTTACAAAATCACATTTTAGCGTCAGCCAGCAAAAAGTAACATTTAAAGCTCCTGAAAGTTCCTATAATTGTAAAACGGAAAATAATGAAGATGGAACAAACCTGCTTAAAATTTGGGCTGACGCAGGTGATCCGAAAATAGTTAGCGTCAGCCAAAACGTCAGCCAACAAAAAGTAACAAAAAAAGTTCCTGAAACTTCAATAAGCACGGATGTGGAAAATACCAACATACCTTTAAACCTGCAGGCGGTTTGGGCTGACGCGGACATTCACGAAAAACAGTGCGTCAGCCAAAACGTCAGCCAGCAAAAAGTAACATTTAAAGCTCCTGAAACTAAATTAAAAAGTAATGTGCACAAAACGACAAGTGGACAAAACCTGCAGACAATTTGGGCTGACGCTAAAAATACACAAAATATACAAAATAATAGCGTCAGCCAGCAAAAAGTAACATTTAAACCTGCTAAAACTAAGTCGTGTGACGAATGTTATAATAACGAAGCTCCTGTCGACCTGCTGAATCCGATGGCTGACGCTGAAATGTTACAAAAAATCCAGTCAAATAAAAGTAAAATAATTGAAAATCATGATAATATAAGCACAAAACAATGTTACGAAAAAATGGATTCTCCTGAAGCGCTCCTGTTCGACTGTCTGACTACCTCTAATATCAGTTATTTATTAGAAAATCAATATGAATCAGGAAGTTTATCAGACGAAGAATATAAAGTAAATGAAAATGTAAGCAATAATCCTCCTGAATATAATAATTCTAACAATTATTACAACAATTTTGAAGCCCCACCTGTTATGAACGCAACTGCATCACATCATCATAGTCCTAATAAATTATATACTACAAAAATAAATAATCGCACCAAATCTCATAGAAGAAGCTATAGACCTATTCAGCATTACGAGGAACATAGTTTTGAAGAAGAGGAACATTATTGTAAGTATTGTGGTCAAATATTCAAACATCGTCAAAGTAAATGGAAACATGAGAAAAAATGCACAAAAAAAAATGTATTGGCAAATAAATGTAGCAGACTAGAGCAACAAAATAAAGAAAAAGACAAAGCAATAGAGGTTTTAAAGGCGCAAATGGAAATAATTATGGAAAAAGTCGGCAGTCAAGTTCATAATCATAATACTACTAATTATACCATTAATGTAGTATTAAATGCCTTTGGAAGTGAAACAACAGATTATCTAACTGGTAATAAAGTTAGACAAATTCTTCAACAAGGCGGAGCTATTGATAGTATTCCGCGATTACTTAAAGCGATCCATTTTAATGACGACCATATTGAAAACCAAAATGTTATTATCCCCAGTAGGAAGGACAATGTCGCCAAAATTTGGGATGGACATAAATGGGTTCTCAAAGCTAAAGAAACAACAATTAACGAAATGACCGATAAGGCATATAATTTAATTAATGAACATTATGATGAGGGTAATAAGCAATATGATGATTTTACAGATAGATATGCTAACAATGATAAAATGGTTAAGAAAAGGATTACACAAGATACAGAACTAATGATTATTAATAGCGCAAAAAATTCACAAAAAATGATTACTCAGAGCTAAAGTTACCAGTCTTAAAAAAAAATTTGATATTTTAAAAATTTAATAAATGTTAATTATTCCGAATTCTAAGACTATTGACAATGTCTCTTCCTACCGCCTCCCAACTCACCGCACTTTACTCGTCTTTCTGTAAGACTAATAATACAGCATATTTTAATAATTCTAATCGTGTAGCACAGAAACTCAGTATTATCTCTGCCGAGGTTGATGATATGGTAAATCATCCTGTTCATCCACATGATACAATGCATCCTCCAAATAATTTGTCCTACTATACTGATCACGATACTTATCATGATCCAACAAGTTGGGACGAGGATTATGAGGAGTATAATGACGGATATCCATCTGATGCCGAGGATATCGAAGATTGTATGGTATCAAGTGATGACGACGACAACTTTGACTAAAACAAAATTAAAAATTTGAAATCTTAATTTTATTTTAAAAGAAATAATAATCTGTAATGACAACTAAATCTATTGTTCCAGAAAATCCAACGATGTCTGATAAAGAAGTAAATGATATAAATTTAAATAATGTAGTTATCAATATTCCATTTCCAAAGGACCAAATGAAACCTAATAAATATAAAATTTGTGCGGATGATTGTTCATATTTCATACATAACATTTTTAAATATGTAGCTATCTTCTTTGCTTTAAGTTTTATTGGAAAAATAGGAGCAAAGTTTATATATTGGGCAAATGAAACAAATGAATGGAAATATCCAGATGGTTGGGATTGGGGGGATATTAGCGGTCTTATATTTCTACAAGCATTTATTGGTATACTTATAGTAGGTATGTGTATAGCTTGTTGTGTAAAACAATAAATTTGAAGTTGAATATGTTATTTTTTTTATGTCAAAATAATAACATGTCTGGAGTAGTATTAAGATACTTTTTAGATATTATAAGTGAAAGTATAAGTGAATTCTTTCGGTATAATTCTACAATTAATAGTGAACCTAATGAAAAAGATGAATTAACAGATGGTCTAAAGACATGTAAATTTACTAAATCAGATGACGAAGAAGTGGTGTGTCCTATATGTTTAGAGGAATTTAATGAGAATGAAACTGTAATAGAATTATCATGTAAACATACCTTTCATAAAGATTGTATAAAAAAATGGTTTGAAAATAATCATTCCTGTCCTACTTGTAGAAAAAAAATAGATTTGAATTCTGACAATACCGATAATACCAGTGATATATTTGGAAATTGGATAAATACCTTTATAAATTCTATTACTAATCAAGTAAATAATAATAGAATAAATGATGTTCTCGGGGCAAGAGTTACATTGTATGGGATACTAACTCAACCTTTACTCAATGGAGAAACAGCTACTATAATTAGTCATCATAGAGATGATAGATACATTGTAAGATTAAATAACAGGAGAAGTATATCAATTTCAATAAGAAATATGACTATAAATCGAGGTTTAATAAATGAAAGTATAATTAATAATATTAATGGAATCATTAATGATATTACAAGGGAATACGATATTTCACGTATCGTTAGTCAAATTATGACGCCTGGATTAACTCTAACAAATGTATTAGACAGTTTATATGATTCCCAATTTAGTAATAGTTCTTTTAACACTAGGTAAGACATCATAACTATTCATTATATTATCAGTATCTTTACTATCAGTTAATTTCCATCTTAGGAATGTTTTTGGATTCATCGTCCAACTGTCTTTATCTGTATTAGGTGGTATTTCTCCGACATCGTATTTAGATGAAATATCGTTATCAAAAATATAATTAAATACATGATCGGAACTTATATATTTTTGTAAATGTTTTTGTATTTGATGGCGCTCAGGACTATAAAATGAACCAAATATAAAGCAATAAAGATTTGATAGATTTGATAAATTAGTAATTTTTTTAAAATCTTGAATAAACATGTCAAGTAATCTATTAACTATTGCCCCGCCATAATTTTCACCAATTAATATAATTTTTTTTCCATTATTTAAATCTCCCAAAATGTTATCATAGGCGTCCTTAACTATTTTTTTAGTATTTCGTATTTTATGGAGGTTTTTGCCTATTTTCATATTTTCAAGGGCATTATACATAGAATTGTCAAATTCAATATGAACTTCGGAAATTTTATTATCCATAAATTTTTTTACATCATATTCTAAATCAATTTTATCTTTATTATAATTGTATCCAACAAAATAATAAATAACTATATTTTTGGTAACTTCTTCTTTCCTGATAGTATAAAGTTGATCTTCTAACTCTTTATTTTTAACCTCAATTTGTTCATTAATAGATTGGTGTGTTTTGATGAGAATATTTAGTTTATCTAATTCTAAATTATACCGTTTTGTCATTTCATCAATTAGGTTTTGTTTATCATGATTATCAGTGTTAAATTCGTTTACCTTATCAGTTAAAGCTTCATTAACAACTTTATATTGTTCTAATTCGTGCGTTATTTCGTTTAATTTACTAACAAGTTTACTATTAGTAACGTTTAATTCAAGATGTTTGTCTTTTAATCTATCTATTTCTAGTAAGTTATTAGCACTATTTTTATTTAATTCTTCAACTTTAATAGTGAGTGTTGAGATTTCAGAATTTTTACTATTTAATTCTTCTGTAAACGCACTTTTGGTATTGGATTTTCTCCAGCACATTTATATTATTAGGCAACATAATTCGTTTCAAAAAAAAAAGTAAAAAGTCTTAATAAATAAAATGACAAATCTTAATATAATTGGAAAATCCAGAACATTGGGATTATCTAAGATTAAAATGTTAGTTTTTGATATGGCAGGAACGACGGTAAACGAACATGGAATAGTTTACCAAACAATGTTTAGCACACTTAGTAATTTTGGATTAGGTGTAAAACCAGAAGAGATTCATAAATGGCATGGAGCAAATAAATCAGAAGTATTTAATCATTACCTTAACAATAGTGATATATTTAAAATGCATTCAGAAACTTATCAAAATAATTTCAGAAGAGAAATATATGACAAATTTTATAAATCCCTTGAAGAACAATATTTTACATCTGATAAAATATCTTTAATTCATGAAGATTTACCTAACATTTTTACTAATATTAGAGCGTCTGGAATTAAAATAGCATTGAATACGGGGTATAATAAAAGTATTCAAACTGCGATAATTAATAAATTAGGGATGAATGAATTTATAGATGATTATATTTCAAGTGAAGAAGTATCAAGAGGACGACCCTATCCTTTTATGATTCATAGTTTAATGGAGAGAAATAATATAAAAACAACTAATCATGTGGTTAAATTTGGAGATACAAAAAATGATATAATAGAAGGTAAAAATGCACAGTGTATTGCTTCTATAGGAGTATTATCTGGTGCTGATAATTATCAAACATTATCAAATTCTACTATAATAATCGATGATATTACTAAAATAGAACTATAATTTATCTAAAATTTTGAATTTTTGAATAATTAATATTACAATATACAAATAAATTAAACCTAATGTAATAAAAAGAATTGGATTAAGATTAAATATTAATGGTATGATATTTTTTAAATTAGAACCTTCATAATCATTAATTACCAGTTGTTCAGGTAAATGAATACCATATTCTTTAAAATAGGGTATAATAATTTTATTATAATAAACACAATTTCTATTAATATCTTTTTGACCAATATGTCCACATAATCTGGGATTGATTTCCAAAAAGTAAATATTATTGTCTTCGGTAATTATAAATTCAAACTCAATAAGTCCAGAGTAATTAAATTCTTTTATCACAGCTTCACTAAATTGTTTAGATAAATTATAGAGTTTAGGATCATCAATTTTACGAGTTCTTATACTTCCTAATATAAAGTCGGCAAATACTAATCCATTATCGCTTAATCCATTATCACCTACAATTGTAAAAAGGTCACTAATAATAATACCATTTTTAGATAAAATATCCAATGAATAAATTTTGAAATTTTCAAATTTGGGTTGAACTACACTGTCTTTTAATGAATTTCTAGTTCTTTTAAGAAGTTGATTTTTATTTAATATTGTTTGATAAAAGGCAGCATATCCAGTATTATTTTTAATAATATATTTTTCACTGCTATTTATTTTTACAAATTCTTCTAATGAATATTTTGAATCAACAGTAAAAGTAGGGATTTGTCTAACCTGTTTATGTTTTTTAACAAGTTGATAACATAACGTTTTGTTATCTAATAACTCGTAAATATTAGTTGTAGTGCTGAAAAATTTAGAATGCTTTAGTGAATTATAATACTGCTGAGAAGGAACATCCAAAGGAATAACTATATCATATTTGTTTATATCTTTAATTGATATAAACGATGTATGTCTAAAATAAATATTAAGTTCTTTGTAACGAACAAGAGAATCATATAATTCCAGTCCTAACATTATAGGCGAGTTTATTTTAGTAAATAGAAGTAATACATTATAGGTCATATTAATATAGATAAAGAAAAAATGATATAGTTAAATATATAGATGAATAATAATAATTTAACCAATGATGAAAAATTCTTTCTTAATAAGCAAGTTATGAATAATTCAGAGGAAGTAAAATTAGATATTAATAATATTGTGTCGAATATTTCTCCTGATAATGAAATACTTTTATTAGGTGAAAATACACATGGAACAAAAGAATTTTATAATCATAGAGCATTTATATCTAAATATATGATCGAAAATATGGGATATAGGGTAATATTATTAGAAGCAGAATGGCCTGATATTATAAGAGTAAATGAATATATTCAAGATTATGGTTTTGATAAATCTGCTAATGAAGCAATGGAAAATATAACAAAATTTCCTATTTGGATGTGGAAAAATAGTGTAACTTATGAACTTATAGAATGGTTAAAGGTGTTTAATAAAAAGAATAAAGATAATATGGTTTATGTATTAGGTATAGATTGTCAGCAATTTCTAAAATCAATAAAATTTATTTTAGATTACCTAAAAACTCATAATCACCCTTTCTATGAAAAAGCTAATTTGACTTTGGCTATATTCAGACAATTTATTACAGAAAGTCAGTATGCTATAGGTGCTGTTCATGGACCAATGAAACCTATGGTAAATAATATAGTTGGCAATTTACAGGGTCTTTTATCTACTTTTCAATGGGATCATGTTGATTCCTTTTTGGATAATAAGGATGTGTCTAAAAAAGATAAACTAGATCGAATAAGCTGTGAACAATCTTTTGAAATCTTAGTTAATGGTGAAGAATATTTTAGAAAAATGTTAGAAGAACCTCCCGGTTCAAATGCTTCATGGAATACAAGAGACCAACA
>TARA_Y100000385_G_scaffold291878_1_pt1 | contig 11342 bp, 8 predicted proteins | sample TARA_Y100000385 | Tara Oceans TARA_Y100000385 (sample SAMEA2620980) | marine metagenome | biome: marine biome (ENVO:00000447); feature: surface water layer (ENVO:00002042); material: "saline water (ENVO:00002010), including plankton (ENVO:xxxxxxxx)" | depth 5 m
GGAACAAAGGTTGACTTCATATTTTCTTGTTCATAGTGTCCTTCAGGAACTTCCAAAGAGTTTGTTGTTATTGATGATGAGAGTAATTCAACACAATCTGAAATATTAATAACTTTATGTTTAACATCAATATTCTTTGAATTTAAATATTGAATATTATCTTTGGCCTTTTGAATTTCAATTTTATGTTTTTGACCATAGTCAAACGATATGGTAAAAACTCTATAATTTTCATTAATCAATCTTAGAAGTAAAGAAGTAGAGTCCATACCTCCACTTAAACAAAGTGCTGCTACTTTATTCACCTTGATACACTATACCAGTTCCATGATCTTCAGATAATTTTATTTTAACTAATTTAGGTAATTCTTGTATTAGTTTATTCCATATCCATATTATAAGATGTTCGCTTGTTGGATTTGATAAATCTTCTAAATCATTGAGTACTTTATGATCAATTAAATCTATAATAGATTTTTTAACAATTTTATCAATATCATAAAAGTCGATAACAAATCCAGTATTATTATTTATTTTATCTTTTATATAAACGGTTAAGTTAAATGTATGACCATGCATTTGTTTGCATATATGGTCATCAGATAATTTTGGAAGATATCTAGCAGAATGAAACCTGAAATTTCTATAAACTGTCATCATTTTTTACTTTTCTTTCTAATTGTTTTTTCAATAATTGACCACATTGCCTTAGGAATTTTGTCTAGAAATGAAAATTGGCCAGCATTGTATGTCCATTCTCCTCCATCAAGAGTAACAATTTCACCTGTCATATATGAAGAATAATCAGAAAGTAAATAACCTGCTAAATTTGATAGTTCTTGATGTTCTCCCATTCTTTTTAGAGGAATTCTCTTTGTCATATTAATAAATTTAGAAAATCCTGGTGGAACCAACCTATCCCAAGCTCCTTTTGTAGGAAAGGGACCAGGGGCAATAGCATTACACCTGATATTATATTTCGCCCATTCTGCTGCTATAGATCTTGTCATTGATGATATTCCTCCTTTAGCACATGCTGAAGGAATAACATATCCAGAACCAGTAAAAGCATAAGTTGTTGTTATATTTAAAATATTACCTGGAATTTTAAATTTAATCCATTTTTTACCCAAAAGTAAAGTATAGTAAGTTGAACCCTTTAGAACAATATCAATTATTGCATCAAAAGCACCAGGAGAAAGTCTTTCAGTAGGACTAATGAAATTTCCTGCTGCATTATTTACTAAACAATCAATTGATTTAAAATGTTTAAAACCCTTTTCTATTACATTATTAACATCATCATGATTTCTTACATCTCCCGCTATTGCAATAGTACTATTCTCAGATATTTTATTAAATTCATCAGCAGTTTTATTAATTACTTCTTGTCTTCTACTAGTAATGATAATTTTAGCTCCAAGCTTAACTAAATATTCACCAATAGAACGACCAAGCCCAGTTCCTCCGCCTGTTATTAAGACAACTTTATTTTTAAAAGTTTCTTCTGGTAGCATTCCTTTATTGTACATATTCTTATAAAACTCCTTTTTATACTTGTTTAATAATAATAATAATAAATAGATTCAACACTTAAAATTATTAAATTTATACAATATATTCTGGAGTTTATTTATAATGAGTCATAAAATATTAATGGAAGTAAAAAAAGTATCAATTGAAAATGTAAATACTAGTTTATTTATTTCTGCAGTTCATAAAAATGAAAAAATAAAGAAATCATTTTCTGGTTTATTAGGAGACATGCTTGAAAATGCTATCAAAACAGATTCTTTTAAAGGTGAATTTTGTAAAAAGATTGATTTATTTTCTAATAGTAAGATAAATAAATTTTCATTTTATGGATTAGGTGAAAAAAATAAGTTTAATTCTGATAAATTAAGATCTTTAGCAGCAAATATTGCTAGAAATATAGAATTAAATAAGATTTCTTCTGTAGTTGTTGATTCCAATTCATTTGGATTAGCTAACTCAGAAAATGCTCAAGCTTTCTCAGAGGGTTTATTGTTAGGTCAATATAAATTTTTAGATTATAAATCTAACAAAAGTAAATTTTACCTAAAGAAAGTAATATTTATTGGTGATGCTAATTTAAAAAGTTTAAATAAAGGACAAGTCATTGGTGAATCTGTAAATTATGCTAGAGATTTAGGTAATCATCCGGCAAATATATTAACTCCTTCATATTTAGCAAATGAAGCTAAAGAAATTTCAAAAACTAAAAATTTTAAAATTAAAGTAATTGATGTTAAAGAGTTTGAAAAATTAGGATTGGGATCTTTTTACAGTGTTGCTAGAGGAGCTAAGGAACCTGCGAAATTTATTATTGTCGAATATTTTGGTGGTAAAAAAGGTGGTAAGCCTTTTGGTTTAATTGGTAAAGGTTTAACTTTTGATACAGGTGGTATATCATTAAAACCACCAGCAAGAATGGATGAAATGAAATTTGATATGTGCGGTGGTGCAACTGTTTTTGGTTTAATGAAAGCTGTTGCAGCTCTTCAGCCTAAATTAAATATTGTATTTGCTGTTGGTGCAAGTGAAAACATGCCAAGTTCAGATGCTTCTAGACCTGGTGATATTGTCAAAGCTTATAATGGTAAAACAATTGAAATATTAAATACTGATGCCGAAGGACGTTTAGTTTTAGCTGATGTGTTATCATTTATAAATGAAAAATATAAACCAAGTGCAATGATTGATTTTGCTACTCTCACTGGAGCAGTTCTAGTTGCTTTAGGTAATAGAGCATCAGGATTAATGGGTAATAATGAAGATTTAATTAATCAAATTAAAGAATCTGGTGCGGTTACAAATGAGAAGGTATGGGAACTCCCATTATGGCCTGAGTATTCTAAAGATATTAAAGGTAAATATGCTGATATTCAAAATATTGGTAAAGCTGGAGCTGGTACAATTACAGCAGGTGCTTTTTTAAAAGAATTTGTTGGTGATACACCATGGTGCCATTTAGATATTGCAGGTACAGCATGGGGACCAAAAGAACCTAGCTATCAACCAAAGGTTGGTGCAACAGGTGTTGCTGTAAGACTTATTTACGATTTAATTGAAAAGAAAGTTTAATTATATATGGCGATGTAGCTCAGTTGGTTAGAGCACCGGAATCATAATCCGGGTGTCCGGGGTTCGAGTCCCTGCGTCGCCACACTTTTAAAGAATGTCCAAATTTCTATTTTTATATTTACTCCTTTCCTTCTTTTTTTCATGTTCATCTAAAAACCATGAAATAACATATCATGATAATGGAAAAATCAAATATGATGTTATTTATAAAAATAATAAGTTAGATGGTATTGCTATGACTTATGATGATACTGGAACTTTAATTAATAAGTCTAATTATTTAAATAACCAACTTCATGGTGAATGGATTGATTTTTATTCTTCAGGTAATATACAACATGTAATTAATTATAGTTTTAACTTGAAGAATGGTGAAGAGATTTGGTATTATGAATCTGGAAATATTAAATCAAAAATAGTTTATAAAGATGATAAAATTTTAAATGATATGATTCGTTGGAGCGATAATGGTGAAATCATTTCTTATTAAATGTATTTATATACTTTTTAAAAGTAATAATTATTTAATTAAATGAAAATAAATAACCAAAAATTCAATCTTAAAAATAGTTATTCATCGTTACCCAAATGTTTCTATGAAAAAATAGAACCTACTCAAGTTAAAAACCCAAAATTAATTTATTTTAATAAAAGTTTAGCAAAAAAACTAAAACTTGATTTTTTAAATGAGGATCTTTTATTAGCTACTAATTATTTTTCTGGCAATGTTTTACCTGATAACTCAAATCCTATTGCTCAGGCATACGCTGGTCATCAATTTGGTCATTTTACAATGCTTGGTGATGGTAGAGCTATATTGCTTGGAGAACAAAAAGATTTCAATGACAAACTCTATGATATTCAATTAAAAGGTTCTGGAAAAACATCATTTTCTAGAGGAGGTGACGGTAGAGCAACATTGAGTTCCATGTTAAGAGAGTATATTATGAGTGAATCAATGAACTACTTGAAAATACCAACTAGTAGAAGTCTTGCAGTTATTGATAGTGGAGAAAAAGTTTATAGAGAATCAATTTTTAACGGTGCTATTTTAACTCGGGTTTCATTAAGTCATATTAGATTTGGAACCTTTGAATATGGTAAACATTTTTGTTCAAAAGAAGACTTTCAAAATTTTGTTGACTATGTTATTAATAGATATTATCCAGAAATATTAAATAATGAATCACCTTATCTTGAGTTATTAAAAGTAATAATGAAAAAACATATAGATTTAGTTGTAGACTGGATGAGGGTCGGTTTTATTCACGGCGTAATGAATACAGATAATATGAGTATTACTGGAGAAACAATTGATTATGGTCCTTGTGCATTTATAAACACATATAATCCAAATACTGTGTTTAGTTCTATTGATAAAAATGGTCGATATGCTTTTGGTAATCAATATAAAATAACTTATTGGAATTTGACTGTATTTGCAGGCACAATATTATCTTTTATAGATAATGATAAGGATAAAGCCATGAAACTAGTTCGAAAAATTTTAAATCAATTCCCAATTGAGTATTCAAATCAATGGTATAAAATGATGTATAAAAAAATAGGAATTACAAATCCTATTGAGGAAGATAAAGTATTAATTATTAATCTACTAAAATTAATGGAATCTTATAAGTCAGATTATACAAATACATTCGCATCGTTAGCTTTAAATAAGCCATATAAAAATTCTTTGTTTGTGTCAAATGAATTTAAAAATTGGGAAAAAAATTGGAAAGAAAGAATTAAAAATGAAAAAAATAGCTATAAAATAATGCAAATGAATAATCCACTTTATATACCCAGAAATCATCTCATTGAATTAGCATTAAAACAAGCCTCAAGTGGTAACAAGGATAAATTTGATAAAATGCTAAATTTAATGTCTCGAACATACGATTATGATATAAAGCTTGATGAACTTCAAACAGTCCCAAAAGGATTTGATGAGTCATACAAAACATTTTGTGGGACATAAAAGAAATATAATCAGAAAACTAATTTCTTTGAATTTTATTTGATAATTTCTTAAACCAATCTGAATTAGTATCAAATGGTTTACCGCCTCTTATCCTAGTGAAATCTATGCAGCTTAGTTTATTATTTACTTCATCAATACCGATAACTCCTGAAATAGATTTTAATGAATGTTCAACTGCAAGATGGCAATGTTTATCAATTAATTCTAAATCTAACTGATTTGGTGCAGCAGACCTTGAGAAGTAACCACTTTTTTGAACAAGAACTTTATCGCAATTTAACTTATTTTTAAAATAGTTAGAAAACCATAAACCAGGATTAATTTCATCTAATCTTACATGACCAAATGCATCCTTTTTGATTTTCTCTCCATTGCTTTGTTTTTCCTTAATAATATTTTCAATACCAGCACCTTCACTTAAAAAAATATTAACACAATCATATTTATTCATAACTTTATTTAATCTCTTAGATTCTGCCTCAAGGTCAAACTTTTTTTCTGGAATGTAAATACCGTGAATCGACCATTTCCCTGCACATAGACCAATATCTGAAACAAATTTATTTTTATCTAAATTATCCATATATAGATAAGCACTGTATGCAGTTAGCCAACCACAGTTTCTTCCCATAACTTCATGAATAATTAACTGTCTTGAACTTGTTGTATTTTCATTGACAATATTTTTAAAAAAAATACTTGAATATTCTGCAGCTGTAAAAGCTCCAAGTGTTTGTTTTAATGGAAATATATCATTATCAATAGTTTTAGGAAGTCCAACTACAGTTAATTTGTAATCATTTTTATCTAAATAATCTACTAAACTTGCGGCTGTTGTATTTGTATCATCTCCACCAATAGTATGAAGTATATCTATTTTATCTTTAACTAATTGCTTTGCAGCTACTTCAAATGGGATTTCATTAGTTTTAACATAATCATTCTTTATGCAATCTTGAATATTTGATAGTTTTACTCTGCTATTACCTATAAAAGAACCACCTAATAAATTAATATCATTTTCATGTTTATATAAATTTGTAGGGATTTGTATACTGTTTCCTTTTAACAAACCTTTGTAACCATTTAGATATCCTATAAATTCAAAACTTTTATTTTTATTATTGTAATGTCTAATTAGAGCAACAATAGAAGAAGATAAACAAGGAGCAATTCCTCCTGCAGTTAAAAATGCAACTTTCATTATTTTTTATGTTTAGTATGTGTAAATTTATACATAGAGTTTTTATAATATTATATAATAAATACTTGCCAAAGTTATGGATAAAAATAATAATAATAAAATAGATATTGATAGTGAAGAAATTAAAGATTGGGTTGATTCCTTTAAGGGTCTTGTCCAATCTAGAGGAAAAGACATTGCAAAACATGTAATTAATAAAGTTATTGATGAATCTAAAAATGTAGGATTGGATATTCAAAATAATTTAATTACAGATTATAAAAATACTATTTCTTTAGACAATCAAGTTCCTTATAAAGGAGATAGGGAAATTGAAAGAAAAATAAAATCAATTATTAGATGGAATGCTATGGCAATGGTTGTTAGAGCTAATAGAGAAAATCAAGGCATTGGTGGTCATATTTCTTCATTTGCATCATCAGCAAGCTTATATGAAGTTGGATTTAATCATTTTTTTAAGGGTCCTGATAATAAAGATGGTACAGATATAATTTATTTTCAAGGACATGTATCACCTGGTATTTATTCAAGATCTTATTTAGAAGGTCGATTTTCGGACGAGCATTTAAATAATTTCAGAAGAGATTTAAATAATGGTTTAACCTCTTATCCACATCCATGGCTTATGCCAGATTATTGGCAATTTGCTACAGTATCCATGGGCTTAGCATCAATTCAAGCTATTTATCAAGCTAGATTTATGCATTATCTTGTTGATCGTAAATTAATAAAAAAAAATAATACTAAAATTTGGGCTTTTTTAGGTGACGGTGAAATGGATGAGCCTGAATCACTAGGTGCTATAACCTTAGCATCAAGAGAGAAATTAAATAATCTTATTTTTGTTATTAATTGTAATCTCCAGCGATTAGATGGTCCTGTTAGAGGAAATGGTAAAATCATACAAGAACTTGAAGGAGCATTTAGAGGGGCAGGTTGGAATGTAATTAAATTAATATGGGGCTCTCAATGGGATAATCTATTTGAAAAAGATAAAAATAATATATTAATAAAATATCTTAATAAAATGACAGATGGAGAATTATTGAAATATATAGTTGAAGGTGGAAAGTATTTCAGAGAAAATTTTTGGAACCAGAATGATGAATTAAGTAAGATGGTAGATGATTTATCAGATGAAGAATTAGAAAAATTAAAATTTGGAGGACACGATCCAGCTAAAATTTATACTGCATACAGCAATGCTACAAGTCAAGCAAATAAACCTACTGTTATTTTAGCTCAAACAATAAAAGGTTATGGACTTGGTGAAGCAGGTGAAGGAAGAAATATTACACATCAACAAAAAAAACTAAATGAAGAAGAACTTCTAAAATTTAGAACACATTTTGATATTCCTTTAAGTGATGATGAATGTGTTAGTGCCCCCTTTTATAAACCACATGAAAACAGTGAAGAAATTTCTTACCTGCTATCAAGAAGAAAAAAATTAGGAGGTTTTTTACCTTACAGATCTAATGGGTGTAAATCCTTAACTATTCCAAAGCTTGATGTTTTACAAGAAATTCTTGATGGCTCAAACAATAGAGAAATGTCAACAACAATGGCTTTTGTAAGATTATTAACCATATTATGTGATGATTCTCAAATTGGTAACAATATCGTTCCTATTATACCTGATGAAGCAAGAACGTTTGGAATCGACCCACTTTTCAGAAAAATTGGTATTTACTCTCACCAAGGACAGCTGTATGAACCCGTTGATTCAGATCAATTCCTGTATTATAAAGAAGCACAAGATGGTCAGATTCTAGAGGAAGGTATTAGTGAAGCAGGTTCATTGTCTTCATTTATAGCTGCAGGAACCTCATATTCTAATTATAATGTTAATATGATTCCATTTTTTATTTATTATTCAATGTTTGGTTTCCAGAGAGTTGGTGATTTAATATGGGCTGCTTCTGATATGCGAACAAAAGGTTTTTTAATTGGTGGGACAGCAGGTAAAACAACTTTGGCTGGAGAAGGTTTGCAGCATCAAGACGGTCATAGCCATTTAATATCTTCCACAGTCCCAAATTTGAAATCTTATGATCCTGCATTTTCTTATGAAATTGCAATTATTATCCAATATGGATTAAAAGATATGTATGAATGGCAAAATAATGTTTTCTATTATTTGACAGTAGAAAATGAAAATTATATACATCCACCTTTACCTAACTATGATATTATAGATGGGGTTATAAAAGGGATGTACTGTTTAAAGGATAATACTAAAAGTAAAAGTGTAAAAGTTCAGTTATTAGGAAGTGGACCAATGTTAAATGAGGTTATTATGGCTTCAGAGATTTTAAAAAATGATTGGGATATCGATAGTACAATTTGGTCAGTAACTAGTTATTCAGAATTACACAAAGAAGCAGAAGATATTGATAGATGGAATACGTTGCATCCAAACAGTCCAAGGAAAAAATCATACTTAGAAAAATGTCTGATAAATAAAAATGGACCGGTAATTGCGGTAAGCGATTATGTCAAATTAGTTGCAGAACAAATTGCAGCATATATTGATTGTTCTTTTGTATCATTAGGAACCGATGGTTTTGGAAGAAGTGATACAAGAGATGTCTTAAGAGATTTTTTTGAAGTTAATAAGTATTATATTGTGCTATCAACTATTAATCTTTTATATAAAAATGGAATTTTAAGGAAAGAATCTTTAAATAAAGCTCTTAAGAAATATAAAATCAACCCTAATAAACCAAATCCAAAATCTATTTAAATGTTAATTATAAAAAGAGTTAATATTGAGTAATAAATTTTTATCAATTGAATGAATTTTAAACTACCAGATATAGGTGAAGGAATCAAAGACGTAACTGTTACAGATATTCTTGTAAAAGAAAATCAGAACGTTAATAATAATGATAATATTATAATTGTTGAATCTGATAAGACTTCTATGGAGATACCTATAGATGTTCAAGGAAAAGTGCAAAAAATACATATTGAAGTTGGAAATCAAATTTCTCCTGGTGATTTAATATTATCTCTTGATTCAAATCTTGAAGATGAAATTGAAATAAATAAACCAACAAGTTTAAATCAAAGTGAGATTGAACCTGAAAAAATGAAAGATGATGTTGAAGGTTTAGATATTATTGTTCCAAAAAAAGAAATAGTTGTTGATAATAATTTATCAAATATTAATAAGCCAAGTATAACTCCTGATCTTAAAAAGTTAACAAAAGATAACGATAGTGTCATTTATGCAAGTCCATCAGTTCGAAAACTTGCTAGAGAGCTTAATTGCAATTTAAATGAGATTACTGGTACTGGAAATAATGGTAGGATTACATTAGATGATATCAAAAATAATAAAAATAATATCATTAATTTAAATCCACAATCTGAAGTTTTAAAACAATCCGATGAAATATATAATTCTGTATCAAAGTGGGGTTTATGTGAAAAAATAAGATTAAATAATATTAAAAAAACAACGGGTAATAGGCTTCATGATTCTTGGTCAAAAATTCCTCATGTGACCCAATTTGATGATTGTGATATTACAGAATTAGATAAAATTAGAAAAATTATTAAAAATAAAGATAAAAAATCAAAAGTTTCATTTGTATCATTTTTTATTAAGGCTGTTTCAATTGTTTTAAAAGATTTACCACTGTTTAATTCATCTTTAAGTGAGACTAAGGATTATATTATTCAAAAAAGCTATTTTAACATAGGAGTTGCAGTTGATACAAATAGAGGCTTAGTAGTTCCCGTAATTAAAGATGTTGATAAAAAAAGTATTAAAAAAATTAATAATGAATTGTTAGTATTAATTAGTAGAGCAAAAAATAAGACTCTAACTTTAGAAGACATGTCAGGAGGTTGTTTTACAATTACGAGCTTGGGTGGTATTGGTGGAAAGTATTTTACACCAATTATAAATCCTCCTGAAGTAGCAATATTAGGAATTTCTAAAATGGATATAAAACCAATTTTCATTAATAATAAATTTAAAGCGCGTAAAATTCTTCCTATATCTTTATCATATGATCACAGAATAATTGATGGGGCAGCAGCAGCTACATTTACTAATATCTTTTCAAATTTGATATCAAATCCAAAATTACTAAATGAATAATACTCCTAAAACAGGATTAGCAATTATAGGATCTGGCCCTGGAGGATATACGGCTGCATTTCGTGCTGCTGATTTAGGTATCGATGTAACTTTAATTGATAAAAATAGTTCACTTGGTGGTGTTTGTCTAAATAGAGGATGTATTCCTTCAAAATCATTATTGCATATAAGTAAGATTATTAATGAAACAAAAGATTCATCTGATATAGGAATTTCATTTGCTAAACCAAAGATTAATATTGAAAAAATTCACAAATGGAAAAATAAAATAATTAATAATTTAAATAATGGTATTAGCTCATTAGCAAAAGCACGAAAAATTAATGTTATTAATGGAGAGGCAAAGTTCTTATCAGCAAATGAACTATCAATTATAGATAACCAAGATAAAATAATTTCGTTAAATTTTGATAATTGTATTATTGCATCTGGTTCTAAATCATCAATAATACCAAATTTAGATAAAAAACATCCATCAATTTTATATTCTGCAGATGCGTTGAATTTCAATAAAGTTCCTAAACGATTATTAGTTATAGGTGGTGGTTATATTGGACTTGAATTAGCAACAGTATTTGATAGTTTAGGTTCCAATATTACATTAGCTGAATTTCTTCCTTCTTTATTATCAATGGTAGATAAAGATTTATTAAAACCATTATCTAGTAAATTTGAAAATAATTGTGAAAATATATATTTATCTACTGAAGTTACAAGTTTGATGCCCCAAGCAGATAATTCAGTAGTTGTATCATTTAAGCAAAAAGATAAAGAGTTTAAAGATGTCTACGATAATGTTTTAATTTGTGCAGGAAGGACTCCAAATACATCAAATTTAAACTTATTAAAAGCTGGCATTGAATTAGATCCAAATGGTTTTATACCTGTTAATCAGCAAAGAAGAACATTAATACCAAATATTTATGCCATTGGAG
>TARA_Y100000385_G_scaffold291123_1_pt1 | contig 11338 bp, 10 predicted proteins | sample TARA_Y100000385 | Tara Oceans TARA_Y100000385 (sample SAMEA2620980) | marine metagenome | biome: marine biome (ENVO:00000447); feature: surface water layer (ENVO:00002042); material: "saline water (ENVO:00002010), including plankton (ENVO:xxxxxxxx)" | depth 5 m
TATAGATGAAAAGAATACTGGAATTATTCCTGAGCTCAAACTATCTTTTACTCGTTCTTTTTCCTGTTCAGAACATCCTTTGGGTGTCTTGCTTACGATGATGATATCAGATCTTTTCTTGCCTGATTGCCATTCTCGTAGATTTCCAGTGGGTAGCATGAAGTCATGCGAAAAGAGGTCATTGAATGGTGTTATCACAATGTTTAATCCAGCTTTGACCGCACGGTGCTGAAATGCATCATCTAGAAGGATGAGCTTGTTTGTTGGAAATTCTTCTTGAATTCTTTTAACACCTTCTACGCGTTTTTCCGCAACTACAACCTGAATGCGGTCTGAATATCGCGACTTGTACTGTGTTGGTTCATCACCTATTTCTTCAGGGATTGAAGAAATTGTCGCAATTATAACGCCTTTGGTTTTACGCCCATAACCTCTACTAAGAGTACTCAGTGAAACACCTTCAGTTAAAAAATGCTGTATTAAGTAATCAATGTGAGGAGATTTTCCTGTTCCGCCAACGGATAGATTCCCAACAATTATAGATTTATCGGGAATATTATAGCTTTTAAATATGCCGAAATCAAAGCACTTATTCCGAAGGAAAGTAATGACACCGTAAATCAATGCCACTGGAAAGAGGATCCAACGGAGCACCTTCATAGTTCAATTATCAGGAACTAAATTCCGTGAAATTTTGACTGTCAGTAAAGAAGTAAATTCGAACCTGTGCAGTATCATCTAGGAAGTTGATTTTTCCAATTTCGAATCTGCTGATATTCAGTCCTGTTCTCTGTTGAAGGTCGTTCATCATTTCTTGATGACGCTCAGGAACAATCAATTCGATTTTTTCATAAACGATTGTTTTCCGTGTCTCGTGTCGTATAAGCCAAACTCGTTCTAAACCATAGGTAAGCGCAACAACGGTCAAGTTAATTAGCATCATTTCAGTAATACTAATTTTGTTGGACGCTAGCGAGTTAACTACACTGACGCCAATAACAAGGAACAAATAAGTCATCTCTTTAATCTGAATCGCATCTGTTCTATAACGAATAATACCAAAAATGGCGAAGAGTCCTAGACCCATTCCTGTGTCAATATCGAGCTTTTTTAACCCAAAACAAAGGAAGAACGTAATCGTACCAATTAGAAAGTAGGTGAATAGGTAATCCTTTCGCTTAGCGATCGGATAATATAGCATCCGAATAATAACCGTAAGAAATACGAAGTTGATTACAAGTCTAACTAGGAGTTTATATACATCATCGTCGAACCATGTTAGATTTAACAGTTGTTCTAGGGATTCGGGATTGGCAGTGCTAAGCAGCATTTGGTTTAATTTTTTTGATTTGTAATAATTTCTTCTTGAATCTATTATGTTTAACGCTTGGGTCTAATTTAATGATCCCAATACAGTATTTACTTAATCGAAATGGGCGTATCTTATGATTCTTCATGAGTTGAAAAAACGGAGATGTTCGATTTACCTTTGATTGTTTTAATTCGGCAATAACAAGAAAGTCCATATTTGACTTCTTCCCGTTCCAATTGAACTTTAAATCGAGATCAATCGTTAATCGTTCATTTATATGCTTTCCAACAAGTGTAATACGTCTATAGTTGTTCGTTAGCGTCGCAACAAGTCCATCAAAATCATCGAAACTAACAGATTCATTTACGAAATCTAGATGATCCTTTGGCATATCCATATGGAGCTCATCTGAAGGAATTCGCATTTTGTTTGTACGACCTTTGAACTTATGTTTTACTTCAAGAAAGGCAATGTCAGAATCTAAGTATTTTCTATACCGAACCTTCATTCGGTTCAGCTTCTTACGTTGATGCTCATTGAAGAATAGAAGATCTTCACTATCGTAGTAAAGACTTTCATAGGCGCTTATTGTTTTTCCTCCAATTGAAAGAGCCTTGTAGTGTTGGTCCAATTCAGGCAACAATGCCGCGAATTTTTCTGACGAAAAGATAAACTTTGTATCAACACGATCCATCAATTTAACATCTTCCATCTCATGGAGACCGATCTTATCAAAATTGTCAAGAATATTATCAATGGATTTCGTCAGCATTAACTCAAAGTTATCAATCTTATTGAATTCCTTATAACGGATGATTGACTTTTTAGATGACAAGAGCCGATTTAACTTGCGAAACTATATGTTTATTTATGATAAAAGATTAGTTATTAATAAGTCCTAAACAAACTTTCATACGGATCACCCTCTTGGCAGCGCTTTCAACTTGCATTTTGAACTTTTTATCCTTGCCACATGCAGTTAAAATTTCTTGATGTGCCTTTTTAGCGTCTTTAGGCATTAGAAGAATATCACAACCTGCTGCAATTGCCTTGACATTGGAATTTGGGACATTCACGACACCGCCCATTCCCATAGCGTCTGTAACTACGAGACCTTTGAAACCTAGACTATCTCTTAATAAATCAGTGACGATAACCTTAGAGAGAGTAGAAGGTGCACCGTGTGTATTAAATTTGGGATTGTTTTTAACCGCTATGTGCGCAACCATGATTGACAATACTCCATCCTCAATAAGCTCAGGGTAATACTTCACTTCCTTAAGCTCACCGTCAATCATTTGGAGTGACTTGTGTGTATCTCCTGAAACCAATCCATGTCCTGGGAAATGCTTAGCCGTGGCTATAATGTTTTGATTTTGCGATTGCGATATGAATGCTTTTGAAAACGGAACAATGTTCGCAGGGTCGGTCCCAAAGCCTCTATATCCAACAGTCTTGTTTGGAGATAAGTCAACTACAGGGGAGAAATTATAATTGATTCCAATATCGTTCAAATCATTCGAGATGGTTTCTGAGATTTGACGAGCTTCTTCAGTTGTTTTGATTTTATTTGCTCGAATCACTTCAGTCGATCCAATAATCTTCCTGTTGACTAATGATGGCTCTGCATCGGCAGAATATAAGAAGGGTAAACTTCCAATTTCCTTATTAGTTGCTTCATACTCAAGAACCCAATCTTTAAATTGTTGCTTCGTTCCATTTAGCAAAATGATTCCTCCGATGTATTTATTTTCAACTAAATACTTTATGGTTTCTTCAGATTGACCTAATCGTCCTGCGGCCGGCATTAGCAATTGAGCAACAATCTCTCGGTCATCTAATTTGCGGAAGATGCTGTCTACTTTTTCCTCAAGGCCACGATGTTTTGTTAAGTAAGCGTCAAGATTTATAGTTGGTTCAGGTGTAGAAACTAGTACATCTTCCCATGGATTCACTTCTGTCGAGTCATCTTGAGCACAGGAAGTGAATATTAGTAATGTAAGTACAAAGAGAAGACGAAAGTTCATGTGTAATTTGCTTTATTGTAAAATTAGTTGGTATCAGGCTATGATTGATTTTTTGAGACCACACTTGTCCACAATTTAAGTGTCAATAACTGTACCAACGTATTTGTGTCTTCGGATTGGATTTCTTATCTTAAATTGAATTTATCAACCTAACCAATATTTTACAAATGTTTACTATTAAATCCTGGGCTGAGAATGAACGCCCAAGAGAAAAACTGATGAACAATGGCCGGACAAGTATGTCCGATACAGAATTACTTGCTATTCTTATAGGTTCAGGAGTGAAAGGAGTGAGCGCCGTGGAATTGTCTCGACAAATATTGGCAGACTCAAATCATGATCTTTTTACGCTATCTAAAAGATCAATTCAATATTTTAAAAAGTTTAAAGGTATTGGTGATGCAAAGGCAATTACTATTTATGCTGCTCTAGAATTAGGCCGCAGAAGATCTAGTGTCGTCAAGAAAGCAATAAATCAAGTGAGGTCATCACAAGAGTCTTATTCTCGATTCTATCCAAGTTTTGCGGACTTGGAGCATGAAGAGTTTTATTCCATGTATTTAAATCGTGCGAACGAGATTATCTCAATCGAACAAATTTCAAAAGGAGGCCGATCTGGTACCGTGGCAGACGGCAAAGTTATATTTGAAAAGGCTCTAGAATTGAAGGCGACAGGGCTAATTATAGCGCATAATCATCCAAGTGGACAGTTACGACCAAGTCAAGCAGATGTGAACTTGACCAATTCTCTTGTAAAGTTTGGACGAATGATCGACTTGCAAATATTGGATCATCTTATTATTTCTGACGATAATTACTTTAGCTTTGCGGACGAGGGAATTTTGTAAAATCAGACATGAAGAAAATTGTTACTATCATTGGAGCTCGACCGCAGATAATCAAATCATCCGCAATAAGTAGAGCAGTTCAATCGGACTTTAAGGAAGTCCTTGAAGAAGTTATAGTTCATACTGGACAGCACTATGATGAAAACATGTCGAAAGTCTTTTTCGACGAGATGAGTATTCCAACTCCTAACTATAATCTACAGGTTGGTAGTGGCTCCCATGGGGTTCAAACTGCAAAGATGATTGAAGGGCTCGAAAAAATATTCTTGGATGAAAAGCCAGACGGTGTAGTTGTATACGGTGATACTAATTCAACAATTGCAGGTGCGCTTGCTGCTGCTAAAATTCATATCCCAGTGATTCACATAGAAGCTGGTTTGAGAAGCTTTAATAAAGCAATGCCTGAGGAGATCAACAGAATAGCTTGTGATCACATGTCATCTCTGCTTTTTACACCAACAAAAACGGGTATTGATAACTTGGCTAACGAAGGATTTAGTCTAGAGTTAGCGCCTAAAGCAACAATTGACTCACCGAACGTATATCACTGTGGTGACATTATGTATGATAATAGTCTTCATTTTTCAAAGGTTGCGAATGACTTCCAGACCGTAATGGAAAAAGAAAGTTTGGTGAAGGATGGATTTGTTTTGATGACAGTACATCGTGATTCTAATACCGATATTGCAGAGAACATGGAAGCGATATTCACTTCTGTCAATAAGCTCTCGAAGAAGTATGAAATTGAATTTGTTCTTCCTCTGCATCCTAGAACAAAAAGTAAATTGAAGACACAGCTGTCAGATGTTGCCTACACTGAGGTTATCAATAATCCGTTGATCAAGATTATTGATCCAGTTGGGTTCATGGACATCATTGCATTAGAGCAAAATGCCGGAATGCTGGTGACTGACAGTGGTGGCTTACAAAAGGAATCATTTTTCTTTAAAAAACCGTGTGTTATTTTGCGTGAACAAACCGAATGGATAGAGATCGTTAATAATGGAAATGCTATTCTCACGGGTGCAGATCCTGATAAAATAATAGAAGCTTTTGACTCGTTATATGAGTACAATAATTTCACATATCCGGAGTATTATGGAGATGGGAATGCAGCTAAATTTATATGCCAGAAAATAGTGGATGAAATAGTGTAGATGTTAACAGTAGTAGTTGATCAAATAACGCCCAGAATTGAGTATGTACTTGAATTTGTTTTCGAGTCTCGAGGAGTCGGTTATGAGATAGTTACTTCTAATTCAGATACATTATTAAATCAGCATGTACTGCATTACACACGCCTTGAGAAGGGGAGTTGTTGGATTGAATGTAGCTCGATTCTTTCAGAAGATTTGATCGCTGACCAAGTTGTTGGACAGGGAGAGTTTCAAGGTGTTGAATGCTTTACTTTTGATTCGATAGCTGATCCAATAGCCTCGATATTCTTTCATCTAACTAGATATGAAGAATACACCTCCTCCGATAGGGATCTCCATGATAGATTTCAACTCTCGGAGAGTAAGTTGCCAGATGCATGGATCGAGAAAGCAATGTGTGATCATTGGGTCGTGGCTATCCTGAACTTTCTGAATATAGAAAAGGAAGAGCAATTGGAAGTAGACTTGTTGCCAACATTTGATATCGATAATACCTATGCATACAAGTTAAAGTCAGGTAAGAGGAAGATCTTATCTACTTTAAGAGACATCGCCAAGATTGATACTTCGCGACTCCAAGAAAGGCGAAGTGTTGGGAGTGGTAAACGAGACCCATACGATACTTTTGATCTAATCTTAGATGTCAATAAGCGCTTTTCTAAAACAAGAATCTTTTGGTTAGTAGCCTCTGATGGGAAGTATGACCGTAATCTCTCAATAAAGGTGGAGAAACATCGAGGGTTGATACGTACCTTGATTGCAAAAGGCGCGAAAATAGGATTGCATCCGAGTTATGGTTCATTCAACAATGTGGATTTAATTCGACAAGAAAAATCAAAATTGGCTGTCGTAATTTCTGAAAAAATTAAATCTTCTCGTCAACATTATCTTCGGTTTTCGCTCCCACACACGTATAGAGCCCTTTTAAAGGCAGGTTTTGAGCATGATTATACCATGGGGTTTGCTGAGCGTGCAGGCTTTAGAGCAGGTACAGCAAGAAATTTTGTATGGTTTGATTTAGGACGAAATGAAAAAACTAATCTCATGATTCATCCTTTTGTATACATGGATGGTACGCTTAATGAGTATATGAAATTGACAATTTCGGAGAGTAAGGAATTAATCGCAAAACTCTTTGAAGAAGTGGTTGAATTCGGAGGTGACTTTAGTTTTATCTGGCATAATGAAACCATCGGAGATTACGGAAAGTGGGAGGGATGGAGTGAAGTATTGAACTATACATTAAATTTAAAAGATGAATCGAAATAGTGTAATTAGTGGTGTAATTCTAATCGTATTAGCTATTATTCTTGGAGCTTTTGGAGCTCATGCGTTGAAAGAAAAATTATCTGTATCGGATTTGCAAACGTTTGAAGTTGGAATTCGTTATCAAATGTACTGCGGAATAGGACTTTTAGTTGTAGGCCTTTCAGCACAGCAACTTTCATTTTCTCTAAAACCATTTTTGACTTTACTTACCTTAGGTTCTGTTCTTTTTAGCGGCTCAATATATTTATTGGCGATGCAACATATTTTTGGTTTGAAGCTCTCTTTCTTGGGACCTGTTACACCTATAGGTGGTCTATTAATGATACTAGGCTGGATTCTTTTTCTCACTAAAGTGCTCAAGATGAAAGAGACTAATAAACTTGAAGGTTAATGAGAGTGACTTTACTTGGTACCGGAACCTCACAAGGTGTTCCAGTGATTGCTTGTGACTGTGAGGTCTGTAAATCAGATGATCCTAAGGATTCAAGACTCAGATGTTCCGTTTTGATTGAATGTGATTCTAATAATTACGTCATTGATTCCGGTCCTGATTTTCGTCAACAAATGCTTCGTCACAAGGTTAAATCTCTATCAGGTATAATTTTCACTCATGAGCACAAGGATCATGTGGCAGGTTTAGATGATGTCCGAGCGTTTAACTATCAATCAAAAAAAGACATGGATATCTACTGCGATGCCAATGTCGAAGCTAAATTGAAGGTTGAATTTGGTTACGCGTTTGGAGAAAACACTTATCCTGGAGTTCCGAAATTGAACATTATTCCAATATCGAAAGAACCCTTCTCCCTGAATAATGGACTACCGGTAATACCTATTGAAGTGCTTCACTATAAGCTACCTGTATTGGCGTTTCGATTTGGAGATTTCACGTACATCACTGATGCAAAGACTGTATCGGAAGAGGAAAAAGAGAAAATTAAAGGGACAAAAGTTTTAATCGTAAATGCACTGAGAAAGGAACCGCACCTTTCACACTTCACATTGGATGAAGCATTAGCATTTATTGAAGAATTAAAGCCTGAACGTGCATATTTAACGCACATTTCACATCTCTTTGGTACTCACTCAGAGATTGAGGATTTGCTACCTGAAAATGTCTTTGTGGCATATGATGGGATGGAAATTGAATTATAGACAACTAATCATAAGATTATTCTAAATTTGCACACCTAAAGTTGAGATAATGGCAAACAATTTATTGAAAGGAAAAAGAGGAATTATTTTTGGAGCCCTTAATGAGCAGTCAATTGCTTGGAAGGTGGCTGAAAGAGCACATGAAGAAGGTGCAACATTTGTTTTGACAAATGCTCCGATCGCTATGCGAATGGGAGAGATCAATAAGCTAGCTGAGAAGACAGGTAGTCAAATAATCCCTGCTGATGCTACAAATGTAGAAGAGCTAGAGAAGCTAGTTGCTGAGTCTATGGAAATACTTGGTGGAAAACTGGATTTTGTACTTCACTCTATCGGAATGTCAGTAAATGTTCGTAAAGGGAAGCATTATACGGATGAGAATTATGACTGGACGATGAAAGGATTCGATGTTTCTGCATTATCATTTCATAAAGTTCTTCAAACGACTAAGAAGCTTGATGCTATGAACGAATGGGGGTCTATCCTTGCGTTAACGTACATCGCGGCACAAAGAGTATTCCCAGATTACAATGATATGGCTGACAATAAGTCATATTTGGAGTCAATCGCTAGAAGTTTTGGATATCATTACGGAGAAGCTAAGAAGGTACGTGTGAATACGATTTCGCAATCACCAACTATGACAACTGCTGGGTCAGGGGTTAAAGGTTTTAACGAGTTTATCAATTTTGCAGAGAGTATGTCGCCACTTGGAAATGCATCTGCATTAGCATGCGCTGATTACTGTATTAGCATGTTCTCTGATTTAACGAGATATGTTACTATGCAGAATTTATTCCATGACGGAGGGTTCTCTAATACGGGTGTAACTCAAGCTGTGATTGAAAAATTTAGCGACTAATAGATTTATATCAAATAATTTTAAAAGCGCTCTGACTCCAAAGTCAGGGCGTTTTTTAATATATGTTCTATACTAATTGCATTTTTTTTTGCGTTGCAATAATGGTAACCAATGCATCCGACTATGAAGTAGAGAAGTTTTAATTCAAACCTCGCTTTTCAAGAATTTCATTAAGGCTGATTTCATCAGGAATGAGTACTTCTCGAGCTTTACTGCCTCTGAATTGACCAATAATTCCCATTCCTTCTAGTTGATCAACGATTCTTCCTGCTCGGTTATAGCCTAGCTTGAGCTTACGTTGAAGTAAACTAGCAGAACCTTGCTGATGAATAACTACAATACGAGCTGCATCTGCGAATAGTGAATCGAGATCTTCATCGTCCATACTTCCTCCTCCTTCAGAGGATTCTCCTACATACTCTGGTAGCAAGAATGCGTCAGCATAACCTCTCTGATCCCCGATAAAGTTACAAATGTCTTCAACTTCAGGAGTATCGACAAAACCACATTGCAAACGAACTAGCTCCGAGCCAGTGCTAATTAACATATCACCGCGCCCGATGAGTTGATCTGCTCCTGAGCCATCAAGGATTGTTCTAGAATCAATTTTCGACTGAACACGGAATGCAATTCTTGCTGGGAAGTTAGCCTTGATCATACCAGTAATTACATTTACAGAAGGACGTTGTGTAGCTACAATCAAGTGTATACCAATGGCACGTGCTAACTGAGCGATCCTGGCAATTGGATGTTCTACTTCTTTACCCGCAGTCATTATAAGGTCGGCAAACTCATCTATTAATACAACAATGTATGGAAGATAGCGGTGTCCTTTCTCAGGATTAAGCTTACGAGCAATAAACTTAGCATTGTATTCTTTTATGTTTCTTACCTGTGCTGTTTTTAAAAGCTCATACCGTTCATCCATTTCAATACAGAGCGAATTTAAAGTATCGACAACTTTACTTGTGTCAGTGATAATTGCATCACTATCATCTGGAAGTTTTGCCAAGAAATGACGCTCTATTTTGTTGTAAAGCGTAAGCTCAACCTTCTTTGGATCAACGAGAACGAATTTTACTTGAGCGGGATGCTTCTTGTAAAGTAAGGATACTAGAATTGCATTTAATCCAACGGATTTACCTTGCCCTGTTGCACCCGCGACGAGTAGGTGAGGCATTTTAGCTAAATCGAATGTAAACGTTTCGTTTGTAATGGTTTTACCCATAACGATTGGTAGCTCTGCATCAAGTTCTTGAAATCTTTTTGAGGCAATTAAAGAACGCATGCTAACCATTTCTGGTTTACTGTTAGGTACTTCAATTCCGATTGTTCCTTTACCAGGTATTGGCGCGATAATTCTGATTCCAAGCGCTGCAAGACTCAGTGCAATATCGTCTTCAAGGTTCTTGATTTTTGAGATTCGAACCCCAGGAGCTGGTACGATTTCGTACAACGTGACTGTAGGCCCCACAGTTGCCATGATTTTAGAAATCTCGATCTTGTAGTTTTGAAGCGTGGTAACAATTTTGTTTTTGTTCTCTTCTAGCTCCTTCTTGTCAATATTAATAGCACCTTTTCCATATGCCTTTAGAAGATCGATAGACGGAAGTTTGTAACTTGACAAATCAAGTTTTGGATCGTATTCACCAAATTCGTCTCGTTTACTATTAACATCCTCTTCGGTTAGAACCTCGTCTTCCTCAGTTGCGGCAATCTTGACAAGTAGTTCATCATCCGTAGTTTCGATTGGGTCTTCTTCAGGAATCGTAACATCCATTTCATCTACAACGGTAGACGTTAGCTCTTCCTCAACCTTTTCTTCTTCGATGATTTCCTCTTCTTTCTCACCAAATGTTACGGTATTCGCAAGATCGTCATTGAGTTTATCTTCTTCTTTCAGCGTGTTAGTCACCGACAAATCATCTTCAGTGATCACATCAGTCACGGCTTCGGAAATGGCTTCATCCGTCTCATCTTTTGCTTTGAACCAGCCTACAAGTTTACCTAGGTTCAAGTTGAATACGATCAATCCGAAAATGTATCCAAAGGCTATGATAAAGATTATTGTCCCGAATTTACCAAGTGTTAGTGCAAACCATTCATTGATTTGGTAGCCAAAGGTTCCTCCTAGATAGTTGACTTGATTCGAAAAGAACCCGAAAAGGAGGCTGAACCAAATGGTGAAGAGAATTGTTCCCGAGGTTGCCTTTCTCAGCGGAAGAACTGCGCGATTAAACAATGCTTTAATACCCCATACAGTCAAAAGTAAAGGGATTCCGAAAGAAGCTATGCCAAACCAACGATAAATGAGTAGGTGGGAGGTCCACGCCCCAAATTTACCTAGCCAGTTGGCAACAGGTGTTTCATTTCCATCGAATAAGAATTGGAAGAAACCAGTTTCAAGAACTCGATTCTGATCTTCTCGCCACGTGAGTAGATAGGAGAAATTCGCTAAGAAAATAAAGAGCGCCGCTAGTAATAGTCCAACACCTATACTTGATTTCAGTTTTTTCGTGTTGATGCGATCAGTGATTGAGCTGATCATTGTTGGCGATTTTTTCTTCGTACGTTTTTTCTTGCGGGAAGTGGAAGTCTTTTTTGTGCTCGATTTTTTTTCCCATGAATTCTTTGATTCAGAGCTTGATGCTGTTTCGCCTTTTGCTTTGTATTCGTTATCGAGTGCCATTCAATCCTTCTATATCTTA
>TARA_Y100000385_G_scaffold261551_1_pt1 | contig 11335 bp, 3 predicted proteins | sample TARA_Y100000385 | Tara Oceans TARA_Y100000385 (sample SAMEA2620980) | marine metagenome | biome: marine biome (ENVO:00000447); feature: surface water layer (ENVO:00002042); material: "saline water (ENVO:00002010), including plankton (ENVO:xxxxxxxx)" | depth 5 m
TGTTGGTACAGGAGGCGTAGGTGTGTCTGACGGTGTTGGTACAGGGGCTGGGTTGGTACACGTTCCGTCTGACCAGACACACCCGAGAGATGTACAATTTTTCTCTCCGGTGCAATCATTGCACTCCGCGCATGTAGAACCACCAGAGCCTCCCCCGGTGACTAATTTATGGACAATTATAAGCATTAACACGACAGCAATCAAGCCGCCGATCCACAATATTACCCGGGTTGTTTTATTGATACTGGCCATTCGTTTTTTTATAGCTATCAAGAAAATAGCTAAAATTTATTCTGTGCCCTTTATAAAAAAGATATGAATTGTTTGCAGCCACCTAGCGATAACAAAACTGTGAAGTTCATTGCCGGACTGGCGGGTCCTTCGTCCACATACAACCCTCTACCCCTCAACAATTTGAATGATCTATGGATAAAAAATTTGGAGAATCTTCAATCCGGGGACATCATGGTGTGTGGGGGTGATTTCATCCAAGCGGCTTCCCCTGATGCGTGCTTTCTCCAGGACGAGCAGGTTGACCCATCCAAGTCCCTGAAAGTCACAGCAAAGGAAGCTGCTTCTTGGAATACTGGTGCGGACTACAGCAAAGTGTGCAGTACTAAGGAAGAACTGAACTCCTGTGAGTACGGCGCCTACCAGACGAAGTACGCTACATACAGTACCCCTCGGACAGGAACATTTCCTTGTATCTGCCCATGCCCCGATAAGTTAAGTTCTTACCCGACAAACACCGATCTTTTGCTTGCATGCAAAGATGCGATGGCTAGAGGTGTAAAAATAGTGTTCATGGACGATATATTTTTCCTGTCTGATGTGTATCCTGACAACAAACGGGGTCACGATTTCGTGTTCGTAACTCTACAGCATTACTCAGACACCCTGTCACCGACAGACAAATCGTGCAAAGGGGGTGGATTTTACTGGTATATGTACGGCCAACAAGGTAGGAGTATAAACAACGGAGCTTTCCTGAGAACTCATGCTAAGGTAACCAGTTTCTACTTCATTGGTCCTTCTCACAAGAATAAGTATTTCTCGTCTATACAGGGATCGTTCAATCCTTCTTACCCAATTTCTCTTACCTTCGAGACCGGGGTAAACGTCGTGGGTCTTCTAGACAATGAGTTCATTAAAGCATCAGCCTACTTCCCTTTCGACGAGCTCACACATGTGATAAGTTTCGCTTATACAAGCGATCCGAGCAAAGGATCTCGGCGGTACTACACCGGATTAGGCCTATCCCCTTGCCCGCCAAGCAGCGAATGGACGGGTAGCGTTAACAATAATGCAAACCACTGCAAGATCCCTCCGTGCTGCTCGACAGATCTCCACGGGTTCATCCAGCCATGGTTCAACATTGCTAATGCACTAGGAATTGCCGGGTTTAATCCGAACGGTGGACCACCGGGGCAACCTCCTCCACCCGCGGCATGGTGGACGAAGTTGAATGGAACCATATGGGCATCGTCCAATCCAGACACGAGTGGATATTACCCAGTATTTGGTGATGATGTTTTCATCAAGCCGATCAACATTCCTAAATTGGAATTCTGTGGCCTAGACTTCACCAAGATCAAGTACGGAAAATCGCTACACGAGGACAGGATTACATTCACTGACTCCAACGTGGTAGTCAAATTTGGGGCTGCTCCATCCCAACTAATGGGAAGATACTATTTCGGTCTGACCCTCACAAATGAGATTCTGGCAGATGCTAAAGAGTACGTCAAGGTCGGTTTGATGCAGAACTTGTTAGACTTCCCGTGCGTGGGAGAGGGTTGCGGTAACGCGACCACGGCAGACTCTACGAATATCATTGACAACCTAGCCGGAACTTGGCTTCTCGGGCCCTCGACAAAGCTACCCAAGTCCCGTAAAGAGAATGGGGATACTCAGTACATGTCTGGTGCAATGATGGATCTTCTGAGAAATGGTACTCCTTTCTATGTGTTCCAAAAAGATCAAGGAGCATTTGAGACCAGCGACATGTGCGCTTTCAAATGCGACTCTTCAAGTGGCAAATGTACCCCTGCACCCCCGGATCCCAATCAACCTTTCTATAACCAGGACAGCTGCTTTGATACATGGGGGAGTGTTGATACTAGTAAACCAGGGTGTTACGCTAGCGCCGCGGCATGTGGCAAAGCATGCGGTAACAGTCCCACCCCAACGAAGGAACCCTACACAAGGGAGCCAGAATGCAATGGTGCTGACTACCAGGACTATGTATCCACGTGGACGGCAAACGGCGTTAACACCCCCGACGGGGACATGTTGACACCCTGGCTCGGAGGGGCTAGTCAGATCCCACAGACAGTGGGTACATACCCAAACCAGAAAGGGGTAACGGTTCCGGTAGCAAACCTTGGGGCTGCTTACACTGGTGTAAATGGCCCGCGTTCCAAGTTGCAAAACGGAACACTCAAACCAATCTCTGCCGCTAACCCGTATCCGTTCTTTGTCGGGTACTATTCCCAAAATCAAGAGAAGTCAGGGGGACTGCACTGGAAATTCTACATGAATGAGAAGAGTATGCTCTTTTCTACCCACCATCCTGCCACTATGTTCTACACAAACGGTTATACGCAAAGCAATGACGACCCAGGTGCGATCTTTAAGACTACCAACGTTGCAATGGGTTATGATATCCAGTGGGGGAACTGCAGCAACCTGATCGCCTACTATGATCAACTCTACAACTGGATCTGGGAAAATAGCGTATGGCATTTCACTGGTTTTTATCCTGATACCGCATTAGCCAAGTCTTTGCTACCTCCACTGTGCTCTACTCCGGATTGCAAGGTTCCAGGAGCATCGCCTGTACCCGGGGACGGCTCTTGCTACGCCGGAGGCCTGGGAGCAAGTACCGCACACACCGGAGGTTACAAATGCACTCCCGGTACTGGGAAATGGAAAGACCATAATTTCTGCGATGTAGACAATTCGAAGACACCTCAGTTTAGCAGTGAAGCCGAGTGCATGGCGGCGAGCAAGAACGGTTGTAAAGCCTATACGGGTGGGTGGAAATGTGCCGATGGTACAGGTAAGGGCAAAGGCACCTTCTATTGTGACCCTGATAATTCCTCTAACCCCAATTTCAAGACTTACCAAGACTGTATGAAGGATGGGTGCAATACTCCAGTAAAGCCATCCCCGAATAAGCCATCCCCGAATAAGCCATCCCCGAATAAACCATCAGGGTTCCCATGGAAAAGCCTTGCACGGGGTCTGGGAATCGTTCTCCTAGTCTTGGCTGTCGCGGGTATCCTGTGGATGCTTTACAAGACATCATCACGTCGACAACTGCCTGTGGACAAGGGTGTTGGAATGTCTCTCGGGAATGTTGGGATCGGTGCGGCTGTAGCAGTCGGGACTCAGCGGGAGTCTGTCTGGAACAAGATGGGCGACGGTTTCCAGAGCTTCAAAAAGAGCGGAGGTCTTAAGGCCGCTGGGATCGTGTTGGCATTGACCCTAGCCCTGACGATCATCGTCATTACTTTCGTAGCACTAACATCAAACCGGGGCTCTGCTAAAGATTACCTGATGGCGATTTACCCGGCGATGAGCAAGAATGCAAAGAAAGAGGACTATGACAGACTATTCGATTCCCTAGGACAGTACCTACAGTGTTGCCAGACCAACAATACATACTTAGATGTTTCGGGTAAACTTGTCGGGGACGCGATCACAGGACCTTCAGGCGAGGCTCCAAACAAGATGCGGTATATTGGCGGTATCGAAAGGTTCCCACCTGATAGCAACCCGACAGGAGCGGTTCCTTTCTATCCTCCAGTGTGGAAAGGGTTGCCATGTTGCCAAGGGGATTATAAGATACCAAGGATGCCCCACGGTCGTTTCCTGGACTGGTACGCCCTGCAGTATTTCAATGTACCTATCTGCGATGTCAATGACAAAGGGTGGGATTTCGCTGATCGAAGCGAACCAGCCGACAGACGTGGGTTCAGGTCAGTTTCTACGCTAGGGAGTACGTCTCCTGGTACTAATCTTTTCGGAACGACGGGAAAGACGAGCAAAGGTAAACAGGCTTTTATAACACCGGCGGATCCGACTGCTGTTAATCAGGGTGTTCCATTCGGCCAGGTGGCCGGTCCTGGGGCTGTGTACGCCGGGTCATCCTACTTCTGTAGGGCACCCTTTAGTCCAAATGGGCCACAGTTTGACCCGGATACTCACCAATGGACCATGAGCGGTATGAAGAACAATGGTAACAACTGGCTACACCAGTACATGACACTTGATAACATGAAGCACGCGACCGATTTTAGCAACAATAAGCCTTGGTTCAATGGTTTCAAAGAGGGAGAGCACTTCGAGATTGGTCATACACAGCGGGTTCCCGGATTCCCGAACAGTACGGGGTACTGGGCCAACTACTTCGGTGGTGGCGGGACCGGGCAGTTCCTAAGGGTCGGAAAGACCCCAGTTGTTGGGGCTGACCAGGTGGCGGATATGAAGAATGCATTCCCATCCACCGTAGACTCCTCCATCTTCAAAGATCTGGCAGGAGCCGCTCCGCGGAATAAAATGCATATGCTGTTCACACTGCTGTGGCAAGTACGCAGCGCCAAGACGCTGTCTGCCAAGCTTCCAATGGGCATTACGTCGGGAAGCGATCTCCTGAAGTTCTACTATAACACCGATGATCCTTGGTTGATCACGTTCTGGTATGCTAATTGTGCCGCTCCTGGCAAGGCCGGGGACGGATTCACAGCAACGTATAATACGCGTGTCTGGAACGCCAAGCCTCAACCTCAAGAGTGGCAGGACTTTAAAGATGGCACTCGGTCATTTAGTGATTTCGCGTTGCCGTCCTACGCATATGGGTACGCACCGTACATGGTACCCCTACCAGAGGTCGCAACTGAGTCCCAGGGAGAGACTTTCGTGCAGCCTAACAAGTGGGGTATGGCCCCCGATATGTACTCATTTTACTTCGGTGGGGGGGCCCAGGGTCCAACCCAGAAGGTATCCGATCGACAGGTTGGAGCCATGGTCCTCGAAAGTATTGGCAAATTGGGAGTCTACGACGTGAATACCAACGGTAACATAAGCCTCACCGAAGACCTTTACGGAAAGTGGAACCCGGACAACAAGTTGAACGGTACAAATTACGCTACATTGTGCGCATTCTTTCTACAAGCGGAGTTCGGTAACGTCCCAGGCCTCACAAAGTACGTGACACCACCTCAATGGATCGCTGATAGCAATCTGGCTTACGGGTACTTCATGAATACTACGACCGCGTCGCTGGATCCGAACGATCCAAACCAAACGGGTTTCCTTCATCAATTCCCGAAGAAAGGTAAGCCGGGAATCGGTGCACTCACGTACGATGGTGTCAAGTATTCGTTAGCCAAAGCCTTCATGTCTAATTGGCTTTACGATCGGGCTGGAAATGGCGTAAATTGGGACGAGCCCATGAACTACTTTGGTCAAGTTTTGAATTATGAAGTGTTGCAGATGCCTTGTAATACGAACCTTACCGGTTTCTGGTCATTCGAGTTGATACATATACGTAATCCTGACGCCGCATTCGAGAAGTGGAATAAAGACATGAATATGACATTGCCCGATGGAGTTCTCGATTGGAAGCAAACCATCACCAGTCAGAGAAAATGGCCTTACATTTCCAACGGGTCAGCTGGATCGGTTGATCAAGGAAACGCTCCGAACTACTCGGCTCCTGCCGTGGTGACTTTTAACTCGCTGCTTGCAAGTAGCCTAACCCAAAGGGATCCTTTCGATATCAATAACGACAGCAAGGCCACCACTTGCAATAGCATAGCTGGTTTCAAATGCGACAGTATACCAGGTGTAACATGTCTTGAACAGAGCAAGATGGTGTGGTCAAAGGATAAAGGCACGCTACAATCGTGGATGAAAGATCCTAGCAGCATCGACTACGCGAAAGGAAAGTGCACCATTGATCTTGACAAATGGCCTGGATATGCCGTGGGTACAACGGACGGCGTTGCTGATAACGTGGTGATCGACAATAATGGTATGTGTCACGTCCCGTGGGCTGGTCCGTGTACCCAGCCGACTTCCGCCATTGGTACCGCGTCTTTCGGTTGTCCACAATTCCAGGGTGGAGGTTACGAGATGATGGGTAGCAGCTACTGTCAAACTGCCGGTGCAGACAAACCTTCCTTGCCTTCTATTTGGTCGAACATGCCAATGAATGGACACGCTATGGGGGGAAGTATTGTAACTCCTCGGTTGAAGTAGAAAGTGTTGGGAGATCGCTTATAGTCATTAATCGCACTTCGCGATTAATGATCATTCAGTCAACCCAAACAACAAAAATTTTATTCGCTCTTATACATAAAATGGAAACAGTGCTAATCATTGTACTGATCGCAGTGGCATTTACTCTTGGTGTGGTGCTTGTGCTTGTGAGCCGGGGGTCCAGGGCGGCTCCCGAGCCAACACCCCCGGCTCCATCACCATCATCATCACCACAACCACCGGGTCCATCACCATCATCACCATCACCACAACCACCGGGTCCATCACCATCATCATCACCATCACCACAACCACCGGGACCGGGAGGTTCGCCAACGCCTGCGAGTAAATGTATCGTCTGCACCAAGTGCGAGAACCAAAAAGAATGTACGGATCTAGGGTGTGATTGGGATGGCAGCGCATGTTCGGATATACCAAAACCTCCATTTTGCGAGGGAGGGCCCGTTAATAGCCCGAAAACCAAAGCGTTTGAGACGTATCTGAAAGCTAAATTGCAAAAGGCCATCAATGAAGCTATGACGGATTCTGCGTATACCATAGAGGCTACTGGTGCGATTGCCATCTATATGAAGGATACCCCACTTAGAACGGGTCCTGTGAGGGCTTGGGCAGCAGCGTGCGGAGGAAGAAAAAAAGGTATGTGTAACCTCCCAACGACGGAACCATCTTTTTACTTCGGATCGGGTACAAAACCAGTGACCGCGACGTTAGTGGCTAGTCAGATATATAAGGTCTGGAGGAAGAAGAACCCATCCGCTTCTCCAAGTGAATTTATCGATTGGTATGCAGGTAAGAAAAACGCCATGGGTCTTAGAGGTGATTCAGACGCTGTCACTTATCAACAACTTTTTGAGCTAACATCTGGCTTCAAGGACTGCCAGTACACCGAGAGTCTTTCGAGACAGTCAAACACACAGGCTGCCGACTCTAGCGCGAAGACTTACATTCAAAGAATACAGGATTGGATCTTCTGCTGTCCTACTGGTGGAATGATCAAGGAGTGTCCGGCCTCTACCAGTCTATTCTGCAACAATAGTTGCGACAAGATCTGTCCTATACCTCTGAGCACAAGCTTCAACCAGAAGTGTGACAAGCCTTTATGCCCGGATGATCTCTGTTCGTGGGCATGGTGCAAGCCGAACGGAAAATACGATACCGCGACTTCTACCTGCAGCAACGGAGCTATTAACCCTAAAGACCCCAATACCGTTGAGTGGGGTAGCTACGAATGGTGCTCGTGTCCTACAGTGCTACCAAAAGACTATACAGACATACTCAACAATCTGTCGGTGTACAATGTGGCGATGATGCGTTCGGGCATTCCGGATTCGGATTCTATTTGGTCCATCGATAATGCAGCCCAGCTTGCCTCACGAACTCACTCTATTGGACCGGTAGAATTTGTATCTGAGATCATAGGATTCGACTGGGACCCCCGCTGGAAAAACGGGAAACCGGTAACAAGCTCTGCTGTTCTTCGTAAAAGGGTACTTTACCAGGACCAGAATCATCCTCCAGCAATGTACTCATCATCGGCGTACAGTTTCTTGGGCATTCTTCTGTGGCTTCTATCAAACTCGCGTGGACCCAAGGATTGGTCTAAGATCGACCTTAACATGCTTTTACCAAGGCCTCTTTATTGCAATCTCAACTTCGCCGGGACCGAAGGAAGATACAATGGGAAGTACTTCCGAGAAGATGCCTATGGCAACAGGTATTACTCGTACGAAGAAACGGTCAAACAAGGTGGTGTACTACATTCTCCACAAGATGATGGTATGATGGGGACGAAACAAACTACGTTGGAAACGGTGGTCAATGAACAATATACTCCTATGAGAGTAACACAGAGGGTTCTACGATCGACCACAACTGCTAATATGACTGCGGAACGCACGGCTAACGCAACCACCAAAAAGGTCGCGCCGGTTTATCCTCATAAAAAGAGAGGGAGCGGGAGTGTGAATTTCGTGGATTGGGATTCGTCATCTGGTACATTGGATGGTAACTCTTGGGGGAAATGCAGCGGGATGGCAGAAATCTACATGAACATTTTTAGTCCCACTGCCGAAAATCCGCTCATGCCCAAAGAAGTACAAGCCACATACGTGAACGAGTTCCTAAGGTACGAAGGGGAAAACTGGGAAAGCCTGTGGAATAATCAGCTCAGATCACCTTACTGTTTGGGTGGTCAGGCATGGTCGCAAGGAGGAACTTACAACTGTGGATCAATGGGTCCGGACTGGTTCTACATCTATGATAAACCAAACAGCTATAGTAGATACGGGATAATCCCTTGCTACGGGCATCTCGGAGATACCTACGGAAGCGTCTCTGGACACATCTATGTCCCCGGTGGTAAATTGGTGGCGTACCCTCCTATGAAGAACGAATACAGCAATCCGAATTGGTCGATGACTTTCAAGTTCTGTGGTGGTATGGAGTTCACTGTATCACAGGCAATTAACGCGGGCGACGATCAAACAACTGCGTTGCAGTATTTCATTGCCGCCGTCGTCGATGATCCTTTTGAATGGAGTAGTTAAATGGACCAACCCATTTAACTCAACAATTTTTTAATGATTACCGTTTGATATCGGGATACGAAGGGAAACGTGTTGGGGCATCCACGGGAACTACCCTCGCATCTTTTACTCCACCGACAGGTGTCCCTCCTCCGAGCTGGCGCCCTAGGGCACCCATTATAAGTGGAATACCTGTAGAAGCAGCGCTTGTTCTTGCCCGAGCGCCAAAAGGCAGTCCGGTATTGTGCACAGCTGATGCTCCTCCGGACAACGAAATGTCCTGTTCTGCACCTGGTCCCGGTGAAGATGGCACCTCGCTACAGCCACACCAGCCATTAGGACATTTCGGGTCGCTTGGGTAAAAGCTAGTTGTGTAGCCGGAAGGACACTTAGGTACACCATTGTTATCTTTGCCCATCCAACTCATGTTAAAGTTTTGTGTGATGAAGTCGATCTCGTCCTTCGGGAAATTTGCTACCTTCTTGGTAATACCTGTTCCACCCAGGGTAATGTTATCCAGGAGGTCGGGGGCTACACTGGCTAAGATTGAATGCAAACAGTCTGTATACAGGGTCGTATTACCGATCTTGGGGTCAGAAGCAGGGGGAGGGGAAGGTATCCAACCGGACCCGAAAGTATTTTTATAGTAGGAATTAGCTGGTTTGGTCACCTCCGTGAACTCGATAATGTTTTTCCCTATCTCGGCCAAAGCGGCCATACGTGCCCCCAGAGCTACGGAGGGTGATGCAGGTGTGTGCTTACCAGCGAAGTAAATGGCCCTCGCTATGGTTGTCCATTTATCCGAGAATACGTTGCCTGAGCTCAAGAAATGGGGGCATTTGTTATCTTCTGAGCCCATGATCCCTCGTACGCCGATAGGGTTATTGTTTGATTGTTGGGCGTTATAGTCTTTGTTTTGTGCCTGGTTCGAAGACGCGTTCCACATAAACTTGTATGCGGAAGGTAGCATACCCACGGTGACTGGGTCGTTTGTTGTACCCCACTGCATGCGGTTATCATCTCTCCAGTAAACGATCTGTTTCCCGAGGGACGCTGCTATACTCTCTATCGCTGCCACCATCGGAAGGGTGACCACCGAATCATTTTCTATGAAAATCAGGTCAGCCCACACGCAGTGGGCGAGAACGACGGCCGCAATCGATATAACCCAAATATACACGGCAAATTGCTGTGATACCCCTGATCCCGACATTTGGGGGTCCAGATCTTTGCGTGCCGGGAAGCAATCGAATGCTGCAGAGAACGCCGCTAGACCAGAACCCACAGCAAAGTACCCAAGGTATGGAGTATTGCGATAGAAACTCTTGATCTCGTAGTCGTTGATGCCGTTTGTCACAAGTCCTTTCTTGACCCATTTCTCTATGATCGCAGAAGCAACGACGTCGTAGTTGGTCCAGCAGTTAGTCATACAAAAAACCTTCATCTTTTATCATGATGATCATTTTTTTTATTTCCAAAATTTATCTAAGTCCTTGTACTTGGGCAGTCTTTGACATAGGTACAGAGAATCGGCTAACGCTTTGCACACCTGTAGCCGGTCGGTAGGCTTAGCATTTCCAGTCCAGTGTTTCTTCCAAAAATCAGTATAGTCTGCGTCCATATCAATCATACCGTTTTTGTCAGTTGGGATGTACTTGCTTTGATGCTTAAGGAAGAAGCCTCGGGATCCAACATCGGTCCAGAATACCTGCAGGGGTGGTAGCGGCGCGACATGATTGAGGTTCCCGGTTGCCATCATGTTGTCAGAGTTAGTCATTGCTTCCACCCTATTGTAAAGATGATCGAGTGCTCCTTCCGGGGTCCCGAGCGAATTTATGATACCTGGTGTTTCTCTTAGCACTGGAGAAGTAAATACCCCAGACGTCGACGCCATGATAGGCATCGGATTATTGGCGCTGCCGAAGTCATAGGTGGGAGAACCCTTGAGAATCGTCATTGGGACTCCACGCGCTCCAAGTTGCCCCATTTCCGCTAAAGCTCCCGAGTCGGCCTGAAGACCATTGAAATTGAACACACAGACATTGCACGTACCGTACATGTTGAAAAGATCCTGTGCCCCCACCATGGTAGCCATTGCCCCCGTCCCCGCTGCGCTGTACGCGCTCAACCTTTCTCCATCCGGTAGATCCTTGAAATTGCCTTTCAAAGGGGTGCCCAACCTCTGTCCAAAGAATGAGTTCTGTAGTTCAACGTTAGCGGGGTTGAAGATACTTTCGCCATCCCAGTCGCATGCAAGATCTTGCGCGTGCTCGAAAGCTCCTGTGTATGGTACCTCAAAGTCCTTAGCGGTGATACCAGGGCTGCTAAGGAGATTAAGCAAGTCGACCATGACAAGACCGTCCCTGAGAGGGGTATAAGAGTACCACCCCAGTTTTTTAATTTCTCCAGCAGCGCCGTACCAGGGCACCCCGACCAGAGCACAGAGCTGTTTTAGTTCTTTTTCATCTTCTTCGGAAAAACAAAGAAGTTCTCCTTGACCCGCGATACTGGCGTAATTGGCC